>MAAC01016271.1_pt1 | contig 10012 bp, 5 predicted proteins | sample 1115981 | NCBI WGS metagenome assembly MAAC01 (sample SAMN04961126, study PRJNA320927) | seawater metagenome | isolation source: sample BD02T64 sea water enriched with oil for 64 days | place: USA:Gulf of Mexico | collected 2013-07-27 | reverse complement strand
GTGATTGCTATAATCACCGGCCGACTTGCGTGTAAGTAAGTCATATTTTCAATAACTAAGTACAAGGTTAGCCGAGTGAAACAAACCTCAATCCCTCAAGCGGGTTTATATGATCCTGCGTTTGAGAAAGACAGCTGCGGATTTGGACTAATTGCGCATATTGATAATAAACCAAGCCATTGGCTGGTTAAAACATCTATCGACTCACTTGCTCGTTTAACGCATCGTGGCGCGATTGCAGCAGATGGAAAATCAGGTGACGGTTGTGGTTTGCTCCTTAAGACGCCTGAAAAATTCTTTCGTGCAAAAGTACAAGAACAAGGCGCGACAGCGGCCGAATTGTTTGCAGTGGGTATGGTGTTTCTTAATCAAGATGATGCGAAAGCCCAGTTAGCTAAATCAATCCTTAAAGAAGAAATAGAAAAAGAAGGTCTTGATGTTATTGCATGGCGTACTGTGCCAACAAATACGGCTGCATGTGGGGAGCAAGCACTAGCAACACTGCCATCTATTCAGCAAGTGTTTGTTAATGCGAGGGAAGGCATTGATAATGCAGCATTTGACGGCCATTTGTATATTGCAAGACGCCGTGCGGAAAAAAGGATAGAACAGAGCGATGACATGTTTTATGTGGCGAGTTTGGCCTCGAATGTTATTTCATACAAAGGGTTGGTCATGCCTGAGTTTTTGCCAACCTTTTACCCCGATTTAAGTGATCCCGAGTTAGAGAGCTCACAGTGTGTCTTTCATCAGCGATTCGCAACCAATACGTTCCCGCAATGGCGTTTGGCCCAGCCGTTTAGGTTTTTAGCGCATAACGGTGAAATTAATACTATTCGAGGGAATAGGAATTGGGCTCAAGCACGTAGCTTTACCTTTGAAACGCCGCTGATTCCAAATATGGACGATATCCGCCCTTGGGTTTCGTCAGTAGGGTCAGATTCAAATAGTTTAGACAATATGGTCGACGGGCTGATTGCCGGTGGTATGGATATTTTCCGTGTTATGCGTTTATTAGTGCCACCAGCTTGGCAAAATGTTCATACGATGGATCCTGATTTACGCGCATTTTATGAATATTCATCGATGCACATGGAGCCTTGGGATGGCCCCGCCGCTATTGTATTGACTGATGGCCGCCACGTTGCCTGTTGTTTAGATAGGAATGGTTTACGTCCTGCACGTTATGTGATTACAAAAGATCGTCATATCACACTGGCGTCAGAAGTTGGAGTGTACGACTATAAGCCTGAAGATGTGATTCAGAAAGGCCGTTTAAAGCCAGGTGAGATGCTGGCTGTGGATACAGAAAAAGGCGAGCTTATTACGCCGGCACAGATTGATGAGCGCTTGAAATCGCGCCAGCCATATAAGGCATGGTTGGCTGAGCATACTAAAAAGCTCAGTACCACAAGAGATGATGACCCGTTGACTCTAGCGCCTTTTGATAAGGACTCGTTAAAGGTGTATGAAAAGCAATATCAACTAACATTTGAAGAACGCGATCAAGTGCTTAAGGTGTTGGCTGAAGCGGGCCAAGAGGCAATTGGTTCAATGGGTGATGATATTCCAATGCCCGTTTTATCAAGAAAAATTCGTAGCTTATATGATTATTTTAGACAACAATTTGCGCAAGTAACAAACCCACCAATTGACCCCTTGCGTGAGCAAGTCGTGATGTCATTAATGACAAGTTTTGGCAGCGAAAAGAACTTGTTTGAAGAGTCTGCAGAGCACGCTCATCGTTTAGAAGTGGGTTCACCCGTGTTATCAGCATCAAAGTTTGATGCGCTACTGTCGAATACGGACGAGTCATATAAAAGCTCGGTTATTAGCTTACAGTACGAGCCGTCAACAGAATGCTTGGAAGAGGCTGTTAAACAGATCTGCCAACAAGCTGAGCAAAAGGTTCGTGAGGGCTGTGTTGTGATTGTCTTGAGTGATCGGGGCTTGCAACAGGACTTGATACCGGTACATGCATTATTGGCTACGGGGGCAGTCCACCATCATTTGGTTAATGTTGGTTTACGCTGCCAAGCAAATATTGTTGTAGAGTCGGCAACGGTTAGAGACCCGCATCAGTTTGCCACCTTAATTGGCTATGGGGCGACGGCGGTGTGCCCATATCTTGCGTATGAAACGTTAAATGATATGTTGGAAACAGGTGATATTGCCGACATTGAAGAAGATGCACTTGCCCAAAACTATCGTAAAGGCATAAATAAAGGCCTTTATAAGATTTTATCAAAAATGGGTATTTCAACCATTGCAAGTTACCGTGGTTCTCAGTTGTTTGAAATTGTTGGATTGCAGTCGGTTGTGGTTGATGTTTGCTTTAAAGGAACCACAAGCCGTATTCAGGGTGCAGGTTTTGAAGAGCTAGAAAAAGAACAAAAGCAATTATCTAAAGTCGCCTGGAACCCACGTAAAGGCACGGAACAAGGTGGGTTGCTGAAATATGTGCACGGTGGTGAGTACCATGCGTATAACCCCGATGTAGTGAACTCCTTGCAAGAGGCTGTTCGTACTGGGGATATAAACAAATACCGCATTTATGCCGATGAAGTGAATAATCGAGCGCCAGCATCTATGCGTGATATGTTCCGTTTGAAGTTAGATGATGCTAAGGCAATTCCTATAGATAAGGTAGAAGCAGCTGAAGGGTTGTATCAACGGTTTGATACGGCAGCGATGTCGCTTGGCGCCTTATCCCCAGAAGCACACGAAACACTTGCCATCGCGATGAACCGTTTGGGCGGTCGTTCTAACTCCGGCGAGGGTGGTGAAGACCCAGCACGCTTTGGCACCGAAAAATTATCAAGAATCAAACAGATTGCTTCAGGGCGTTTTGGCGTTACACCGCATTATTTAGTGAACGCAGATGTGTTACAAATCAAAGTAGCTCAAGGTGCAAAACCGGGTGAAGGCGGTCAGCTACCTGGAGACAAAGTGAATAAAATGATAGCAACACTGCGCTTCTCAAAGCCGGGTGTTGCATTGATTTCACCGCCGCCGCATCATGATATTTATTCAATTGAAGATTTAGCGCAATTGATTTTTGATCTAAAGCAAGTTAATCCGAAGGCGCTGGTATCAGTGAAGCTGGTTTCAGAAGCCGGTGTAGGAACCATTGCTGCGGGCGTGGCCAAATGTTATGCCGACTTAATCACTATCGCCGGTTATGACGGTGGCACAGGTGCAAGCCCATTAACATCAGTGCGCTATGCTGGCGCACCTTGGGAATTAGGGTTAACTGAAACACATCAAACACTACTGGCCAATGACTTAAGAGGCAAAGTTCGTTTACAAACAGACGGCGGCTTAAAAACGGGCTTGGACGTTATTAAAGCAGCTATTTTAGGTGCGGAAAGCTTCGGTTTCGGAACCGGGCCAATGGTGGCGATGGGTTGTAAATACCTACGTATATGCCATCTTAATAATTGTGCAACAGGGATTGCTACGCAGGATAACGTGCTTCGCATGAAGCATTATCATGGCGAAGTTGAGTATGTGATGAACTACTTCCGCTTCCTGGCTCAAGAGGTGCGCGAATGGTTGGCAAAACTTGGTGTCGAGAAACTAGAAGATATTATTGGCCGAACAGACCTGTTAGAGCAAATCGAGGGAACAACGGATAAGCAACAAGGCCTTAATCTACAGCCTATATTGGACTATATTCCGGGCAATGAAACTAAAACGCAGCATTGCATCTCGCCGCAAAATGACCCATTTGATAATGCTGAATTTGCAGAAGAAATGGTGCTTGAAGTGCTGCCTGCTATTGAAAGCAAAACAGGCGGGTCGTTTAGCTATAAAATTGGTAATATTCATCGCTCTATTGGAGCCCGTTTATCGGGTGAAATTGCCAAACGCTACGGTAATAAAGGCATGAGTGATGCGCCTATCGAGATCAACTTCACCGGTTCAGCAGGCCAAAGCTTTGGTGTTTGGAATGCCGGCGGTTTAAACATGACGCTTGAAGGTGACGCCAATGATTACGTTGGAAAAGGCATGGCTGGTGGTAAGCTCGTGTTAAAACAGCCTGAAGTGAGTGTATTTAATAGCCACGAATCGACCATCATGGGTAATACTTGTCTATATGGTGCTACTAGCGGTAAATTGTTTGCAGCTGGATTAGCTGGCGAGCGTTTCGCCGTTCGGAACTCAGGTGCAACAGCCGTTGTAGAAGGCATCGGCGATCATGGCTGCGAGTATATGACCGGCGGTGTTATCGCTGTATTAGGTGAGGCAGGCATTAACTTTGGCGCTGGTATGACAGGTGGTTTTGCATTTGTATTAGATGAATCCCGTACCTTTGTGGACAGATATAATCATGAACTCGTTGAAATTCATCGTGTTTATACAGAGTCAATGGATGAGCATAGCGACTATTTACGCAGTTTAATCACGGAGTTTGTCGCTGAAACAGGCAGTGTGAGAGGGCAAGATATGCTCGATAATTTTGCTGATTATGTACAACACTTTTGGCTGGTGGCTCCCAAGGCTGCCGATGTTAAATCCCTACTAGATTCCTTAAGCTCAGAAGCAGCTTAACGCACAGAGATACTGAAAGATGGCAAATAATTTTCAATTTGTAGATGTACCCCGCATTGACCCGATTAAGGTACCTGCAGGTCAAAGAAAACAGGAATTTAAAGAAATATACGGTGAGTTTGGTGCAACCCAAGCTGCTGATCAGGCAGACCGCTGTTTGCATTGTGGTAACCCGTATTGTGAATGGAAATGCCCAGTGCATAATTACATTCCAAACTGGCTTAAGCTGATTTCTGAAGGAAAAGTTATCGAAGCGGCTGAGTTGTCGCATAAAACGAATTCATTGCCTGAAATTTGTGGCCGTATTTGTCCACAAGATAGATTATGTGAAGGATCTTGTACGTTAAATGATGAATTTGGCGCGGTGACAATTGGCTCTATTGAGAAATACATTTCAGATGAAGCGTTTAAGCAAGGCTGGCGACCAGATCTTTCAGCAGTAAAAAGCACCGGCAAACGGGTAGCTATTATTGGCGCAGGGCCGGCAGGTTTAGGTTGCGCAGATATTCTTGCGCGTAATGGTGTCAAGCCGGTGGTCTATGACCGTTACCCAGAAGTGGGCGGCTTATTAACCTTTGGTATTCCACCCTTTAAATTAGAAAAAAGTGTGGTTAAAAACCGCCGTGAAATTCTAGAAGGCATGGGTGTCGAATTTATATTAGGTACAGAGATAGGCAAAGACATCCCTTTCCAGCAATTACTGGATGAATACGACGCGGTATTTTTAGGCATGGGCACGTATAAATTTATGAAAGGTGGCTTCCCCGGTGAAGATTTAGAGGGTGTGCATGAAGCGCTTCCATATTTAGTCTCTAACATCAATCGGATAATGGATTTAGAAGGCGTCAACACGATTATGGGTGACCAGTTTATCGACATGAAAGGTAAACGAGTAATGGTGCTTGGTGGTGGCGATACCGCGATGGACTGTAACCGTACCAGTATTCGACAAGGTGCGCTGGAAGTAACGTGCGCTTATCGGCGCGATGAAGAAAACATGCCTGGTTCTCGTCGAGAAGTGGAGAACGCCAAAGAAGAGGGAGTTAATTTCTTATGGAATCGTCAGCCTGTCGAAATTATAGGGACTGACAAGGTGGAAGGTATTAAATTAGTGACCACTAAATTAGGCGAGCCAGACGAGCGTGGCCGTCGTCGTCCTGTTGTTATCGAAGGTACTGAAGAAATCGTAGCAGTTGATAATGTGATAGTCGCGTTTGGTTTTCAGCCAAGCCCATCACCGTGGTTTGCTGATTTTGCTATTAACCAAGATGAGCGAGGCCGAATTGTTGCGCCTGCTGATGGTGAGTTCGGTTATCAAACTAGTAATGAGAAAGTTTTTGCCGGTGGTGATATGGTGAGAGGCTCCGACCTCGTGGTTACAGCAGTATATGAAGGCCGTGAAGCCGCTCAAGGCATCTTAGATTACCTAGACGTTTAACTCTTTCTTTAAAACAGCACTCAATAGGCGAGTATTAGATAATGACGACTTTAAAAAATGATTTAATACTAAGAACGCTACGCGGTGAAAACACAGAGCGTACGCCGGTATGGATGATGCGCCAAGCGGGTCGTTACTTGCCCGAATACCGCGCAACTCGTGCCGAAGCAGGTAGCTTTTTAGACTTATGTAAAAATGCGGAGCTAGCCTGTGAAGTTACCTTGCAGCCACTCGAGCGTTACCCGCTAGATGCCGCAATTTTATTCTCAGATATCTTGACCATACCGGATGCGATGGGCTTAGGTCTATATTTTGCGGAAGGTGAAGGCCCACGGTTTGAACGCACGGTACGAACAGCAGCAGATGTAGATAAGTTATTTGTCCCTGATCCGAATCAAGAGCTCCAATACGTAATGAATGCCGTTTCAACCATTAAAAAAGGTTTGAATGGTCGCGTGCCGCTTATAGGTTTTTCGGGGAGTCCGTGGACGCTTGCCTGCTATATGGTTGAAGGCAGTGGCAGCAAAAATTTCGCACACATCAAACGCATGATGTATGACACACCGGAATTAATGCATCGGCTTTTGGAGATCATTAGCCAATCTGTTATTTCTTATTTACAAGCGCAAATTGAAGCGGGCGCTGAAATTGTCATGGTGTTTGATACATGGGGCGGCAACTTAACAAGCACAGATTACGAAATATTCTCGCTGGCTTATAGCCGTAAGATTTCGCAAGCATTGCAAGCAACGAACCCTGATGTGCCTCGGATGTTGTTTACTAAAGGCGCGGGCGTTTGGTTGCGGACTATGGCAGACGCAGGTTATAACGGTTTAGGTGTGGATTGGACAACCGATCTAAGCTTCGCACGTGAACTGACGCAAGATAAAGTTGTATTACAGGGCAACCTAGATCCAACAAGTTTATATGCGAACCCCAACACCATTCGGCAAAAAGTGCGTGATGTATTAGCCGACTATGGGCAAGGCCATAAACATATATTCAATTTAGGCCATGGCATATTGCCAGATATTAACCCCGAGCACGTTACGGCAATGATAGACGAAGTACATCAAAGCAGCCCGGCATACCACTTATAGTGCGAATTAAAGCGCCCTGTCAGCTATAAGATGAAACCCCGTGTTGAAATCCTGTATTGCACACAATGCCGTTGGCTATTACGCGCAGCGTGGTTAGCGCAGGAGTTACTAACCACCTTTGAAGAAGAGCTTGGTGGGGTTACGTTAGTCCCTGCCAGCGGCGGTCGTTTTGAAATTAATTTAATGGATAGCGAAACAACCACATTGATTTGGTCACGCAAACAAGAAGGCCGCTTTCCCGAGGCGAAGGAAGCTAAGCAACGAATACGTGATTATTTATGCCCTGATAAGTCGTTAGGGCATTCTGACGTAAAGCTGTAGCGAATAGGTCTTCAGTAGAGCCTAGCCGCGCCCATTGGCTTCGCTCACTCAGGGCAAATCTACTCAAGGTCAACGCTAAAAACTGTAGATTAGTCTGCCTCAAGGTTGGGCTGAAACATGAAGCCCAACAAGCACTTAAAGTGCCGGCGTAATGGCGTTTAGACTATTGTGCTTAATTGTTAGAATAGCATTTTTCAATTTATTTATTCGGCTGGCATATTTTCGCACCCGCCCAGCAGAAGACTGCGCAATATCATTTAGTAAGGTTTCTGCTGAATCTATACGCTTTAAGCCAATGAGTGCATGTGCCTGCATTAGCCCAAAACGTGGATTACGCGGGTTAAGTTTCAAGCCTAAATCGGCGGTGGATAATGCATCGGCAAAACGGTTTTGTTTCATACGTATAGCAAATAAATGTACCAAGGAATAGTAGCGATGAGCGGGCTTGCCATTAGGCTTGTCAATAAGCGCTTGTAGCCAGCTAGCCACATCGTCAGCCTTCGATAAGCATCGATCATTGCCCGACATTACGCACTTTATTGAAACATCCAATGCGCGGATTCCCCATGCGCCCATCGGTTTCTGACGAATGGTTGTGGCAATGTACTCAGGGCGGGCAAGTTGCAATGAGTTAAGTTGGCTTTCTAATTGCAAGAATGATTTAGGCGTGACCATACTCAAGCTAATTAGAAACCCAGCCTCCTGAGGTGATAATTCGGCAGCTCGTAAGTAATAGGCATAGGAGCCTTCGAAGTCTTTCTCGCGTTTGCGTAAAATCTCACCGCGCAGGTATTGGCTGCTGGGTGAATCAGGGTGATTCATGGCAAGGCTTTCAATTAATGCCGATTCGGTGCTCCAATATTGAGCGCGATTAAACGTGCCAAAGCCTAAACAAAAAACAATAGTGCTTATTAAGCCTATTCGAATTGCTTTAGGCATTTTATCAGGTAAGGCAAAAACTAATAAATAACTCATGCCGAATAATGGCCCAAGTGCCGGTAGGTAATTACGGTGTTCGTGGATTATTTCTAGTGGAAATACCGTAGACTCAAGGCTGTGCCCAACCAGGAACCAGAGCACCGAAAAGGCAAAGATGGGAAAGCGTTTGCGCCAAGCAATAGACAAACTCAATAAAATGATAATGCCAAAAATGCTCGGAACGGTCGTTCCAATAGACAGCATATCCGAACTAAGCGGGAAATCATCATGAAACAGCCCCATTGTTTGAATATTGGGCACAATGATCATATACAAATAAAACCACAAAACGCGAGGTTCAGTTAGCACGCGCTCAAGCAGGGTAAAAGGTCGTCCTGCGTAGCCGCCGGTAATAAACGTTGGGTGTTGAAACCAATATGCTAAACCGGCTAGTACGGGTAAGGCTAAAAACACAATAAAAAACCAGCGGACTCTTTTTATTGTTTCAGTTCGGCGGGGTAATTGGCTTAATAAGGTAAATTCTAGTACGCCGACATACACAGGCAATAGAATCGCATTTTCTTTACAAGCTGCACCCAGCACTGTGCCGCCGATAAGTCCTAAGCACATTAGCCATAATCCTTGATATGGTTTCTCTTCTAGGGATAATCGCCCAACTACATAAATACAGGCACCCATTAGCATAAACATGCCCGCCATGCTGGTCATGCGTTGTACAACATAAAGTACACTGGTCAACAAGAAAGCGTGTAGCGCCCAAATAAGCGTACCGCTGATAGCAAAGACTAGACGGGGATTGGATATATTTGTGCGTTGCGCCCAAGGCGTTCGTGCAATACAGGGCCAAAGGAGGGTTAATAGCCAAAAGACCAAACCAGAGTTAATGCAATGAACGGCAATGTTTGTCAGCTTGAAATGAACAGACTTAAAGCCCTCAGCAAAAAAGTAATTTAAGCCAAAAGAAAGCGCAGGAATGACACGCTTAAAAGGCCCACTTTCATTAGATAGCGCAGAGCGAATTATTTCGTGCTCAGTAAGTTCATGAATAGGAACGTTTGGATTTTCTAAAATATTCAGCTGGTCATCAAATACAAACGGCCCATGCCAGCCAGGCGCATAGGCAAGAAAAATAACAATAAAGCATATGCTCCAAGCTAAAAGAGGTGAGCGAAAAATCAAGGGGTCAGCCAGCTTGATTTTTATACGATTCACTCTTTCTATCTCCACCATGAGAACAAAGTCTAGTTGCCCTGTTAACTAACAAGCTTATTTTTTTATGAAAACGATCATTACCAAACACTTCCCCCGCCAACGTTGCCTTTGTTATTTGTTTTCGTTGCTGGTCAATATCTAGCCGTTCAAACAGGCCCTTATAACTATGACAGCGTAACTCAGAGGTTTTGCCTAAAGCAGTGTATAAATTGTGTTCAGTTATTAGCTTATCAGGCTCTCCCAGAGCGTTATAAGGATAACTTGACCATGGGTATTCAGAAGCATTATTCACCATGCTCGCTTTAACAGGATTCATTTCAATATATTTGTACAAGCTGAAAAGATAAGAGTCACTGTCCACCAAACAAGATTTATAACGACCTTCCCAAATAGTACCTGTTCTCTTATGAAGTGAGTTGAAGTATCGCACATACCTATTCGCCATTGC
>MAAC01012145.1_pt1 | contig 10021 bp, 7 predicted proteins | sample 1115981 | NCBI WGS metagenome assembly MAAC01 (sample SAMN04961126, study PRJNA320927) | seawater metagenome | isolation source: sample BD02T64 sea water enriched with oil for 64 days | place: USA:Gulf of Mexico | collected 2013-07-27 | reverse complement strand
TTCTTGGCATTTGGTACATTAATTTCATTAGCACTTTATTTCATTGTCATGCTAGGAATAGGGCTATATGCCTATAAAAAATCAACCAGTGATGTTTCAGGTTATATGCTGGGAGGGCGCAGTTTAAGCCCAAGTGTTGCCGCGCTTTCTGCGGGTGCGTCAGACATGAGCGGTTGGATGTTAATGGGACTACCGGGTGCTATGTACGTTAGTGGCATGAGTAGCCTGTGGATTGCTATTGGTCTGGTTATTGGTGCCTTTTTAAATTACCTTATCGTGGCGCCGCGTTTGAGAACTTATACTGAAGTGGCAAATGACTCTATTACTCTACCTGACTTTTTTGAAAATCGTTTTAAGGATAACTCACGTTTACTCAGAGTGGTTTCGTCTGTAGTTATTATCGTTTTCTTTACTTTATATACCTCTAGCGGCATTGTTGCCGGTGGTAAATTATTTGAAAGCTCTTTTGCCTTAAACTATGAAGTCGGTTTATATGTAACCGCAGGTGTTGTTGTTGCTTATACCTTATTTGGCGGCTTTTTAGCGGTGAGTTTAACGGATTTCGTGCAAGGCTGTATTATGTTTGTTGCCTTAGTGCTAGTGCCTGTTGTTACCATTAATGCCGTGGGCGGCTTAGGTGAAATGCAAACGAGCATTAACGCCATTAACCCTGAGCTTTTTGATATTTTTAGCGGTGTTAGCTTTATCGGCATCATTTCAGCGATGGCATGGGGGTTAGGTTATTTTGGTCAGCCTCATATTGTTGTTCGTTTTATGGCCATACGCAGCGTTAAAGATATGCCAACGGCTCGTCGTATTGGTATGAGTTGGATGATAGTGGCAATTATTGGCGCTATGGCAACAGGTTTTGCGGGCATTGCTTATGTAACTAAAACAGGCCTTAAATTTGATGATGCAGAAACTATTTTTATTGTGCTATCACAAATATTATTTAGCCCGTTGATTGCTGGCTTTTTATTAGCAGCAATTTTAGCGGCAATTATGAGTACTATTTCATCGCAATTACTCGTTACTTCAAGCTCACTAACAGAAGATTTTTATAAAACCTTTTTACATCGTGATGCCAGTGATAAACAGCAAGTATTAGTTGGTCGTATTTCTGTGTTTATTGTGGCTTTATTAGCCATTTATTTAGCTTACGATCGTAATTCAACTATTTTATCTTTAGTGAGTAATGCTTGGGCAGGCTTTGGTGCTGCTTTTGGACCGGTGATTATTGGTAGTTTATATTGGAAAAAAATGACTAGAAATGGCGCTCTTGCGGGTATGATCACGGGCGCGGCAACAGTACTGTTTTGGATTTATGCTCCTATTACTATTAACGGTCAATCCTTAAGTGCTGTGATCTATGAAATTGTGCCCGGTTTTATTTTGTGCTCGCTAGTTATTTATGTGGTTAGTAAAATGTCTCCACAAGATGATGCTGACATTTTAGCCAAACATGATGAAATGTTAACGCATCATGGTTAATTTTTATTAAATGGTAAAGTAACAAAGACGAGAGTGCGAATTGTTAAAATTTTCTAATAGCTACATTGAATTAGGCGAGCAATTTTTTCAGCGGATATTACCTGAAAAAGTTGCCTCAGCAGGTTTATTATTATGGAATGAAAAATTAGCGAAACAGTTAAATTTTGCTAGTGATTTACCACAAGGTTCCTGTGAAGAAAAAGCGTTATTAGCGCAATACTTTTCGGGCAATAATATACTTAATGGCGCCGAGCCTATTGCCTTAGCCTATTCTGGTCATCAATTCGGCCATTTTAACCCGCAATTAGGTGATGGCCGTGCTCATTTACTGGGTGAAGTGTTAGATAGCCATGGTATTCGCCGAGATATTCAACTTAAAGGCTCAGGCAAAACAGCCTTTTCACGACGCGGTGATGGTAAGTGCGCGTTAGCACCAGCACTGCGAGAATATATTATGAGTGAGGCCATGTTCGCCCTTGGCGTGCCAACAAGCCGTTGTTTAGCGGTGGTGAGCACTGGTGAGCTTATAAATCGCGGTACTGCCAAAGCAGGCGCCGTTGTTACTCGTGTTGCTAGTAGTCATATTCGAGTGGGTACGTTTCAATATTTTGCCGCTCGTGGTGATCTTGTTTCACTAAAATCGTTAGTTGATTACACCATTAACCGACATTTCCCTGAAATAAACAGCTCAGCGATAAGTCTTGAGGGGGATTTTAAAGAGCAGCGGTTATTAATGTTGCTAGAAAAAATAATGGTTAAGCAAATTACTTTAGTTGTTGAATGGCTACGAGTGGGTTTTATTCATGGGGTGATGAATACCGATAATACGGCAATATGCGGTGAAACCATTGATTTTGGTCCTTGTGCCATGCTGGGTAGTTATGATGAAAATGCTGTCTTTAGTTCTATTGACGAATATGGCCGTTATGCTTTTGCTAATCAGGCAAAAATTGCTCAATGGAATATGGCTAGGTTAGCGGACTGCTTATTGCCTTTATTGCTTGAATTTAGCGATGGAAAGGGCAATGAAAACGGCTGTTCAAAAGAGCAAGAGTCACGAGCTGTAGCGAAGGTTGAAGCAGTTATTCATCAATATACAGATAAGTTCGAGCAAGCTTATTATACTATGTATGCCAATAAGCTTGGTTTAGAGGCAGCGAGTTCGGATAACAATACTTTGATTGATGATTTGCTGGCCATAATGCAAACTCACGGCTTAGATTATACCCAAACTTTTCATCGTTTAACGCAATCTTTAACTGATCTTGTTAAAGCTGAAGCGTTAAAAACTGAACTGGGCGAATGGTATGAAACTTGGCTGCGCATACTTAAAGAAAGCATAATTGAAAAAAACATACTTAAAGAAAGCACAGTTAAAAACACCGATGAGCTCGTTCAACAACAATATAAAGTAGTCCAAACGTTAATGAGTAAAAACAACCCTGTGGTTATTCCTAGAAACCATCACGTTGAAGCCATATTAGCGCGCTGCGAAGAAGCTATTGCTGATCACTCACAACAAGTTGCGGCTAATGGTGATATTAACAATATTGTTAATGAATTTCTGACAGTATTACTGTCTCCGTATCAAGAACTTAATACCACGAAAAACTTTCAAGATACGCCAAAAGATGGCGATCGGTATTATCAAACCTTTTGCGGTACTTAGTTGTACCCATATTTTGAAGCGCTATAAAGGCAAAAAAGCATCATAGCTAAAGCTATGATGCTTTTAAATAGGCTCAATGTAGAAAATATTTATAAAGTTCTTATTTATAAGTATTTAGTATTTATTCAGCTTGAAAAGTGTTACCACCGAGAACACAGAGATGCTGCGCACTACACCGAGAATAATAAAACCTTTGTGTAGGCTCTAGGAGCCCTCTGTGAAGCGTAGCGGCTCGGTGGTGAATAGTTACAGTATTTATAAGTAAAGTAGCGAGCTATGACTAAATCGACCAAGTAATATTGTCACTAATAGCGCGTTGCCATTGACTCAATGATTCATTTTTATCAGCAACAACAATGACATTGGCATTTTTAAAACCAATGGACTCACCTTGTAACTTGCTATCGCTAAAGTATTCCTTAAAAGCTAATTGCTCATTTTTAGGAACAATGAATACAGTAACCGTATCAGTGACACCTTTAAAAACAAGATGTAAGCTTTTCATGCCATCAAATCGACAATAGTCAGCAGAAATAAGTTGCCCTAACGATTGCTCAAAACTACCGTTAAAAGCAATCATTTTTTGATTTAATGACGTTAAACTCACTTGGTTTTTATCATAGTTAGAAAAGTCACCTTGCTCATGATAAACATGGGCTAGAGCATAATCACCTAAATTGGTGAAACTACTTGAAAACTGTAAATAGTTTACCGCTAAACCAGCAATAATAGCCACAGATGCAGCTAGTGCTAAATGCACACGCGACTTACGCTTTTTCTGCTGATGGCTGGCTAAGGTTTGACGTAAAATCAATTTTTCACATAAACCGTCAGGCACAGGCACTTTCATTGCTTGCCTTAACCTTTCATCAAGTTGACTTAACTCTTGAGCAAATTCTTTTTTTGCTGGATCGGCTTGTTGTGCCGCAAGTATATCTTCATCTTGACAGCTAGGATCTGCGTAAATACTACGTCTATATTGCAAATCATCCATTGTATTGACCTCGTGTTACTGGTTTTTCGTCTAAAGCTTCTTTTAACTGGTTACGCGCTCTAAATAAGCGTGTCATTACCGTATTTTTATTTAGGTTAAGCATGGTCGCGATATCTTCGCCGCTATAACCGCCTAAAATTTGTAATACCAAGGGTTCTGAGTATTCTGGCGGCAGTTGCGCTATTTTTTCTCTTAACCAATGGTTTTCAATTTCTTGCTCTGTGCTTGTTGATTGGGTATCCATCACACTCGCTTCTTCATACTCACTCATATCAAAGCGTTTACGCTCGAATCGACGAGCGTTTTCGCGTCTTAAAATTGTGATCAACCATGACTTAGCTGCTTTCTCATCTTTCAATGAATCAAGGGCACGCCATGCACGTAAAAATGTTTCTTGCACTAAATCTTCAGACACCTGCTTGTCGTGAGTTAACCAATAAGCATATCGGTATAAATCAGTGTGCAGAGCCCTTACGAGTGCTTCGTATCTAACTTGTTTTGTCGCCATATTGTTAGAGACCTGTGATGGCATTATTTAATTCCCAATTATTTTTTGTTTTTACTAAGTTAAGATGGATTTAGTGTCATTTCATTATTATCAGCTATTTTAACGCTTTTCGCATTAATGTTTTGAACAGCCGATAAAAGTGTTTTGCCTTGCCAAGTCTCACTGTGGCTATTTTTACCATATAAATATTGCTGAACATCATTAACCGCTTGTGTAAACGTCGGGTCGTCAGCGAATGTCAGTACCTCTGACAAGGTAGTGATAGCTAATTTTGGCTTTAGGTTATTTATCCAGGGCACGATTAAGTTTACTACTTGTTCAGCGTTATTTTGCTTACATGCTGCCATAAGCGCAAGATAGTGATTGTTAATGGGGGTTTTATTATTAGTATTATCTTTCACCGTTTGCTGGCGTTTTAGATAAATAACATGACTCAGCCAAGTTAAAAGAGTCAGTAGCCATAACGCTAAAAATAGCCACTGCAGTGTTGAGCTTTGTTTACTGATAAGAGGTAGTTCATTACTTGCTAAAAGGGGCCGTTGTGCGGCTGAATCATTCATACTTTCACCTTCACTAATTTTATTCAAAGGTGAAAACTGTTTACTAGCATCACCATTGGGCAATATTGTGATGGTTTGTTCGGGCAGCACAGCTTGCTGATATTTATTGGTGACAGTATTCCACCAAGCAATGGTTACTTTAGGTAAGATATAATCACCCGCTTGGCTAGCAACTAAGGCAAAATTCTGTTTTTTCTGGCTAACTAAACGCTCTTTAGACAAATTTGAGTGCAGCTCGGCTTGGTCGGGATAAACTTTTAACCCTGCAGGGGCCGTCATAATAATTTCAGGCAATTGAGATTTAGCCAGACCTGCTGCGGTTAACGTAATGGTGCGCGTGATAGGCTCGCCCACTTTAAAGTCATTCTTGCCTTGTGAAGAGACAGGCTGCCATTCTTGATGTAGGGTAAGTAACTCGCTGGGCAGCCAGCTGGCACTGCTAGCGTAGCTCTCCGGAATAGGGCGAACATTTAATGATAGCTTTTCACCTAAAATATTCACGGGTTTGGTTTCACCAAAACTTAAAAAGCCAGAGCGACGTTTTGATTGCACCATAATTTCACCAGCAAACATGGGAGAAATTAAGGTTAACTCGCCGCTTTGCTCTGGGGTAATAGCGTAAGTGCGTTCGATAATGCGGTAGCGCTTACCGTTAATGATGCCATCGCTTTCTTGATCTTTACCTATTTGCACAATATTAGCGTTTGATAACGTCGGCTCGGTTAAGCTGCCACGTTGCAGTTGTACGCCGATATGTAGTTTTACGGTCAGTGTTACTAACTGCTGCACATAAACATCGCTTGTTGATAATTCGGCGCTAATAAAAATATCTTGTTGTTTTGTTGATTGTGCGCTGCCTTGCTCAACAACGGTAACCGTTATTGCGTTAGTGTAATTATTGTCAATTTGCAAGGCAGGTATGATTAATTTACCTGTTTTTCTGGGAATAAGCACAATTTGCCAGCGAGTCGTTCTACTGGTTTTAAAGTTAACCATACTGGTTTGTGAGCTAACTTCGGTGCGGGCGATAATAAAGTTAGTTAATAATGGGCTAGTATCAAGGGCGTCTCGCTCGACGCTGTCATCTGCTGTAACCGTTAGCACAATAGATTCATTGCTCATTACTGGGTTTGCGTCAATACTCGAGGTAACCTTGCTCAAGGCAAAAGCTGTGTTGCTTATACCTAAAGAGGTAATCAAAGCTAATATTGTGACTAGTTTGAAGATAATTTTCACCACTTTTTCTTTACTCCTTGACTAGCACCATGTTGCTGACGTTTTTGATATTCTAATTGCATTTTGTTGCGCAGTAACAAGTAAGGATCATCAGTCACTTTGTTTAATAACTGTTGATGCTTTTGCTCTGTTTCTTTTGCCTGTTGCTCCGCGGCTATTTGTGCTGCGGTTTTATTTTCACCTGGCTGATCTTTTGCTTCTTCATTAGGCTCTGGCGATTTTTGTTGCTCTGGCTGTTTTTGCTGTTCTTTCTGCTTTTTTTTCTCTTTGTCTGCATCTGCAGGCTTATTTTGTTGTTGCTGTTTTTCTTGGGGCTCGGCGTCATTTTGTTGTTGGCTATCATCAGACTGCTGTTGCTGTTTATCGTTTTTATCTTGCTGTTGTTTGTCTTGAGATTGCGAGTCTTTCGACTGCTGATCTTGTTGCTGCTTTTGCTCTTGTTCTTGCTTTTTCTGTTGCTGTTTTATTTTCTCTAAATTGTCTTTGGCATCTGCTAAGTCAGGGTTTTTCTCTAAAGCTTGCTCATAATGTTCAATCGCTTGCTCATATTGCTGCATTTGCGCCAAAGCATTGCCTTGGTTGTACAACGAATCGGCACTATTGGCTTGCTCGCCTTTTTTGAAAGCGTCTAAAGCTTGTTGATAATTACCTGCTTTGTAGTGGGCACTGCCTTGCCATTGGTCATTTTCAAACTGCTGAGCGGCACCTTGATAGTCTTGTTGTTTATAGCGTTGTTGTGCTTGTTGATCATCTGTTTGCCATAGGTTTTGCCATGTTTGTTGTAGCTTTGACTCTTGAGGGGCTACTTGCTCTTGTTGCTCGTTGGCGAAAGTATTAGGACTAAATAATGACAAAGAGAGTAGGGCGATAAAGGGTAAGCTCATTGATGAAACCATCAACATAGCACTACCACGGCGGAAATAGGTTAATAGTAAAGGCAACGCTATTATCAATAACCAAGGCCCTTGCTCTTGCCATTGATCGCCATTTTGTTGACTTTGCTGTTTCTTATTATTGCTTTGCTCTAATACCTTACTATTATCCAGTAATTTTTCTATATCGCTGTCGTTATTATTAATGGTTTGGTAGTGGCCATTACCACGCGTAGCCAAGGCATTGAGTTTTTTAATGGGAAGTTTAGGGACAACAATTGCGCCATGATCATCTTTGAGTAATTCGCCTGAAGGCAGGGTAATAGGAGCGCCGTCTTGGCTACCAACACCTAAAATATTGAGCTGATGACCGAATTTTGCTGACCAGTCATAAATATCGCTCATATCTTCATTATCAACATCATCAGTAAACCAGTAAATATCGCCATTAATATGTCCAGCGTTGTGCAACATGTCGTGGGCTAATGATAACGCTGCAAAAGGATTAGCGCCAAGCTCAGGCATAATTTCAGGGGTTAATGACGGTAATAATAACTCAATGTTTTTTATATCTTGTGTTAACGGGCTAATAACAAAAGCATCACCCGCATAGGCGATTAAACCTATGTCACCCTCATTAAGTTTGTTGAGTAAATCAATGGCTTTATAGCGTGCTCGTGTTAATCGGTTCGGTTTAATATCTGTGGCATACATAGAATAAGACATATCCATAATCAACACTGAGCCTCGTTCAGTTTGATAAACAGGCTGAGGCAGTTTTTGCCAAGTTGGGCCAGCAAGGGCAATAATAGTGAGTAAGCCAATAATAAAGGGCTTAATTAAATTTCCTTGAGTTGAAAAAAAGCCTTGGTTAGCTTTTGCTAAATTAGCCTCTGCGCCTTCAACGAGCACCTGACTTAAATGAGCGGGTAAAAATTTATTCCAAGGTGAATGGTTAAAGCGGTGCTTTTTCAGTAGCCATAGCGCAAAAAACAAGGCGATTAGCGCTAAAAACCACCAAGGTCTAATAAAATGAAAATGGCTTAAAAATAAGGTGATAGATGTCATTTTGTCTTGATGAGCCTAGGTTACGTTACGACTAAGTTGGCGACTAAAGCGGATAAAATTATTAATGAGTAAATAGCAAAAGCTTAACAACAAAGCCAATGCTAATGGCCAGTAAAATAAGGCGGTTAAAGGGCGCATTTGTTGCTGATCTTGCTCTACGGGTTCTAGCTCATCGAGTAATTGATAAATTTGCTCCATACCTTGGCTATCTTTAGCGCGAAAATATTTCCCCCCTGTTTGCTGTGCAAGCTTTGTTAAGGTTTGCTCGTCTAATTCGCTGGAAGGGTTAATGCGGCGAGTGCCAAATAAGGATTGCTGTAACATAACATCTGCGCCGATACCGATAGAATAGATGGTGATATTTTTAGCAACGGCTAACTCAAGCGCTTGCTCAGGGGATATTCTCCCCGCCGTGTTTTGACCATCGGTGAGTAATAGCAGCACTTTATTTGATTTTTGTTTAGCATCAAAGCGCTTTACGGCTAAGGCTATGGCATCGCCGATGGCGGTTTTTCTCCCCACTAAACCGAGTACACTTTCATCAAGCATTTGTTTAACGGTTTTGCGGTCAAAGGTCATGGGGGTTTGCATATAAGCATCGTCAGCAAACAATATTAAGCCAAGCCTATCGCCGACACGACGCTCAATAAAATCCCCTAAAACGGCTTTGAGCATATCAAGGCGGTTTACTGTGCTGCCACGTAAACTCATATCTTCAATTTGCATGCTGCCAGATAAATCGACAGCAATCATCATTTCACGGCCTTCGGTGGGAATATCTATCGCATCACCTAGCCATTGAGGCTGGCTTAATGCAATAACGCTTAATAGCCAACACAAAGATAGAATTATAAGGGGGGATTTATTGTTGTCTTGGTGGGCGGTGCTTACGGTAGAGGCAGCTAAAAGCTCGGGCACAATAAGCGCGGCACTAACACGGTTTTGTCTTTTTTTAGGTAACCAATAGACTAATAATGGCAGCGGTAAAAGCAGTAGCAACCAAGGCCAAGCAAAACTTATCATCTGTTGGCTCCTTGTTGCTCTTTCGCTGTTGATGTCTTGATTTTTTGCGTTTTAGGCGTTTTAGGCGGTAACGCGTGCGTTAGCCATAAAATAGCGGCTTGATAAAGTTCTTGATTTGTTTTTGCGCTGGGCTTATTTGTTTGGGCTTGATATTGCTCGCTAAAAGCTGGTGTTGATAGTTGTTTAAATTCTTTTTGGTGCTTTTCAGTTAACTTTTCTATTAAAAATTGCTGAAATTGTTCGCCAAATAATTTAGCCAACTGCACACGTGAAAAGTAATGCATTGCGGCCCATTTAAGTAATGCTATAACGTCAGTATTACTCATGTTAGGGGAGTTTTTTAATTGCTTTATCGCTTGTTGTTGATGGCGTTTTAATTTAGCTTTTTGGCGACTTTTAATGAATAAAAAAACAATCACTATCAGAGTAATAGCCGATAATAACCACCATCCATAAGCAATGGGGTAGTTAGTTATTGGCTCAGGTATGTGAATATCATTCAATTCAATTGTATTAGTCATAGGTGCACTAGTCATAGGCGCGTTAGCCACAGACGCATTAGCAGGAATAGGCATGGTAACGGGAGCTGGATTTATTTGC
>MAAC01011018.1_pt1 | contig 10022 bp, 9 predicted proteins | sample 1115981 | NCBI WGS metagenome assembly MAAC01 (sample SAMN04961126, study PRJNA320927) | seawater metagenome | isolation source: sample BD02T64 sea water enriched with oil for 64 days | place: USA:Gulf of Mexico | collected 2013-07-27 | reverse complement strand
AAAATCCGGGTAAACCAAATAGACGCAACACCAACACCTTCGCGGGGTGGAGCAGCCCGGTAGCTCGTCAGGCTCATAACCTGAAGGTCGTAAGTTCAAATCTTACCCCCGCAACCAAACACATAAAACGCCGTGCTCGGATAATGAGCGCGGCGTTTTGTCGTTAACAAATGTTCTTGGAAACCACCAATGTTTTAGGTTTCTATATGGGCTTTGGTGATTTAGTTTGAGGTCTAAACATTTATACAAGACGCGCTATGTAGGATCCCATGATAAAAATCGACTCCCTTTTTGTTACTCGCCTCTATCGGTCTTCTCTGTCTGAGTTTACTGAGGGGCCGGATGCTGTTGAACTTGAAAACTCTTGCCTGTCTATTGCTGACGATGATCAAGCTGGACAGGCGTGGTGCGAGGAAAATGATTATCCCGGTTACACCAGCTATGCCTCATTGGACGATCTGGCTTGGCGTTTTCCGATCTTCAAAGATCTGGTCAGCGTTCTTGATAAGCATGTGGCCGCATTCGTTAAAGACCTCCAATTCGATCTGGATGATAAAAAACTAAAGATGGATAGCATGTGGATCAATATTTTGCCTGAAGGTGGCTCGCATACATCACACATACATACGCATAGCGTGATCAGTGGTACCACTTATATAACCATTCCCAATGGAGCTGGCGCTATCAAGTTCGAAGACCCACGATCTGCGATGTTGATGGCAGCACCTGAGCGCAAAATTGACGCCCGAAACGAACTGCGTAAGTTCATCAGTATTGCGCCGAAGGCGGGCGAGATTTTACTTTGGGAAAGCTGGTTACGCCATGAGGTCTCTCTAAACAAAGCCGAAGAAGAACGCATCAGTGTCAGTTTCAATTACGGCTGGGAGTGATTGACGGTCTGTTTGTATAAACAGTTAGATTGCTGGTCTCGAGGGCTTCCGTTAGTTGAAGTATCCTAGAAACAAATGTTTAACGACGCCGTGCCCACTTCTGGGCTCGGCGTTTTGTCGTTAACCGGTGTGAGTTCGAGCCGTGATAATCGTCATTGCCAGTTTCTCGAACTCCGCTCGTCGGCTCGACGCTGCGCGCCAAACCAGGCCAATGGTTCTAAACGGTTGATTGTTGAGGGGGATCAGTGAAATGTTTTTGGTAGGCATAAGCCCGCTTTCGCTAACTAGCTTTGGGATTAAGGTAACACCGAGGTTAGATGCAACCATTTGAACTAATGTCGCCAAACTTGTTGCCCCAAATTGGGCGCGGTTTGCCCTATCTCCCAAACTGCATGCATCGAGGGCATGGTCACGGAGACAATGCCCGTCTTCGAGGAGAAGCAAAGATTGGCCGAGCAGATCTTTGTTGTAGACTATCTGGCGCCTTGAAAGCTCATGTTTCGATGTACAAGCAAATTGGAATTCATCGTCAAATAGAGGATGAACCTCTAGTCCGTCAATATTATAGGGAAGGGCAATAATTGCGATATCCAATTGTCCCTCATGAAGTTTTGATAAAAGCAGATCAGTTTGTTCTTCGCGGAGTAGGAGCTGCAGCCCTGGATATTCTTGAGTAATGGCGGGGACGATGTCATGAACGAGGTAAGGCCCAACAGTGGGAATGATCCCCATCTTCATTATACCTGTCATTGGTAGCTGATGAGTGCGGGCGAGATCAATAATGTCTTCCGCTTCCGTAATAAGGCGTCGAGCCCGCTTGGCAACCTTATGGCCGAAGTCCGTGATAAGCACTTGACGTTTCGTGCGTTCCGCTAGGTTAGATCCAAGCAGTTCTTCTAAATCTCGTATTCCGGCGCTCAACGTTGAGGGTGTGACGTTGCAAACTTTGGCCGCTTTACCAAAATGCTCTTCGTCAACCAGGGCGATGAGATATTCCAGTCGCTTCAGGGAGGGGAGCGTTTTCATGTCTGCTTTTCTATAATTCGGATTTTACACACTATATACCAATTTTGTATCGTTTTACAATATTATGTAGTGCTCCTATTTTGTTTTCAAGCAGATCGACTATTTAATTCAGTAAGGGATAGCAAGATGAATGTAGATATGAATATCGGTATCGAAAATAACGATAGGGAAGCCATCGCAAAGGGTCTCTCAAAACTTTTAGCAGACAGTTACACACTCTATCTTAAAACACATAATTTTCATTGGAATGTGACTGGACCAATGTTTTCCAGTTTGCATTTGATGTTTGAAACTCAATATACGGAATTGGCAGTGGCGGTTGATGATATTGCTGAACGTATTAGAGCCCTTGGATTGAAGGCGCCGGGCTCTTACGCACAATTCTCAAAACTTACGACCATCAAAGAAGAGGAGGGAAATCCAAAAGCAGAACAGATGATTTTACAGCTGATCAGGGATCACGAGTTGGTCATTAGAACTGCAAGGGAGGTCTTTCAGTTAGCGGATGAAGCTGGTGACGAGCCAACAGCGGATTTGCTAACCCAGCGCATGCAGCTACATGAGAAAACAAACTGGATGCTGCGAGCCACCATTGAGTGATTTTCAAACAACATTTATCGACCACCAAATTTACAAAGAGAGGATCAAGAAATGAGTAAAAAACTGACAACCAATGCAGGTGCGCCCGTTGTTGATAATCAAAATGTCATGACCGCTGGTCCGCGCGGTCCACAGTTGTTGCAGGATGTTTGGTATTTGGAAAAGCTCGCCCATTTCGACCGCGAAGTCATTCCAGAACGCCGGATGCATGCTAAAGGTTCGGCGGCATACGGGACCTTCACAGTAACCCATGATATTACGAAATATACGCGCGCTAAGATATTCTCTGAAATCGGCAAGAAAACAGATTTGTTTACTCGTTTTACAACGGTTGCAGGGGAACGTGGTGCTGCTGATGCGGAGCGTGATATTCGCGGTTTCGCAGTTAAATTCTATACAGAAGAAGGTAATTGGGATTTGGTCGGTAATAATACACCCGTATTTTTCCTGCGCGACCCTATGAAATTCCCAGACCTTAACCATGCCGTCAAGCGGGATCCGCGCACGAACATGCGGAGTGCCAAAAACAATTGGGACTTCTGGACATCATTACCAGAAGCATTGCATCAGGTGACAATCGTTATGAGTGACCGCGGGTTGCCTGCGACTTATCGCCATATGCACGGATTTGGGAGCCATACTTTCAGCTTCATTAATGCTCAAAACGAACGGTACTGGGTCAAGTTTCACTTTAAATCCCAACAAGGGATCGAAAACCTGACCGACCAACAAGCAGAGGTATTGATTGGCAAGGATCGGGAAAGTCATCATCGGGATCTTTATGAGAGTGTCGAAAACGGTGATAACCCAAAATGGACTTTGCAGGTTCAAATTATGCCAGAAGCAGATGCCGGTAAGGTGGCATACAACCCATTTGATCTAACGAAGATCTGGCCGCATAGCGATTATCCCCTGCAAGACGTTGGCGTCATGGAGTTGAACCGAAACCCTGATAACTACTTTGCTGAAGTTGAACAGTCGGCATTTAATCCTGCAAGCGTTGTTCCTGGAATTAGTTTCTCTCCCGACAAAATGTTGCAGGGACGCTTGTTCTCATACGGTGATGCTCAGCGGTATCGTCTTGGTGTGAACCATCATCTGATCCCAGTGAATGCGCCGCGGTGTCCGACTAATAGCTACCATCGGGATGGAGCCATGCGAGTGGACGGAAACTTTGGATCTAAATTAGGGTACGAGCCAAATGATCAAGGGGAATGGGCCGAACAACCGGACTTCAGCGAACCACCACTTTTGCTTGATGGTGATGCCGCTCATTGGAACCACAGAGTGGATGAGGATTATTATAGCCAACCTGGAGATTTGTTTAGATTGATGACGGCTGATCAACAGCAGGTACTATTTGAAAATACCGCACGATCTATGGGCGGTGTACCCAAGGAAATTCAAATGCGGCATATTAATAACTGCTTGAAGGCCGATGTTGCCTATGGCGAGGGCATTGCTAATGCACTTGGGATAACACTGTAATTCTCAACACAAAACTAACAGAACCCTCTGAATTCTCTACACAGAGGGTTCTGCCATATGCGGAGAATTAAAATGAAATTTCGCAGCTTAGGTGAAATCCATCAATCCAATAATGCGATGCTCTTGATTAATGCTGTAACTGGACTGCCTTTTGTCAGAGCAAGGGCTTCGAAAGATTTCCGGGTGATCCGCGCTATAATCTTTGCGCCGCCTTCTTTTTGTCCGAGCTCAAGAAAGACAGTGGCTTGAAACTCACCCATGGGTTGGACACTGATCACTCGCGCTTCAATGATATTTTGGATACTGAGTTGGTCAGGGAGGGGACCTTGACAAAGGCCAACGTCTGAGGCGGTAACGCGTAATCTATGGGCACTTCCCAGCGGGCCAACTGTCCCCGGGACAATCATTTCCGCACCAGCAATAGAAAGTGTGGTTAAACCGTATTTTTCATCGTATTTTACAACAACCCCTTCAATCAATGCTGCGGCTTCTGGCGCCCGAGAAAAAGGGAGTTCTGGATTGTTAAGGAGGTCAATGAGTGCACCAGATGTACTAACACTGCCACCTTCCATAAAAACCATATGATCGGCAAGACGTTCAACCTCAGCCATGTCATGGCTGACGTATAAAATGGGGATTTCCATGCGTTCGTGCAGGCGTTCAAGGTAGGGCAATATTTCGTTTCGGCTCGCGTGATCAAGCGCAGCAAGCGGCTCGTCCATAAGAAGGATCTCAGGGGCTGATAGGAGTGCCCGGCCAATGGCGACGCGTTGGCGTTCCCCTCCTGATAGGTTTTGCGGGGATCGGTTCAAGAGTTTGTTCAAACCAAGAAGGTCTATGACATTATCCAGAGACAAATGTGTGTTTGGCGCTTTATAGCGCCTTTGTCCATAAGTGAGATTGCCACTTACGGAAAGATGATTGAAGAGACTGGCTTCTTGGAAAACATACCCGATTGGGCGTTTATGAGGCGGGAGAAAGATTTTCTGATCCTGCCACACTATGCCGCCCACTGAAAGGGATCCATTAGTTAGTTGGTCTAATCCTGCAATACATCGAAGCACTGATGTTTTCCCGCAGCCCGACGGGCCAAAAATTGCAGTGACACCGTGCGATGGTATTGAAAATTGTGCGTTTAGGTTGAAGTCACCGACTTTACCGCTGAAACTTGCGTCAATAGTGCTCATGTCAGTCTATTTCTCATTCTTTTTTCAGCAACGGACATAATCAAGATAACAAGAAAGGAAAAGAGCAACATTCCTGCCGCAAGAATATGGGCCTTGTCCCACTCTAACGTTTCAACAAAATCATAGATGGCAACCGATAACACTTTGGTTTCCCCCGGAATATTGCCGCCAATCATCAACACAACGCCAAATTCGCCCATTGTGTGTGCAAAGCCGAGCACTGCACCTGTTAGCAAACCAGGGCGGGCAAGTGGGAGCGCGATGGTAAAAAAGGCATCAAGTGGAGACGCTCGCAAAGTGGCAGCAACCTCTAAGGGGCGTTCCCCAATGGCTTCAAACGCGTTACGGACAGGTTGGACGACAAAAGGCAGGGAGTAGATAACTGAGCCGACAACCAGACCGGCAAATGTAAAGGGCAGAGTGTGCCCAAATATGGCCTCAGCAAACTGCCCCACCGGGCTTGATGGTCCCAATATCAAAAGGAGGTAAAACCCAAGGACAGTTGGTGGCAAGATCAAAGGTAGTGCAACTACAGCACCGACAATTTCTTTCCATTTCGCGCGTGAGCGGGTAAGCCACCACGCTATGGGCGTCCCAATTAACAGCAGTAGAAAGGTTGTAATCGTTGCCAGTTTTAAGGTCAGTATGACCGCTTCCCACATTGTATCGTGCTCCGAATTTGAGGGCTGAATTTACGTTTTAAAAATGCTAGTTGGCACCGTAGCCGTATTTTTCAATTACTCTGCGTGCCTTTTCGCTTTTGAGGAATTTATAAAACGCCGAGGCTATTGGGTTTGTCTCTCCTCGTCTTAATAAAATGGCGTCTTGCTTGATCTGCGTATAAAAATGTGACGGGATGATCCAGCTTGACCCCTCTGAAATATTTTTGATCTGGGAGAGGGCTGCAAAACCCATTTGAGCATTACCAGTGAACACAAATTGAAAGGCTTGCGCAATATTACTGCCTTTAACAATTTTGTCTTTTACATCGGTATAAATGCCAAGCTTCATTAAGGTTTCGACAGCGGCTCTGCCATATGGGGCTGTTTTTGGATTGGCGATTGCCAGCCGATTAAATGCTGCAGGATTACTCAAGACCTCTGCATTATTGTCTATCAGATCAGGGTCAGCACTGTAGAGAGCAATTTTGCCCAAAGCGTAAGTGAAACGAGTTCCGGGGATACTTAGTCCATCAGTCTCTATTTTTTTGACTGTCTGGGTATCGGCCGAGAGGAAAACCTCAAAAGGGGCACCGTTGGTGATTTGAATATAAAGTTTTCCAGTTGAGCCAAAACTAAGCAGGGCCCTGTGGCCGGTTTCCTTCTCAAACGCCGAGGCAATTTCTTTACCGGCAGACGTGAAATTAGAAGCCATGGCCACATAGGTTACATTGGCTGTATTGCCATGGGCTGTTGGAGATGACGATGCGGCCGCTAAAAACACTGCAATGCAAATTCCGGCACTAATTGACGCTTTAATCACAGTCTTTAAAAATTCCATTCTTGGCATAGTCCACACCCGAAATCGAACCGAAATTTTCAACTTTAATCAACAAGCCGAAGCGTTCTTTTCTGGCTCGCGCCTCTTGAGAAACAGTTAATTCATGGTTGCAGTCAGCTCTTATGCTAGGCACTACCACCCCATTGTTATGTCGTTAAAGTATATAACCATAAGCGTTATGTAAAAGAGTATTCTAACGCTTATGGGGCTTGGCTATCGGGAAAATCGTTTTGGTGTTGGAACTCTTCTTGAATGCGTTTTAATTCCTGAATGGCTCCCGTGATATTCTCACCGTTCAAAATGCTGACCTTAACAAACTCGCCGGTTCGGGTCATCAACGCGCCGTTTGTTGATCTGCGGCCCTTAACGTTTATCAGTTTGTAAGTATCAACAGGTCTGGAAAACCCTTTAGGAGTAATGGAGGATGCTTTTTCAAATTCCCCATGATTTTTGAGTAATGTATAAGAGGTTTCACTGATCAAAATCGTATCAGGCTTTGTGGCGCTTTGAAGGCGCGCAGTTAAATTTACGGGGCTTCCAAGAATTGTATATTCTAAACGTTGCTCTGATCCGAAGTTGCCAACGGTGCAATATCCGGTATTTATTCCCATGCGCACCTGAATGGGTTTGGATATACCCTTTTCAACCCATAGGTCCTGTAGTTCCGCCACTCGCTCTCGCATTCGAAGCGCCATATTGGCACATTTTAGAGCATCTTCGGCTTCGCCATCAGATTCAGGGTCCCCAAAGAATACAAGAATTGCATCCCCAATAAACTTATCGATGGTACCGCCATATTCCAAAGCGATTTTCGACATTTCGCTTAAATAGGTATTGATAACAAAGGCAAGTTTTTCAGGCTCCATCCCGTCACTGATCTCTGTAAAACCAACGATGTCGGAGAAAAATATTGTTAAATTTTTACGAGTGAGATTATTCGCTCCGTTATTTTCGTTGGAAAAAATGGATTGGTAAATTTGGGGAGATAGATATTTTGCAAGCCGGGTTGCAAGTTCTTCCAATCGGGTGGATTTTTCGACGATTTTTTCCTGATCCTTGATCCTCTCGTCTATTAGACGATCCCGCTCAACACTGAGTTCGTATTCTTTTGTTCGGTCAACAAATTGACCTTGGATCCCATTTAGGTAAGAAAAATTCGGATCTTCTGTATAAGTCGCTAACAGAGAGAAAACTCGTTTTTCACCATTTTGGGTCACAAATATTTCTGGAATTAAAACATGCCTGTCTTGTTTCAGCTTTGTTTCGAAGTTTTCAATTTCTTCCGGAGTTACCCCTAATTGTCCCAAAATGTCGAGGAAATGCAGGTTCTCGACATTTCCAAGTATTGGGAAGAATGAGAGAAAGTTCTCGTTGGTTCGAAGGACTTTGAGGTCAGTGTTGGCAAAAAATGCTGCCGTAATAGCGTTTCGAAAATTGAAAAAGCTGAGATCAATAATATTGGGTTGGCTAAAAAAGCTTTCCAGATTCATAATACGCTCCAAATATTTTAAACAGGACTTATCGTACTGACTTTTGGGGAGCTAGAGCTTAATTGACATAACGGTTTTGTGATACACCTAATTTTCTGAAGTGTGAGGCACAAAATCGGGGGCTAGCTTTCGAAAAATTCCGTGCAGTACCCCCGAAACATTAACTTATTTAGATTGCAAAAACTCTAATTTAAGGCCCTTTGCCGTGCTTTTGGGGAAACCTTTCCAATAGGAATGCTCAGCCTTTAAAGATCCGTCTTTTTCTTTAGCATAAACACCATCAGCGGCAACTGGAACTACATCCAAATATTCTTGCAAAGAGCCGTTACCCTTAAGATGCTTTCCAAAATAGGCGGTCGTAAAATGTTGAGCGATGTTATTCATCCGAAGGGTATCCCAAACAGGATCTGCATAGTGATTGAACGGCGCGTATTTGAGAACTTCTGAGAATTTCCACGATTCAACCGGTGCCGGAATAGGGGCCGCAGCATTATGGTTTGCATTTTCAAATGTGAGCAAATAACGATCTGTATTTGCTGCGTTTTCATAGATCGCACGTGTCCCTTTTTCATAACCGGAGGTATCATCAACACTACCTGCGATGAAGAACATAGGGACGCGGATGCCAGCGAGGCCGTTCGCATCCCAAAAACCGCGTTCCATTCCCCATGGCGCGATTGATACGATCGCTTTGAAACGATCATCCATCAGTGCTTCATGTTCTTCGCTGCCCGCTACCAAACGTTCAAGGGTACCGTCTGGAGCTGCCCAGGAAATTTTGGTACTAGCTTCAGTTACACCGCCGCCAGCTGTAATGACGGAGCCGTAAGCACCCATAGAATAGCCAATGAGGCCTGTTTTAGACGTGTCTACGATACCAGACAAAAAACTGTCCGATGATTTTCCGAGGCGTTCAATTTCATTAAGAACAAATTTTTGATCGAGGGCACGATTAACAAGAGTGCTACCGAAAACTGTTTTGTCACGGTAGATACTGTCGGTGTGATCGATAGCCGCTACGACATAGCCTTTTGATGCGAGATTTTCGCCCAAATGGCTCATAAGAAAACGGTTTCCAGGATAACCATGAGACACAATAATCAATGGGTTTGATGTCCCTGATTTTGCAGGAGGTGCATTTCGAACAGCTTGCCCCTGAAGATTTACTTTAGTTACGCCATCACGAAGATAAACGCCCTCATAAGTACCACCAGTTTTATCAGAACTGGATGGGTACCAGACTTCTACAGTTAAAGGGCGGTCGTATAAGGGATGATCTTCGCCGGCCTTTACGTTTACGATATCAATCTGTTGTTTGTTAGTGAGGTTGAGGGTTCTAACACCGACGTGACTGTCGCCGGGAGCGGCCAGTTCTGGCGCATCTGGTCGAAGTCCATCAACTCGATTTTCAGCTGCAATTGCTGTTGCGCTCATAAGTAGCCCTATTGTCGCAAGAATAGTTGTTTTTAGCATGATTATACCACCTTGAATTTACGTAGAAGCAGATTAATCATTTCATGGTTGATAAAATTTTACGACAAGAATTTTTCGGTTTGAGAAAACAAGAGAGTCCGTTATCCGATTTTATCACTTCAGATAATATCGGATAACGTTAGCTTTTCTAGACTTTTAAAGAAAGCTCTGAGCTTATCCTGCGCGGACTTGCATGATAAAGCGATTGACTTCTTTATCGAGTTCACTGGCCTCGCTCGCTAGCTTGCCCGCTACAGTTTGAACTTCACTTGCTGAGTTTCCTGTTAAATCGGCATTTTGATTAACTGATGTAATATTATTGGAAACTTGCAGGGCACTATCCGCGGCCTGCTGGACGTTTCTACTGA
>MAAC01004962.1_pt1 | contig 10029 bp, 8 predicted proteins | sample 1115981 | NCBI WGS metagenome assembly MAAC01 (sample SAMN04961126, study PRJNA320927) | seawater metagenome | isolation source: sample BD02T64 sea water enriched with oil for 64 days | place: USA:Gulf of Mexico | collected 2013-07-27 | reverse complement strand
AATAAAAAACTTGTTTATGGTCGTATAACGGGTTGGGGGCAATATGGTCCTTTAGCGCAATCGGCTGGCCATGACATGAATTATACTGCTATTTCCGGAGTATTGGCCTATAGCGGTGTTGCTGGCGACACGCCCTTTCCTCCCGCCACAATTATTGGTGATATTGGTGGTGGGTCGTTACATTTAGTGATGGGAATGCTAGCAGCACTTATATATTCACAACGTACCGGAGAAGGGCAAGTGGTCGATGCCGCCATATGTGATGGTAATGTTTATATGCAAACCCTGTTAGCTTCGCTTTATGCCAGTGGGGTAGTTGGTGATGAGCGTGGTGAAGAATTTTTTACCGGTGCTTCTCATTGGGCTAATACCTACCTATGCGCTGACGGTAAATATATAACAGTTGAAGCTTTAGAGCCTAACTTTTACCAGAAATTTATCGCTCTTGCTGGTTTGTCTAATGACACTGATTTTTCACGCCAATACGACAAAGCATTATGGCCGGCAGCAAAGGGTAAGCTAACAGCGTTTTTCAAAACGCAACCCCAATCTTATTGGAATGAAATTTTTGAGGGTACTGACTCATGTTATGCACCGGTATTATCTCTTAAAGACGCCGTTCACCACCCTCATAATATCGCTAGAGGTAACTTTGTCACCAACAATGACTTAATACAGCCCGCACCGGCACCAAAATTAAGTAAAACCCCCTCTAAGGTAGGGAAGATCCCCGCTTTTGGTGAACATACAAATCACATTTTAGCTAAGCTGAAATTATCAGAAAAACAATATATCAATCTAAAAAAAATAGGCGTAATTTAATTAATTAGAGATGAAAACTATGTCTGCACAACAAAAAAATATTATAAACTAATAACTAAAGGAATGATTACCATGAGATTTTCAGATTACTTCGATGCTTCGGCATCACGTTGTCCAAATAACTTAGTATTAATTGATGATAATGACAGCTTTACCTACAAAGAAGCTAAGTCTTGTGTCCATAAGATTGCCAACGTACTCCGCAATAAGTGTCGGTTACAAGCGGGACAAAAGGTTGCCGTATATAGCCCAAATAAAGCGAAAGCTTTTTTATCGGTGTTAGGTACTAACCGAGCTGACTTGGTTTGGTTCCCTGTTAATGCGGGTAATGCTATAGAAACCAATATTGAACTGTTTAATTTTTTCGAGATAGACTGTTTGATATTTGACAGTAGTTTAGACCAGAACGTCGCTTTAGTTCGTGAGCAGTGCCCATCTATCAAACACTTCATTTGTCTTGACAAATCTACCAATGAATCAGTCTCATTAGATGACCTGACCGTCGATGTAACAGGTGAATATGCATCAGAAAAAGTTGATCCAATGGCAACTGCTGTTGTGGTGGCCACAGGTGGAACAACAGGCCCTTCTAAAGGTGTTGAACATACCCATCAAAGCTTTGATAATTTCCTATTAGGTATTTTAATTTCACTACCTATTGAAGAAGGCGATACTAACTTAGTGGTTGCTCCCATGACACATGCTGCAGGTATGTTTGGTTTGAGCTGTATAGCCGCCGGTGGTTGTTTACGTATGTTACCCGGTTTTATCCCAGAACGTGTAATTGATGCCATTAACGTAGATAAAATACAATCTATGTTTTTACCACCCGCAGCACTATACGGCTTATTGGCACAACCAAATATTAACGACATAGATACCTCTTCACTAAAAGCTTTAGTCATTGGCTCTGCGCCCGTAGCACCTGAACGCTATGCAGAAGCAACCAGAGTTTTTGGCTCTGCAATGTACGAAATATATGGTCAAACAGAAAGCCTATTTCCTGTCATAGTTAAAGAAGCAAAAGATTACATGAATGAAGACGGTACATTAAACATGAAGGTATTGGCTTCAGCTGGTCGACCTACTAAATATGCGCATATTGAAATAATGGACCCTGAAGGAAATATTTTACCTGCTGGCGAGAAAGGGGAAATAGTTGTTCGCAGTAGCTCGGTAATGAAATGTTACTACAAAAATCCAGCAGCAACAGCAGAGGTTTCTAAGTTTGGTTGGCATCACACCACTGATGTAGGAATTATAGACGAGCAGGGCTTTGTTACCATTGTCGATCGATTGAAAGATATGATTATTTCGGGCGGTTTTAACGTTTATCCTGTAGAAATTGAGAATATCATCAATGGCATAGATGAAGTCATGGTTTCAACGGTTATAGGTACGCCACATGCTAAATGGGGAGAACAAATTACTGCGGTAATAGAGTTGAAACCCGGACAAACTATTGATCCAGAAAGAGTGAAAGCTATTTGCAAAGATGCTCTAGGAAGTATTAAGGCCCCTAAAGAAGTATTATTCTGGGATAAAATACCGCTATCTCCTGTGGGAAAAGTACTTAAACGTGATGTACGCAAAACATTCTGGGAAAATGTAGAACGTCAAGTATAACAGGACTGTACACTTTTCAGATTCATTGGTAGTTTGGTCTTGTTTTTGTTGCTGAAATTTTAGTTTGAATTTTAAATGTATCACAAATTAACCCACTCCTCAGCACAGACTATTATGTTAATACGTCTGTGCTGAGGAGGGACCTCTTCTGTTACCGAGCAGTATATTAATAAAGTATTAGATTACTATGGAGCAACAAATGAAAAAAATCACTTATCCCTATGAAAGAAAACCAGAAAATAACATATTTAAAGAGATTTTTCCTCGTGTCTACTGGTTACGTTTAGGCATGCCTTTTAGCCTAGATCACATCAACTTATGGCTAATAGAAGAAGATAATTATTGGACATTAATAGATACTGGACCAAATACTTCAACGTCAAAAACCGCTTGGCAGGAAATTTTTTCAACTCAGTTGCAGAATAAACCGATAAAACAAATTATTTGTACTCATTCTCACCCTGATCATGTTGGCCTTGCCGGCTGGATATGTGAAAATCAAAGTGCAGAGCTACTGATATCAAAGGGAGAGTTTGAATTTTATCATCAGATTTTTGCTAACAATGAACCCACGTCTATTGCTCAAGCTCAGACATTTTACCAACAAGCTGGAGCAAGTGACGATCAAATAAAAAGCTACTTTAAGCATATAAAGATTTTTAGCAATCTAATCTCCCCAATGCCCAGATCCTATCAACAATTACAGCATAATGACGGTATTACATTGGGTAAATATCAATGGCAGGTACATATTGGCAGAGGTCACTCACCAGAACATATTTGTTTATTTTGTGAAGAGCTAAACCTGTTTATTTCTGGCGATCAATTGCTGCCAACCATTTCATCAAATATAAGTGTATGGCCAACCCAGCCAAATGCTAACCCTATGGCTGACTTTTTTCTTTCTTGTCAGGATATTAGTAAAGTAATTAATAACCAAACCTTGGTACTACCTTCTCATGGTTTACCTTTTTATGGTGGTGAAAATCGTTTGAATACGCTGTCTGAAGATGCGAAACAAGATATGGCTTGTTTATATGATTTTTGCCTACAACCCAGAATCGTTTCAGAAACATTTCCGATACTGTTTAAAGCAAAGATAGATGAAAATAATTTGATGCTAGCTTTTGGAGAAGCTTTAGCAAGCCTTAATTATCTATGTGCACAAGGTAGAGTAATTGCTACACCCGATGAGAATGGTATAAATTATTACCAACAAACTGGTGCATAAATTGACTTGCTCAAAAATAAAAATAAAAAGTAAGTAGGAACTACTTACTTTTTAGTATGATTCAAAGTACTTATTACCCATACTTAGAATTTTAATCTAATAAATTAAAAAGAATATTGTTCAAATTTTTCTCTTAATTTTAGCTTATGCATTTTTCCTGTTGCTGTCATAGGAATATGCTCAACGTATTCAATAGCATCAGGCATCCACCACTTAGCTATTTTCCCGGTTAAAAAGGTGACGATGTCTTCGTGTGATAATGGTTCACCACTGTGACTTTCTATAATTAATAAAGGCCGTTCATCCCATTTAGGGTGTTCGATACCTATAACAGCGGCTAGAGATACCTCAGGATGTGACATCATAGCATTTTCAATCTCAACGGAAGAAATCCACTCACCTCCTGATTTAATAACATCTTTACTTCTATCCGTTATTTTCATATAGCCGTATTGATCAATAACGGATATATCGCCGGTATCAAACCAGCCATTTTCGTTTTCTACATCAGGTCTATTAAAATATTGTTCAACGACCCACGGCCCTCTCACTAAGAGGTTTCCTGATTCCTTACCATCCCACGGAACGTCTTGGCCATCATCGTTGGTTAATTTAAGCTCGATGCCATAGACAGGCACCCCTTGCTTTAACTTTTGTTCAAACAGAGCCTCATCATCCCATGCTTGCATTTCTTTAGCTTGGATATGATTAATGGTACCTAAAGGGCTCATTTCAGTCATGCCCCATGCATGGATAATAGCCATGTCTTGTTCATCTTGAAAATAACGATATAAATGAGGAGGCATCGCAGTACCACCAACAACAAGCTTCTTAAGGCCTGTTAATGAAATATCATGTTCTTGAAGATATTGTGCTAATAAATTCCAAACGGTTGGCACGCCTGCGGCTAACGTAACGTCCTCATCCTGAATGAGACGACTTAATACCGCGGGGTCAGCAACTTTTGAACCTGCCAACACCAATTTACAGCCAGCCATAGCAGCCATGTAGGGTATTCCCCAAGCATTAACATGAAACATTGGCACAACCGGTAAAATACAGTCATTTTTGCCGATTGAAAAAGCATCTGGCGCAATAGCGGCCATAGTATGTAGCACTAAAGCTCTGTGGCTATACTGCACTCCCTTAGGGTTACCTGTAGTGCCTGATGTATAACAAAGTTGGCAAGGATCGTTTTCATCAAGTTCAGGCCAATCATGCTCTTTAGAATAAATACTGATATCATCTTCATAAGTGGACCATTTTTCGCCTAAATGCGCCACTACTGAAACGTTAACTCAGCTTCAACTGCTTTGACTAAATCAATAAACATAACGTCAAGAAAAACTATTTTATCGCTAGCATCATTGATAATAAAATTAACTTGATCAGGATGTAATCTTGGATTAATAGTATGACAAACAGCACCTGAACAACCTATGCCATAATACAATTCCATGTGTCTAAAGTCATTCCAGGCTAGGGTAGCAATTCGATCACCTTTTTCAATATTATGAGACTTTAACAAGTTAGCAACTTGCGCTGAACGTTCAAAAATATCATTTAATGTGCAACGATGGTTATCATGATCACTGGTTATAGAAACCACTTCTTTATTTGGGTTTATTTGCTTACCATGCTGCATAATTGACGTTAACGTCAATTGATAACTCATCATACTGCCAATCATAAATTTTCCTCAAATTAAAATAAAATAAATTCAAATACACCGACTGGTTTTAAAAATCAGTTTGGCTGAGTTGAATGTTTTTTTGTTAGCTGGCCTTGTGAGTACTTTCTAAATGATTATTGACTTGTACATCAAACCAATGCGACAAAGTATCTTGCCTTCACAACTTAGTGCTTATTTAGGTACTCAACAAAATCATATTTCAATTTGAATACCCAATGCGTTTTTTCATTGAAGTTCTCGCTCTGAAAATATAGGTTAGGCAAAGTCTGAACACTCTAGCCTGTATAAGAAGTTCCTAGATATTGTAGTTACGCATCTTCAAACCAGCTTGTTATTCTTAGTTTAAGACTATGCCTGAAATATTCCCGTAAAAAACCTAACAATAGTTAGGGTTTTAATAATAAGTATCACTGATTGTAACGAGACTTAATATCGTCAAACACCAAACAAAAACTGCGTTAGCTCATAAAATTTAAAATTGCGTCAGATACTTCGTTAGTTTTTTCTTTATGAGGAAAATGCCCGCAATTTTTGATAATTAGTTTAGTTGATAAACCTTTCACATTATCAATTATATACTCAGGAAATTTATTAGATCCGTATTCATCATTATCACCATGAATAATCAGTACGGGGCATAAAACATCATGCATACAATAATTCAAACTCCATGTTGAGAAGTCGGGTGATAACCAAGTATCTAACCATGACTTTAATACCCATCTAGCTTTATTACCATGCCATTTTTCAAGCTTTTCAATTTGTCCCGGTTTTTCAAACACTTTTTTAGCCATTTGAATACCTTTTAAAGTAATATCTTCAACAAAAGCTTGTGCTGATATAGATATTACTGCGGTACAATCTTGATCGTTAGCTGCGATATTAAGTGACATACAGCCACCAACACTATGACCAAGAACGATATATTTATCAATTGATAGGTGTTTTTTAATTTCAGGAAAAAAAATTAATGCCTCTTCTTCAATAAAATTAAAAGATGGGATTTTACTAACAATATCAGATTGACCAAAGCCTAACCTGTCATAAGCAATAATGCGCCTAGAGAGTTTACTAGCCAACATTTCAGGAAAGCTTTTCCAAAGCCCTACACAACCTAATGATTCATGAAGCATAATAATGGGAACATTTGATAAAAGATGAGCAGGAACCCACTCTTTAATATATATCCCCCCATAAGGTGTTTCAACTATTGATTCTGCTATTTTTAAAGGTTCCATAATTTCCCAATTAATTAAAAAAAAGCTATGTTCTCGCTAAATATTGCTTAGCTTTGAACTGGTTATTTTTGTTAAGGTTTCATTTGTATCTAAAAATCGAACCTAAGTAACTTTTTTACACTTTAAATTTCTTAACTACAGAAGAAAGTGTGTCGGATATTTCTATTAAATTCTTATTTGATTTGAGCACTTCATTTCCTCCAACTTCTGCTTCTTCAGCAATACTATTAATAACTTCAGCATTACCTGTAATTTCACTTGTAACGACATTCTGCTCTTCAGTAGCACTCGCAATTTGCTCGTTCATCATAGTAATAGTTGATACAGCCGAAACTATTTCATCTATTGTATCTCCTGCTTGCTGGGCTTTATCAACACTTGATAAGGCCTGCTCTTGACTATGCGCCATAATTTCAACGGCAGCTTGAGTACTACTACGAAGTTCTTTAATCATTATCTGAATTTCCATTGTCGAACTTTCCGTTTGACAGAAAACCCTTTTCCGAATTCACCTGCGTGTGCAGCTTCAATCGCAGCATTCAAAGCAAGTAAGTTTGTTTGAGCTGTAATGTCTTTAATAATTTTAATTACAGAGCCAATTTTATCACTTCCAGCTTCAATTCTTTGAATAGCAACAACAGATGACTCCACTTCAGCCGCAAGTACATTAATAGACTCAACAGCTTCGACCACAACATCTTTACCTTTTTCAGCTGCTTTATTACCATCAGCAGCAGAAAGAGCTGCACTAGAGGCAGAGGTTGCTACTTCATTTACAGCAATACTCATTTCTCTAATTGAAGAGGAAAGTAATTCTGTTTCGGTTTTTTGAGTTTTTACACCTTCCAATGTTTTATTTGTTACTTTTGCAGATTCATTTGCTGCGCCAATTAGCTCTTCTACAATAAAATGAATATTTCCAATCATTTCTTGTAAACCATTAACCATATTTTTCATAGCGACCTGCATACGTCCAACTTCACCACTTGCATTTTGATTTACATTAACGTTAAGCTGCCCATCAGACATTTTTTCGAGGGTCTGTACTGTTTCCTCTAGCGATGGGATAGTGGTTCGAAGTATATTTGAAATCAAAAATATTAATCCGCCAACACAAAGAGCTATAAAAATACCAACAAAATATTTAATAGTAGTAGATAAGCCTTTAACCCCTTGATCAAATTTAGAAGAATAACCTAAAGATTTAGCCATCACTAAGTCAACAGCTTGTTTTTCACTATTTATAAGAGGTTTTTCTTCATTGTTTTCTAGAATAAAAATCCCTTCTTTTAAATTAATTTCGCTATCTTCTGCCAAGTCTATTATCCATCCTTGACCTAACATCCTAAAAAATAGGCGTTCTACACTGAAAATTACATTATCAACACTAATAGCAGCTTTATATGCAGATTTGACTTGCTCTGTTATTAAACTCCGATTAATTTCATTTTTTGATAATTCTATATTGGCAATACTTATAGATTGGCTATGTTGATGCTCTAGATAAGAAAAATCATTTGCCTTCCCCATTAACCGAACACCATATAGTGTAACTAATAATGCAAAAACACTTATACTTATCATAATTTTAAGCTGAGACTTTAATGTTAATTCATTGATATTCATTTATTTATTCCTCAAAATACTATTTTTACCAATTCAAGCTAAAAAACTAAATTTTGTCTGTATTAAAACGAATATCAGATAAGCTCTTTTTCATTAGAAATGTATTGGTAGATTCTATTCCATTCTCATTTAACAGCTTATTTAACTCTGCTCTTTTGCTATCTAAGAAGCTGATCCCTTCAGCGACTAAATCAAATATTTTCCATTCTTTAGTTTTTTTATTCATTCTTAATTTAAAACTAATATCAATTGGAGGTCTTGATGAACTAATAATCTCAATTGAAACAGAAATTATTTTTTTATTTGTAAATGTTTTTTTGGGTGAATACTTAACTGTTTGATTGTCATATAAAGTAAATATCTGGGCATACGAAGTGCCTATATATTCACGAAAGTTTACTGAAAATTGGTTAAACTGAACTTTTGAAATATTTTTAAAGTGAACATTACCTAATACCTTTGCCGCAGCATATCGATGATTGAAATAGGGAAGTATCTCTTCTTTAATAACCCTTTTTAGTAAATTAGGTGTCTGCCTTATTTGCACTGACTCATTTTTTAAGCGTAAAAAAGTTCGGTTCGTTATTTGTTCAACCATTAAAAATGGATTTTTGGTATCTATTTTGTTAATTAATACTTCTTTTGCATTCACTGTATAAGATGACAAAAAAAATAGAGTTGCCATGCAAAATAATGTTTTAATTCTTTTGATGTTAAATGTATATAAACGCAAACCAGAACTCACTTTTACTTTAGTAATATAAATAACTTGGAGACTTAAATTAATAACTCTCTATTAGCACTTCTTTTATTATTGATTGGATTCTTTCAACACTTTTGCGTCCTTCTTCAATAGCAAGCTCTGCTTTATCAAATTCCAGCAATCCTAATTGTGAGAGTTTTGGCGAAATGATAATTTCAGGTACGTCTCCTGCCATTCTGCTACGAGTAATTCTGTCTTGCATTATATTGATTGAACTTGCCATTACTTCAAAAGTCCCTGGATTTTTAACATCCTGATTAAAGAATTTTGATGCTAAAAACTCCTTTTGTTTATTAATTTCTATCTTTAAAGGTGTTGATAATTGTTCAAAAAAACTCATTTCATTATCTTTAACTGATTTTGGATTATTTGCATCTAGCACCACCGTTTTAGGTGTGTTTTTCAAAAGATCGCCATTTAAATTAACAGCAATAACTACATCAGCCCCCATCGCACGGCAAAGTGATACGGGTACTGGATTTATTAATCCTCCATCAATTAACCATTTATTATGAAGATATGAAGGAGCAATTAACCCAGGGAAAGCAATTGATGCTCTGACACTCTCGAATAAAGGCCCATCTCTTAACCAAACTTCTCTTCCTGTATTTAATTCGGTTGCTACCGCACCAAATTTACGTGAAAGTGTTTCAATATCTGGATCACCAGCTTTTTCTCGAATAAATTTAAATAACTTGTCACCTTGAATTAAGCCACCTTTAGACAAGGATAAATCGAAAAAACCAATAATTTCTTTCCAAGTAAGTGTTTTGCTCCACTCTTCTAAAACATCAAGTTGGTCATTTGCATAAGCAGCGCCGACAAAAGCACCAATAGAACACCCTGCAACAATATCAGGCTCTATTCCCAACTCTTTTAAAGCATGTAAAACACCGATATGTGCCCAGCCTCTTGCCGAACCACTTCCTAAAGCAATGCCTATTTTTAAATTTTGGTCTTGTTGATTAACCATAAAATTATATCCAGTATTTATCTAAACTCTACGTAAAAAAGAATGCAGTAAAACGGG
>MAAC01019270.1_pt1 | contig 10041 bp, 18 predicted proteins | sample 1115981 | NCBI WGS metagenome assembly MAAC01 (sample SAMN04961126, study PRJNA320927) | seawater metagenome | isolation source: sample BD02T64 sea water enriched with oil for 64 days | place: USA:Gulf of Mexico | collected 2013-07-27 | reverse complement strand
GAGAGTGGCCCGGATCATGTTGTAGGGGTTCTGCGAGCCAAGCGACTTCGCAACAACGTCCTGGATACCGAGCATCTCGAATACCGCACGCATTGGACCACCGGCGATGATACCAGTACCCTGTGGGGCAGTACGCATGACCACTTTACCAGCGCCGTGACGGCCCTCGATATCGTGGTGCAGTGTACGACCTTCACGCAGAGGTACGCGGATCATCTGACGTTTTGCCTGCTCGGTGGCTTTGCGAATGGCCTCAGGGACCTCTTTCGCTTTGCCTTTACCGAAGCCGACACGGCCCTTCTGATCGCCGACAACCACCAGAGCAGCAAAGCCAAAACGCTTACCACCCTTAACGGTTTTCGACACACGGTTGATCGCTACGAGACGATCGGCGAATTCCGGGGTTTCGTCGCGATCGCGACGGTCCCGGCGTTTGTCTTCTCTTGCCATTCTATCGTCTCCTTAGAACTTCAGGCCGCCTTCACGCGCAGCGTTGGCCAAGGCCTTCACTTTGCCGTGAAAGAGGAAGCCACCCCGGTCGAAGTAGCACTCTTCGACGCCGGCTTTTTTCGCACGTTCCGCAATCGCAGCACCAATTTTGGTGGCTGCATCGACGTTGTTCTTGCCGACTACGCCCAGATCTTTCTCCAGTGTGGAGGCAGATGCGAGTGTAACGCCATTCACGTCGTCGATCAGCTGAACGCTGATGTTCTTGTTTGAACGGTGTACAGAGAGACGGGCACGCCCATCCGCTGTTTTCCGCAGTTTGTTCCGCACGCGCAGACGACGCTTGAGGAACAGGTCTCTTTTGCTGTTTGCCATCTTGGTCGTCCTTACTTCTTCTTGCCTTCCTTACGGAAGATATACTCGCCTTTGTACGCAATGCCTTTGCCTTTGTAGGGCTCTGGTTTGCGCCATTCGCGGATGTTGGCCGCGACTTGTCCGACGAGCTGCGAATCAATGCCTTCAACGGCGATCTGAGTCGGTTTAGCAACCGTAATCGTGATCCCTTCAGGCACATCAAACAATACATCATGCGAGTAACCGAGAGCCAGTTTCAGGACGGAGCCCTGAAGCGCAGCACGATAACCAACACCTGTAATCACAAGCTCTTTCTTGAAACCGACGGTGACGCCGGTCACAAGGTTCTGAATGCAGGTACGGGACATGCCCCACTGCTGACGAGCACGCTTTGACGAACCACGAGGTGTGATCGACACAGCATTGTCTTCAACCGAGAGTGTTACGTCGTCGGTCGCTTTGAAGCTCAGAACCCCTTTGGGACCCTTAACTTCGATGGCCTGGCCGGACACAGATGCGGAAACACCTGCGGGCAGCTCGACCGGTTTCTTACCAATACGAGACATTACAGACCTCCTTAGAAGACGGTGCAGAGCACTTCGCCGCCAACATTGGCTGCGCGTGCGCTTGCGTCCGACATCACACCTTTAGGTGTAGAGACAATCGACACACCCAGGCCCTGACGGACCGAAGGGATGTCTTTGACGCCCATGTAAACACGACGACCAGGGGTGGAGACCCGCTTGACTTCGCGAATGACAGGAGTGCCTTCGTAATATTTGAGGCTGATTTCAAGAGCCGGATGTCCGTTGACATCGGTCTTGGCTTCATAGCCGCGGATGTAGCCTTCGTCCTTGAGGACATCCAGAACCCAGGCACGAAGCTTGGACGCAGGAGTCATCACTGTGGACTTGCCACGCATCTGCGAGTTGCGGATACGTGTGAGCATATCACCGAGAGGATCGTTCATTCTCTATACCCTCCTTACCAGCTCGACTTGACCATACCAGGGATCAGGCCATTAGAGCCCAGTTCCCGCAGCATGATCCGCGAAACTTTAAGCTTACGATAGTAAGCGTGTGGACGACCGGTAAGCTGACAACGATTGTGCAGCCGGGTCGCAGATGAATTGCGCGGCAGTTTCGCCAGTTTCAGATGCGCTTTAAAACGCTCTTCCATTGGCTTGTCTTTGTCGTTTGCGATTTCTTTCAGCGCAGCACGTTTAGCGGCAAATTTTGCCACCAGTTGCTGACGCTTCACTTCGCGCGCGACCATGGATTTCTTAGCCATATCTAATTTTCCTCCCGCGATCAGCTAGTGAAAGGCATGTTGAAACCAGTCAACAGCGCTTTCGCTTCCGCGTCGGTCTTCGCGGTGGTGGCAATAACAATGTCCATGCCCCAGTTTTCATCAACTTTATCAAAGTCGATTTCTGGGAATACAAGGTGCTCTTTAACACCCATGGCATAGTTGCCACGGCCATCAAAGCTCTTTGCCGATATGCCGCGGAAGTCGCGGATACGGGGCATTGCAACTGTGATCAGACGGTCGAGAAACTCGTACATCCGCTCGCCACGCAGGGTCACTTTGGTCCCCAGAGGCATTTCTTCACGGACGCGGAAACCAGCGATCGATTTCTTGGCCTTGTTCACAACGGCCAGCTGGCCGGCGATCAGGGTCAGGTCTTGCTGAGCTGATTTCACTTTTTTGGAGTCACGAACAGCCGCGGCGCCACAACCAATGTTCAGAACAATTTTGTCCAGACGTGGGATCTGCATGTCGTTTTTGTAGGAAAACTCTTCCTTCATCGCGGCGCGGATCACGTCTTTGTAAACTGTCTTCAGACGGGGGGTGTAATTTGCAGTATCGAGCATCAGATCACGTCTCCCGTGGTCTTGGCGAAGCGTACCTTTTTGTCGTCTTCCATACGGAAGCCAACACGGGTTGCTTTACCATTGGCGTCGAGCAGTGACAGGTTCGACAGCGCGATAGGCATCGCGGTTGGCACACGGCCGCCCTGCGAGTCCTGCGACTGACGCTGGTGACGGATGGCGACATTGACGCCTTCCACAACTGCTTTACCGGCAGAAGGGTTCACAGAGGTGATTTCACCCTGTTTGCCTTTGTCTTTGCCGGTGAGCACGACGATTTTATCGCCTTTTTTCAACTTAGCAGCCATCTTACAGCACCTCCGGTGCGAGCGAGATGATCTTCATAAAGTTTTTCGCGCGCAGTTCACGAACAACCGGGCCAAAGATACGGGTACCTACCGGCTCGTTGTTGTTGTTCAGGATCACAGCAGCGTTGCTGTCAAACTTGATTGCGGTGCCGTCTGGACGACGGACTTGTTTTGCAGTGCGTACGACGACGGCCTTACGGACGTCCCCTTTTTTTACGCGACCGCGTGGAATGGCTTCCTTTACCGAGACGACAATGATGTCGCCTACGGATGCGTATCTACGCTTGGAACCACCCAGAACCTTAATGCACTGAACCCGGCGAGCGCCGGAGTTGTCAGCCACATCGAGATTGGTCTGCATCTGGATCATGTGGTTTCTCCCGACCTGTGGGGCGTCTGCATTTGCAAGACGAAAGCCCCAGGGTTTCGATCAAACCGGAAAATGCTCACCTTAGTTGGTGAGAACTTCCCAGCGTTTCGTCTTCGACTTTGGTGCACATTCCTGGATACGGACCAGGTCACCAATTTTGAAGGCGTTCTGTTCATCGTGAGCCCGGTATTTTTTGGACTTACGGATGGTTTTCTTCAGAACCGGATGTGTGAAACGGCGTTCAACGGACACGGTGATGGTTTGTTCGTTGGCGTCGCTGGTCACGGTGCCATTCAGAATACGTTTGGGCATACTTTCAGGCTCCTTTATTCAGCTGCTGCTGCAGCTTTTTGGTTCAGCACTGTTTTCACACGTGCAGCGTCACGGCGGACGTTGCGCATCTGAGCAGTGTTCTCGAGTTGGCCAGTGGCCTGCTGGAAGCGCAGGTTAAAGGCCTCTTTTTTCAGACCAGCCAGCGCCTCACGGAGCTGATCAGGGGTCTTGTCGTTCAATTCCTGGACGTTCATCGCCAGATCCTTTCAATCACCAGAAGGCCCCAGAGGTCACCTTTTGTCTGGTGGGTTAACAAGTCTGACCCCCGGCAAACTGCCGGAGGTCAGGTAATTCTTACCAGTCTTCGCGAACGACGGTGCGGGTCTTCACCGGCAATTTCATCGCTGCCAGACGGAGCGCTTCCCTTGCCACAGATTCGGACACGCCGTCAATCTCAAACATGATGCGGCCAGGTTTAACTTTGGCTGCCCAGAAATCGACGGACCCTTTACCTTTACCCATCCGGACTTCGGTTGGCTTCGAGGTGACAGGTACATCCGGGAAAATCCGGATCCAGACACGACCCTGACGTTTCATGTGACGGGTCATCGCGCGGCGAGCCGCCTCAATCTGACGTGCGGTTACACGTTCCGGCTGGGTGGCCTTAAGACCATAAGTGCCGAAGTTCAGATCCGAACCGCCTTTAGCAAGGCCGCGGATGCTGCCCTTAAACTGCTTGCGGAATTTTGTACGCTTTGGCTGAAGCATTTGTCAGGTCTCCTTAGCGACGGCCGCCGGCGCCACGGGGCGCGGGACCTTCCTGGAGCTCAGCTTGGCGACGCTCACGAGCAGACGGATCGTGCTCCATGATTTCACCTTTGAAGATCCAGACTTTGATACCAATGATGCCGTAAGGCGTCATAGCTTCGGCGTGAGCATAGTCGATGTCCGCACGCAGAGTGTGCAACGGCACGCGACCTTCACGGTACCATTCGGTACGCGCGATCTCAGCCCCACCCAGACGACCAGCGACGTTGACGCGGATACCGAGGGCACCCATACGCATTGCGTTCTGTACGGCGCGCTTCATCGCACGACGGAAGGACACACGACGCTCAAGCTGCTGTGCAATGGATTCGGCCACCAGGGGCGCGTCCATCTCAGGCTTGCGCACTTCAACGATGTTGAGGTGCAGTTCGCTTGCTGTCATCGTGGCAATTTTCTTGCGCAGAGTTTCGATGTCTGCGCCTTTTTTACCAATGATAACACCAGGGCGTGCAGTGTGGATCGTAACGCGGCACTTTTTGTGCGGACGTTCGATGATCACACGGCTGATGCCAGCCTGTTTACACTCGGTTTTGATGAATTCGCGGATGCGGATATCTTCCAGAAGAAGATCACCGAAATCTTTGCTTTCAGCATACCAACGGCTGTCCCAGGTACGGTTGACCTGAAGACGCATGCCGATAGGATTGACTTTCTGACCCATTAGGCTTGCTCCTCAATCTGACGCACCAGGATAGTGAGTTCTGCGAACGGCTTCAGAATTTTGCCGAACCGGCCACGAGCCCGCGGACGACCGCGTTTCATGGTCAGGTTTTTACCCACATAGGCTTCGGCAACGATCAGCTCGTCAACGTCCAGGTTGTGGTTGTTCTCAGCATTAGCGATTGCAGACTGCAGACATTTCTTCACGTCAGCAGCGATCCGCTTGTTGGAGAAAGTCAGATCGGTCAGAGCCCGGTCAACTTTCTTGCCACGGATCATCTGAGCCACGAGATTCAGTTTCTGCGGGCTCGTACGAAGCATTTTGGATTTCGCCATTGCTTCGTTGTCAGCCACGCGGCGGGGATTTTTATCCTTGCTCATGGCTTACTTCCGCTTCGCTTTTTTGTCAGCAGCGTGACCATAATAGGTGCGGGTCGGCGAATACTCACCAAACTTCTGACCAATCATGTCTTCTGTGACGTTTACAGGAATGTGCTTCCGGCCGTTGTACACACCAAAAGTCAGACCCACGAACTGGGGCAGGATGGTGGAACGACGGGACCAGATCTTGATCACATCATGACGACCCGAGTCACGGGCAGCTTCAGCCTTCTTGAGGACATAAGAGTCAACAAAAGGACCTTTCCATACAGAACGTGCCATGTGTTAACGGCCCTTCTTCTTGGCGTGACGCGAGCGGATGATAAGCTTGCTGGACGCCTTTTTCTTGTTGCGGGTTTTCGCACCTTTGGTGGGCTTGCCCCATGGTGTCACAGGGTGACGACCACCGGATGTCCGGCCTTCACCACCACCGTGGGGGTGATCAACCGGGTTCATAACAACACCACGTACGGACGGGCGGATGCCCTTGTGGCGGTTACGACCAGCTTTACCAAAGTTCTGGTTGCCGTTGTCAGGGTTGGACACGGCACCAACAGTGGCCATGCATTCCTGACGCACCAGGCGAAGTTCACCCGAGGACAGGCGGATCTGTGCGTAGCCACCGTCACGACCAACGAACTGAGCATAGGTACCAGCGGCACGTGCGATCTGGCCGCCCTTGCCCTGCTTAAGCTCAACGTTGTGTACGATAGTACCGATCGGCATGCCCGAGAATGGCATCGCATTGCCCGGTTTTACGTCGGTTTTGGTGCTGGCGATAACTTTGTCGCCGACAGCCAGACGCTGAGGAGCAAGGATGTAAGCCTGCTCACCGTCTTCGTATTTAACCAGGGCGATAAACGCGGTCCGGTTGGGGTCATATTCAATACGTTCTACGGTTGCGGCTACATCAAACTTGTTCCGTTTGAAGTCTACGATACGATAGAGACGCTTCGCCCCGCCGCCTTTGCGGCGCATCGTGATCCGTCCGGTGTTGTTCCGGCCGCCCTTTTTCGTCAGACCCTCAACGAGGGCCTTGACTGGACGTCCTTTCCAAAGCTCCGAACGGTCGATCAGAACCAGCCCACGCTGGCCTGGCGTCGTCGGTTTATACGACTTGAGTGCCATGCTTTCTGTCTTCCGTTTAGCTGTGCAGACCTGCTTGTTTGAAAGCAGTGTCCGCGGTGTAGCCCCCCGAAGGTGGCCGATGGTACAGGGCCCCTAAGGTCCCCGTCTCAAAATGCCCAAGGCCCCGGGGATACCCGGGGCCGAGGAGATTCGCCGCTTACTATCAGAGTCCGGTAGAGACGTCGATAGTGTTCCCTTCTTCAAGGGTAACATAGGCTTTTTTAACGTCTTTGCGTTTGCCCAGCATGCCCTTGAAGCGTTTTGCCTTACCTTTGGTGATGGAGGTGTTGACCGCCTTCACTTTTACACCAAAGAGGTTTTCGACCGCCTCTTTGATCATCGGTTTGTTGGCATCAATCGCCACTTCGAAAACAACCGCACCATTTTCAGATGCCATGGTTGCTTTTTCGGTGATGATTGGCTTGCGGATTACATCGTAATGTTCTGCCTTAGCGCTCATTTCAGTCGAGCCTCCAATGCTTCGAGACCCGCTTTGGTGAGCACCAGAGTGTCACGTTTGAGGATATCGTATACGTTTGCACCCATCGACGGAAGAATGTCGACGCCGCTCAGGTTGGCGGCAGCTGTTGCGAAGTTTTCGTTCACATCAGAACCGTCGATGATCAGCACGCGCTTCCAGCCATTCTCTTTGACAGCTTTTGCCAGCACGGAGGTCTTGGCTTCGGCCAGAGTGGCTTCGTCCAGGATCACCAGGTTGCCGGATGCCATTTTCGAGGACAGAGCATGTTTCAGGCCGAGAGCCCGGAACTTCTTTGTCAGATCATGGGCGTGGCTGCGCGGAGTCGGGCCTTTGTAGACACCACCACCGCGGAAGATCGGAGCCGAACGGGCACCGTGACGCGCGCCACCAGTACCTTTTTGACGATAGATCTTCTTGGTCGAATAGCTGACCTCAGAGCGGGTCTTCACCTTGTGAGTACCGGCTTGCTTGCGCGCACGCTGCCAGCGGACCACACGGTGCAGAATGTCCGCACGGGCTTCCAGACCAAAGATGTCGTCAGCGAGTTCGATGGAGCCGGCTTTGCCAGCGTCCAGCTTGATTACATCAAGTTTCATTCTGCGCCTCCTTCAGCAGGTGCTTCAGCAACCGCTTCAACTTTGGCCGATTTCAGACCCGCAGGCAGAACCACGTTCTCAGGAACGGGTTTTTTCACTGCGTCTTTGATGGTGACCCAACCGCCACGGGAACCGGGAACGGCGCCTTTGACCATAACCAGACCACGCTCAGCGTCGGTCTTGATTACTTGCAGGTTCTGTGTGGTTACACGGGCAGAACCCATGTGACCGGCCATTTTCTTGCCTTTGAAAACCTTACCGGGATCCTGACACTGACCTGTGGAACCGTGCGAACGGTGGCTGACCGACACACCGTGTGTGGCGCGCAGACCTTTGAAGTTGTGACGCTTCATCGCACCGGCAAAACCTTTACCGATGGATGTGCCGGACACATCCACAAACTGACCTTCGAAATAATGGTCAGCCGTGATTTCTTCACCAACACCAATCAGATTATCTGCATCCACGCGGAATTCTGCAATCTTGCGCTTGGGCGCAACATTAGCAGCGGCAAAGTGGCCGCGCATGGCTTTAGAAGTCCGTTTAGCTTTCGCGTTGCCTGCACCCAGCTGAACAGCCGAGTAGCCGTCTTTGTCAGCTGTACGCTGAGCAACGACCTGCAGGTTGTCGAGATGGAGCACGGTTACAGGGATCTGTTTGCCGTCTTCCATGAAAAGCCGGGTCATGCCGACTTTCTTTGCGATTACACCAGAGCGCAACATAGATAGCCCTCCTTAAACCTTGATCTCGACGTCAACACCGGCAGCCAGGTCGAGCTTCATCAGCGCGTCCACAGTCTGGGGAGTCGGGTCTACGATGTCGAGCAGACGCTTGTGCGTACGGATCTCGAACTGCTCGCGGGATTTTTTGTCGATGTGAGGGCCACGCAGAACCGTGAACTTCTCAATCTTGTTTGGCAGCGGGATAGGCCCACGAACGTGAGCACCGGTGCGTTTGGCTGTGTTAACGATTTCCTGAGTGCTGGCATCCAGTACACGGTAATCGAAAGCTTTCAGCCGGATGCGAATATTTTGTGACTTCATAGTCATTGCCTTTCGCGGCTAAGGTTGAGAGGTCGAATACGCACCATTGCGCACCCCACATCGAACCTTGAAATACTTGTAGGGTGGACTAACGCCCACCCTACGAAAAAACAACCAGAGATTATTCGATGATTTTGGACACAACGCCGGAACCGACGGTACGGCCACCTTCGCGGATCGCGAAGCGCAGTTTTTCTTCCATCGCAATCGGCGCGATCAGCTCAACGTTGAACTTCAGGTTGTCGCCAGGCATCACCATTTCGGTGCCTTCGGGCAGAACAACTGTGCCGGTGATGTCAGTTGTACGGAAGTAGAACTGGGGACGGTAGTTGGCGAAGAACGGCGTGTGACGGCCACCCTCGTCTTTGGTCAGAATATAGGCTTCTGCTTCAAACTTGGTGTGCGGCGTAACCGAACCAGGCTTACACAGGATCTGACCACGCTCAACACCTTCACGGTCCACACCGCGCAGCAGGGCGCCGATGTTGTCACCAGCTTCACCGCGGTCAAGCAGCTTGCGGAACATTTCAACACCGGTACAGGTGGTTTTGGACGTGTCACGGATACCAACGATTTCGATCTCGTCGCCCACGTTCACAACGCCACGCTCAACACGGCCGGTCACAACAGTACCGCGGCCGGAAATCGAGAATACATCCTCGATTGGCATCAGGAACGGCTCGTCAATCGCACGTGGTGGCTGTGGGATGAACTCGTCAACCGCTTTCATCAGCTCAGCAATTTTGTCTCTGCCGATGGCGTCGTCACGGTCTTCCAACGCGGCCAGAGCCGAACCAGAGATCACAGGGATGTCGTCGCCGGGGTAGTCGTAGGACGACAGCAGCTCACGGATTTCCATTTCAACCAGCTCGAGCAACTCGTCATCGTCAACCTGGTCCACTTTGTTCATGAACACGACCATGGCAGGGATACCCACCTGACGGCCGAGCAGAATGTGCTCGCGGGTCTGGGGCATCGGGCCGTCAGCGGCGTTCACAACCAGGATAGCGCCGTCCATCTGGGCGGCACCGGTGATCATGTTTTTCACATAGTCAGCGTGACCAGGGCAGTCAACGTGAGCGTAGTGACGGGCTTCAGTCTCATACTCAACGTGCGCTGTTGAGATGGTGATGCCGCGGGCTTTTTCTTCGGGTGCCGCGTCAATTTCGTCATACGCTTTGAACGTGTCAGAAAATTGCTTGGTGATCGCGGCGGTCAGCGTGGTTTTACCGTGGTCAACATGGCCGATGGTGCCAATGTTGCAATGCGGTTTGTTACGCTCAAACTTTTCCTTAGCCATG
>MAAC01012502.1_pt1 | contig 10061 bp, 7 predicted proteins | sample 1115981 | NCBI WGS metagenome assembly MAAC01 (sample SAMN04961126, study PRJNA320927) | seawater metagenome | isolation source: sample BD02T64 sea water enriched with oil for 64 days | place: USA:Gulf of Mexico | collected 2013-07-27 | reverse complement strand
GAACTATAGTTTTTTTTAAGTAAAACTTGACTGGGATTTGCATGTAAACTCCAATTTCTTCCATTGATATGTATCTCATGTGAAGAATATGAATTGATATTATTGGTGTTATTTGTGTTAGTATATAATAATTCTTTATTCTTACTGTTGGTATTATCAAAGAGCCAGATATCAGCAAGTTTGGTCATGTGATTTCTATTCAATGCACTGGTTACAATATCTCCAATTCTATATACTGCTAAAACAAAACCTTTGATTTTTTTAGAGTTGTTTTTCTCCCAAACTGGAGAAAAGACTAAAATTCCATATTGATTCTCTTCTTCTTGAACCAATTTTACTCTTGAAGTTGCAATGATTTTTCGTGTTTTAATTGATTTTTTTAAGGAATCAAACCTAACACTATTGGAAGATAAATCAAAACCCAAAGCAATTTCATTTCCTTTTAAGGGTTCCAGATAATATACCGGGAAATAGGTATTTTTTTTATCTTGAGTATGTATTTCTCCCGAGTTCAATTTCTTTTTTATTTCATACTTGAGATTTAAATCTTTTGAAGCTTCTCTTTCGTATTCTAATCTTTGATTATGGGTAACTTTGGGTATCCATTCCAAAGCTTTAATATTAGCATGTTTAAGTAAAGGGGTTTCAACAAAGGTTTTGAATTGATCTCTACTAATATTATTATGGGTTTTAAATAGAGCTCCTAAAGACTCCAATATTTCAATATTGAAATCAACTTCTTTTTGAATCATACTTGCTTGATGTTTAAACATATGTTCAAATTCTTCTTGATTAGATTCTAATATATGTTTGTTGGTGTAAAAATAAATCACACAAGAAATGAACAATCCAAAAGTAATAGTAATAATATAATATGAGAGATTTTTAACAAACATCATAATACCTTTATCAATAACTTATACTATTATAATATTGTGTTAAAAATGTGGTTATTTATATATGAATAGAAAAAAAACTAAATGACATTATCTCTCTGATTATTTAGAACAATACTTTTTAAACAATGATATTACTGATCACTATTATCTAGTTTTTGATATAAACATTCTATGAGTTTAATGTTCTCTTGATTTAAATGGTACAAATGATTGGTGTAGTTTAAAATATCATTTGATTTGTTAAATGCAATCATTTTTAATTTTTTTGCTCCAACAGCATGATTCTTAGTCATATTTACGCAATAAAATGAAATGATATCATTTAAAAACTCTTCGTGTTTTACTGACTTATCTTCAAATTCTTTCGCCAAACTTACTTTTAAGTCTACTAGGTTTGTAGTTTTTTGTTTCATATTCATATGTTTCTCCTTGTTTAAATAAAAGTATTTAAACTATTTGTATAAATATTTTACAAAGTTATTGTGGTAAAAAGGTGGTAAAGAGATTTGTTTTTTAAGAATTATTATCATTTTTATACCACAAAACTCTAAAGTGGTATTTTTTACACCAGTATAAGTAGCTTTGATAGCTACTTGTTTTTATTCATAATCACTTTTATAAGCAATATAGTTTGTAGCATTTTGAAGTATCTCGTCTACTTCTTTATCTGTGAGTGCTCTTATTCGTTTTGCAGGTGTTCCCATGATTAAACTTCGGGGAGGAAATTTCTTATTGGCTGTTACCAAGGATTTTGATCCTACTATTGAATTATCACCAATTACAGCACCATCTAAGATGGTTGCACTCATGCCTATTAAACATGCATTACCAATAGTACAACCATGTAACATTACTTGATGACCTACTGTTACATCATCACCTAAAATAGTGGGTTGTCCGTGATGCACATGAATCATGGATAGATCTTGTATATTGGTTCTATTTCCAATTTTTATTTTGGCAACATCTCCTCTAAGAACAGTTCCATACCATACTGAAGAGTTTTTCCCTATTTTTACTTTTCCTATAATATCTGCACTTGGAGCAATCCATGCGCTTTTTTTTATCTTTGGTGTAATATTTTTATATGTATATATCATGTTGGTTCCTGAATTAAATTAGAATATTGTCTCAAAAATTACTTTAGGTAAAGTTGAATATATATTATTTAATGAAAGTTTGGTTTATAAGGAGAAGAATATCATCATAAGATGATAATATAATGATATTCTTTTAAATGTTGAATCTAAGTTTGATATTTTCAAAGGTCTCTTTTTTTAAGTTTTCAATTTGTTTCAATTGATTGATGCTTGTAAAGGTTCCAAGTTCTTCTTTTTTCTGAATAATCTTTTTTGCTAAAATTTTTCCAACACCTTTTACTTTTTTTAAATCATCTTCATTGATATAGTTAATGTTAACTCTCATATCATCAATAAGTAGATTCCAATTGTTTAACATATTGATATCTATTGATTCAAGCTCTAGTAAATCGTAGTTATCTGTTATTGTCGTATCTCTTGCAAAATTATATATGTCATTTGCAGTTTCTTTATCCACATCTTCCAGACCCATTATTTCTTTGATGCTTGCCTTGTTAAAATTAATCTTATAGTTAATTCTTGATCCTCCAAAGAACATTTTTTTATCTGTTACTACATCCGCGTTTCCCATAATTATCCCTTTTATGCTGTTAATCTATCCATCATGTTTACTATTAAATCTATTTTTTTATCATTGAAGTTTAATCCCAATTTTTCTTGCTCTGGTGTAGCAAATGCGGGTACTCCATTAACTTCTAATACAATATAACACTCTTTTTCTCGATCATAAATGATATCAACCCCAGCTATTTCTAAACCAGTAATCTTAGTAGCATCAAGTGCCAGCTGAACAATTTCATCTGTAGGTTCTCTTAGAAAAATTGAACCTCCACAACCAATATTGGTTTTCCAACCACCTTCTTTAGCTCGTCTTCCATAACAAGAAACAAATTTTCCATCTACAATATCAACTCTATAGTCTGTATTGTCGTAGTCAATATATTTTTCTATATAAATGTTTTTGAGATTTATTTGTTTTAAAACTAGGTTAATCATTTCCAAACTGGCTTTACTGTCAATTCTTGTTAATCCAGCTCCTCCATATCCATTGGTTGGTTTACAAACCATTTGGGGCCATTTCTCAATAGTAGAAGCAATATGTTTTAAATCATCTTTATAACACAACTCATAATCAGCTGTTTGAATACCTGAATTTTTTAGTAGAAAAGAAGTTTGAAATTTGTCTTCGGTTAAAGTAAATGCTTCATAGTTATTAATCAAAGGCATTACTTTACTCAAGGCTTGATACAAATAGTTTTGATAGGGAGAGCTTTCACTGGCATTATATGAAAAAAGTAAATCAATTTGTTGATTTAAATTAGAAATACAATTTCCTCTTGTATCACAACAAATATTTCCATTACTTACAATTGCCTTCCCTAAATCAATACCTGTAGTAGCACCAATTTCTCTCTCTTTGAGTTTTTTGACAATTTTATTTTGAATTATATCTCCACCATTATTTTGGTATAACCAGATACCTATTTGCCGATTACTCATCTAGAACTCCTAAAAAAAGTTGATAGATAATCATATAAAAATTATGTGGCAAAATTGTGGTAAAAAACTAAATTTTTGTGAGGTTTTAAAATTTAGTTTTTTAGAATAAGAGAAACAAAAGTTTAATTATTTATCTTGTTATTTTATGGAATATATTTAATAATTATTGGTTTTGAATAATTTGGAACATCATCATATGTGTAAACGGCATAGTACTTTTCAATATCTTTTGCACCAAAGTTATCATAAGTATAATTATCAGGTCCAGCGTATAATTTCTGACCATCATTGTTGGAATAGGGCTCTCTAAAGGGGTTCTTGATTACTTTAACTCCTGCAAAGTCCTTATGCTCAGGATTATCCCACGTGAGTTTTAGTTTTCCATTGTCCTTGATGATTTTTAAGTTTTTGACAATATCAACAGGATGTCTACGTTTTGGAATATATTCAATAATTAGTTTTGGTGATAAATCATCATCTTGCGTCGCCCAATTTACAATACTGTTTTTAAGTGTTTTTTTCGATGAAGTTGGTTTGAGAACAAAGGCAACATTTGATTTTTCTTGTAGCTTTTTATTTAACTCCATTGCAGCAAAACTGTCAAACATAAAATATTGTTTTTGATTGTTTTTTAATTCATTGGCACTCACATCAAAACCAATGTTTTGTATAATTTCTCTTTGTGAAATCCCTGCATAGTTTTTATCAATTTCTTCATCCACAAATTCAAGGTGAAACCGGATATCGTCTTTAATATATATTTTTGTAGAGTTTAATTCAAAGTAAGCTTTTGTAATCATAGTAAAGTCATGTGGAGGCAAAGAAGACAAGTCAAATTCAAAGCTGGTATATATCTTAAATCCATTTTCATCAAAGCCTGAAAAAATAACATCTTCTTTTACATCATTTTTTGAAATGGTATTTAAGTTTTTAGGGTATAAAGTAGCAATTGTAGGCTCAAGTGTATAGTTTAATTCTAAAAAAGGTCTATAGGTAAGACCAAATCCAAATCGATCATATCCAATATCCCATTGCATCATCTGAGATTTTCGACCTATTTGTAATTTCTTGGGTCCTTCGATTCGAAGAACTATTTTATCATTTTTGATTTCTTTTGTGAGTACTTTACACTCACCTCCTGAAAGCTCCCATGTTCTCCAAATACCTTGAGTCAACTGGTGTGACTCTGTTGGCTGACCAATATACCTTATTATTTCCATAGAAGAAACATCATCATAATCAGTAATATCACCCATGGTTTCTTGATTTACAATTCCTACGTTCCATTCTCCATATTTTTCAATGGTTGTGGATACTCTGTTGATTGGATAAAGTGAAAAGTTTGCTTTTTTAACCAAGGCATTTTGAGGAATAGTTTTTAAATCTATGGTAACAATTGCATAGGAGATACCTTTATTTTCATCAACACCAACAAATAAAGAGTTCACTCCAAAATGTCTTTCATTGTTATTTATATTACTCGCCACATAACCTGTTTGAGCAGAACTTGCATAATAAAGTCTACTAAACTCATCATAATCAACATGAGTTCTAACTCGTACTTGCGGTGCAAAAGGTGATTTCTGTTGTAATGTTCTGTCAACTGCACGTATATTATAATAATAGTCTTTTCCGCTTTGTAGATTTTCATCTACAAATTCCAGCGCTTGTGTTCTTGTAACTAAGTTAAAAGGTCGACAGTAACTTTTATTTTTTAAACTTCTGTATATTTCAAAATGAGTATTTTCTTTAAGTTCATAATTCCATTTTAATCGTACATGATTTGAGCCCACACCTTCAATATTAAAATTATCCACTCTTAGAAGAGGGTTTGTTTTATTATAGTTTGGAACTTCACTCACAGCTGCAAGAAGGGCAGGAATGTGTTCTCTAATGTTTTCGCTCATATCATTAATATAATCACTAATATTCCTTGTACCTACTTCAACCACTGTACTAATAGCACCTTTTGAGTAATAAAATTCTCTTCCGCTTCCAGAAATAAGTTTTGCAGGTGGTTTCCCTTGATGAATACCGTATTCTCTTCCACTCACTTTTCTAATTTCTTCAGCCATGTTTGCACATAAGATATTCATATCAGTAGTATCAATGGTATCTTCATGTCTAAAATCATGTGCTGGGAAAAATACATTTCCTTGGGAGTGATAATCTAAGGCAATGGTAATGTTGGGATGGTTTTCCACAAAATCTCTTAGTGCACACGTTTCTGGTTCACTAAAAGGTTCAGGTCCTCCATAGATATTAGATGTAGTATTTGAACTTTTTACAAAACCAATAGGAAAGTTACGATTTAAATCAACTCCAAAAGTACCATCGGCGTTCTGTCTTCTATTTTTTCTCCAAAAAGAAAAATGTTTTCTGGAGTATTCAAATCCGTCTGGGTTTGCACAAGGAACCATATAAATGGTTGCCTTGCTTAAAATAGTTTGTAGTACTGGGTCTATTTCAATGTTATCTACGATGTATTTAACAAAATCAATCGCCAGTTCATGACCTATCCACTCACGCGCATGAATTGTCCCTGTGAAAAAAAGTGCAGGGAACGAATCTGATGTGTTAATATTACTAGAGATTGTAACTAGGTTAATTTCTCTTTTTTCCCACGTCTGACCTATTGATTCAACTTTAATCAGGTTTGGATAAACCTTTTCATAGTTTTTAAATAGCGTTGTTGATTCGTCGTATGAGCGGTATAATTGTTTCACTACTAAACCTTAAATCTTAAAGATAACTCGTCAAATTTTTTAAGTCCAATACCGTCAATATCTTTTAGTTGATTAATATGATTAAAATCACCAATATCATTTTTATATTCTAAAATTTGTTTGGCGAGTTTTTTACCAACACCTTTGATTGTAGTTAATATATCTATATCACTGCTGTTTAAATCTATTCTCATATCCTCAATAGCATCATCCCATGATTTTAACATTTGCTCATTGATGGATTCTAAATCTAATAAGTCACTGCTGTCTGTTATGGTTACTTCTTTTGCAAAATCATTTATTTCTAAAGCTAAGTCTTCTTCCATGGCATACAAAGTCATCAAGTCTGTTAAGGATGCGTGGTTGAAGTTTATTTTTTGAATTTCAAGATCTTCTTCTGTTTCTTTTGCATTTAATTCTTCTATTTTCATTCTTTGTTTTAACATATCAAATGAGAATTCTTCTGGATAATCACTTAGTTCACTGAGCTCCGCTTTTTCCATATCAAAGATACCTTCTTTATTATTGGTAAAAAATGCACCGTCATAACTTGGTTGATATGAACTAAATCCAATATGTCTCATAGTTCTTAATAAATCAGAATTGATTTTCCCTAACTCTTCCCATGAGAATAATGGTACATGAGGTTTTGAAAAGTATCCATTTGAAAAATCCCACATTAAATATTGACAAATCCAATCTCTGATATAAGGAAAAGCAGCAAAAGCTGTTGCACATTCTAAAATATACGGTTTATCTGTTTTTGCATCAATAGCAATATCACACGCCCAATATTCAGCTTTTGCAGCTTTTGAAGCTTTAACTGCTAACTCTAATGATGACATAGGTACATTTTCATAACTCATTGTACCCCCTTGAGAAGTATTGGTAATCCATTCACCTTTACCTGAAAATCTCCAAAATGCACATACTGGTTTGTGCCCGATTAACATAACTCTTAAGTCACCAGAGTATTTTAAATCAATTCCGTTTTGAGTATAAATAGGATTATATTTTTCTTTTTCCAATAGTGTTTTGGCTTCTTTAAAGTTGTCAACTTTATGTACATAATATCCTCCATAATTTGAAGGACCATAACTTTTTTTGATTATTTGAGGATAAGTTGCTTTGTTTTTTAAGTAAGAGTAACCTTCTTCTTTATTATAAAATATTTTAGTTTTGGGAATAGATAAATCATGTTTTTCACAAAATAATGTTACATTTTCTTTTGATTTATTTGGAAATTGCGTTTCTAATGAAGGAACAAATCTCACATCTGGAAGTGCTTTTGCAATTTCTCTAAAAGTTTCATAGGCAGTTGCTGGAATATTTCCTATTAAAATATCAATATTTTTATTTTTAACTTCTTTGATAAAACGTTCTTTGTCATTTTTCCAATGGTAGGTAACGGTTTCGATTTTATCTGGCCAACCTTTAAAGTTTGAATGATCAAAAAATCTTAATACATAATCTAAATATAAAAAACCTAATTTTGGCAAATCTCTTTTTGTGTTACTCATCTTTATCCCTTATTTCTTTTTACTTTTTTTTCTGTTGTCAGTGATACAATGTTGTGTTTTTTTATCAATTAAATCAACGATTAAATCAATTTTATTTGAGTTGAAGTTTAAACCCATTTTCTCTTGTGCTGGTGTTGCAAAGGCTGGAATGCCATTTACTTCTAAAACCACGTATTCTTCTTTTTTTCTGTCATAGATGATATCAACGCCTGCTATGTCAAGTCCCGTAATCTGGGCAGCTTGTTTTGCTAAGTTCACAACTTCATCGTTGGGTTCTCTTAAAAAAATACTTCCTCCGCTTGTAACATTGGTTCTCCAATCTTTTCCACTGGCTTTTCGTCCATAACAAGAGACGAATTTTCCATCAACAATGTCAATTCTAAAATCAGTGTTATCATAATCTATGAACTTTTCAACATAAAAATATCTCAAGTCCATTTGATTTAAAAATGGCATTAACATATCTAGTGCTTCTTCATTTTCAATTTTAGTTAATCCAACACCACCCCAACCATCAGTTGGTTTATAAACCATTTTATTCCATTTTTTCATAATAGTTTTTAAATGATGGGTATCATCTCTATGGCAAAGTTTATAATCAGCTGTTTGGATTCCATGCTGACGTAACAAAAATGAAGTGTGAAACTTATCTTCTGTTAGTTCAAAGGAATTGTAGTTATTAATTAGTGGAATAACAGCATTCAATGCTCTTTTGATATAAAGTTGATACTGTGTTTGTTCACCTGCATTATAAGAAAAGAACAGATCAAGTTTGTCAAGTTTTGTCTTGTTGTGTAAGATGTGTCCATTTTGAGCAATGGCATCTCTTAGATTGAGGTTTGGTACAACATTGATCTCTCTTTGTTGTAGTTTATCAATCATGTTTTTTTGTATAATGTCTCCACCACCATTTTGGTAAAGCCACATTCCTATATTCCTTTTTCCCATGTAAAAACCTCACTTATATTATTAAATTTAAATGCTTCCTAGATTAAAACAAAATATTAAAATATTTAAGTATCTAGTATATTGAATTTAATATTAAACATATAGCTATAAAACTAAAAAAATTAATAATTTTTGCCATTTTTTAATTTTATGTTGGTCATATGTAATTGATGTGTAAATTATATGTAAAATTGGTTACGTGAGGATTACAGATGAGTTGTAATTGAGAAATCTTTTTAAAAACTAGTGAAAAATGAATTTGTGAAGGTAATTTTTGAAGCTAAATGGGAATTTCCCATTTAGCTATTTTTGAAAATGTAAAAGTATATTGGTCATAAAATCTATTCTTTGAGTAAAACTACTTTTTAAAGCTCTTTCACGTACTGTATGATCTCCATCTCCAAAAGGACCAAAACCATCAAGACTAAGTAATCCATTTGAGGCAGTAATATTTGCATCACTCACTCCTCCACGATTTTCTGTAAGAATCTTTGTATTGGTAATTACTTCAAGTTTAGATATAAAATCCCGTTGTTTTTGATTTTCTTCCATAACATCTCTTTGAATTGCTCCTGTTAAAGTTGACTTAGTACCTTTTATGTATGAAGTTTCAGTAATATTTTGAAGTGCATTTAATAATCTATTTCGTTCACTGTCTTTTTTAAATCTAATTTCCACTCTCATAGTACATTTGGGAGAAATGGTATTCGAACCTATCCCTCCCTCAATTTTTCCTACATTAACTGTGGTCCCAATATCTAGGTCTGTTAAGGCAGATAGTTTTTGTAGTTTATAAGATGCTTCTAAATTGGCATCAATACCTTTGGTATAACTGGTACCTGCATGGGCAGCTTTTCCTTCAATATCTATTGTGAAAGTTCCTACACCTTTTCTGGCTGTTACAATTTCTAGATTAAGTCCTGCAGCTTCAAAAACAAAACAATAGTCATAATCACTTGCTAATTCTGCTGTGACAAAGGTGGAATCATCACTTCCTGATTCTTCATCACTTACAATTAAATAATCAATATTTCTAATTTTTCCATTTTTTTTGAAAATATTTCGTAGGGCTTGTAATGCAACAATATTTCCACCTTTCATATCACAAACACCTGGTCCATAAATCCACTCTTCATCTTCTTTGTATAAATCAAAAGTATGGGGAGCAAAAACCGTATCGTTGTGACCTAAAAGTAATATTTTTTTACCTTCTCTTTTTTTACTCACGTAAAGTGTGTGGTTTCCAATTTCTTTTCTTTGATAGGTAACTGTTTTGTATGCTAAATCTTCCATCCATCCTGTCATGATGTCATTAACTTTATCTACGCCTTCTTTGTTTTTAGTATAAGAGTTGATTGTAATAATTTT
>MAAC01019596.1_pt1 | contig 10063 bp, 8 predicted proteins | sample 1115981 | NCBI WGS metagenome assembly MAAC01 (sample SAMN04961126, study PRJNA320927) | seawater metagenome | isolation source: sample BD02T64 sea water enriched with oil for 64 days | place: USA:Gulf of Mexico | collected 2013-07-27 | reverse complement strand
ACTGGGCGCAGGCGTGCTCGTCGCCGAGATCCAAACCCCGAGCGATACCACCTTCCGCGTGTACGACTGGGCCAAGGAATATGGACGCGAAGGGCGCGAGCTGCACCTCGAACAAGCGATTGAATGCGCCTGCTTCGAGCATCCACCGATCGCGACCCATGCCAACGCATTCATGGCCGACGGCATGAGCGCGATGGCCACCATGCCCCCCAAGATGGGCTCGACACGCGATCGGGTCTCGACGACCGAGTTCTATACGATCGATGTAGTGAGCGCAAGTTGTACCGCGGTGCCAATCCTCGCGGACGATGACGCGGGCAACTCCCCCGTGGTTGTGATGGTGTCGATGACGATGGGGGCGTCGATCGTCAGCGAGTCCGAGTCCTTCGAAGAGGTCGTGATCGAAGCGGGTCAGACCGTGCTGATCCCGGCGTGCTGCGCACGCGATGCCATCCTCCGCGCCGGCCCAGGCACCGAAGCCATCGTCGCGCGGGTGTTGTGATACAGGTATGGCACCCGTGTAAGTTAACTCGTTTTAATCTGACCCAAAGAACTCCGTCGCCCTGGGCACAATGTGCCGCTCTGCGCTTTGGAAGTAGACCCGGTCATAAGTATCGAGCGCGTCGTGGAAGAACGCCGGGTCGATCGTGCCGATGTGCACAAACTGGACATCGCTGAAATACTGCGAAAGCGTAGGCAAGAGGTAGTGTTCAATGAACGAGTCATAGATGATCAGGGTTGTCCCAGAGATCAGAGGCTGCGAGATTGAACGATTGGTGACAGACTTTCGCCCGTACTTGGTCGCTTGGTTGATCGAGAGATAGCTCGGGTGCTGGACAAGAGTGCCCTCGTCGAGGAGCTCGACGATCTCAATGCCCGGGCGGTGTATCTGCAGACGGGTATTGGTTTCTTGAATTTCCCAGTCGCCGATGACCTTGGCGATATCGGGGATCTCGGTGCGAGTCCATTCTTCGGCTTCTTCACGATCATCCCAAAGCGACTCGTCGATGGCATCGATCATCGTTCGTGCAAGGATCAGGGCGCCCCGCGAGTTGTGGTGCGATCCCGCGGGCTCGTAGATCAGCTCCGGGGAGGTCGACTTGGCTTCAAACGCCTTGGCTTCAAACATAGGCGTCCAGACATCGATCAGATACGGGGTGTTTGGCCTGGCGAAATAGCTCTGCAGGTCTTCGCGTTGTTGCTTGCTTGTCGCGAAAAGAGCTCGCGAAGACTCAAGGAGTTGTTCTGGGTAGATCACGACTTTGTTGGGCGCGACGACGATGTAGAGGTCGGCTTTGAATGTGTTGTTGGCGATGAAGGATTCGATCGAGTCAATGCTCCGGTGGGTTTCGTCGAGTGTGCCCAGATCCTGTGCGAGCGAGTTGCGAAAGAAGAGCCAGCCGGGTTGTCCGAGTTCGACCTTTGATGAGATCCGATCGCCCGAGCGAGGCGGGAACACAAACCGATTGGCGGTGACCATCTGCTTGCGAAACGGGACGCGATCCTCGAAGGCCGAGGATATCTGTGCCCACCAGTGCGCGTCGATGAGGTTGCCCGCTGAATCGATCTCGGGGAACGCGTTGGGCGTTCGGTTTTCCATGTCGTGGACAAAGCCCAGCGATTGCGTGAGCTGGAAGGGCGCGATCAGAATCGGCAGGCAGATGGCTGCGAGGCAGATGATCCCTGAGATGGTGCGTGATCGATTCATAGGATTAAAACTGGAAGTACAGGAATGGCGAGAATGTGCCGTTGATGATGAGCATGAGTGTGAGCGGAAGCGCGATCGCGACGAGCACAACGCGCAACACGCCGGCGAGCTTGGTGTCGCTGTCCTCAATCACCGGCCCGATGATCCATGCCCGCGGCGCGAAGAAGCTCAGCGAGCCAATCGCCAGAGCGATGAGTGATTGGATAGAGACGAACCGGAGCAGGGCGGTCGAGAAGAGCCCGGTGTTGCCCCCGAAGAGTGCGTAGAAATAGTCGCCGGCGTCGCTGAGCGATTCAGACCGGAAAACGACCCAGCCCATCATGACAAGGAACACGACGATAAAGCGGTTGAGCACCAGCTTGAACCCGGTCGGGCGCTCCTTTTTATCGAGGAACCGATCGACGATCAGCCAGAACCCGTGGAAGACGCCCCAGACAATAAAGGTCCAGTTCGCCCCGTGCCAGAACCCGGTGAGCAAAAACACAAAGATCAGGTTGCGATAGGTGAGCAGCTTCGAGCAGCGCGACCCGCCCAGCGGGAAGTAGACATAATCGCGGAACCATTCCGAGAGCGTGACATGCCAGCGCCTCCAGAACTCGGTCATCGAAGCCGACGAATACGGGTGCTTGAAGTTCTCGGGGAACCGGAACCCGAAGATCCGCCCAAGCCCGATCGCCATGTCAGAATAGCCTGAAAAATCAAAGTAGATCTGGATGGTGTACGCGAGGATCCCGATCCACGCGTCGTCGGTGGTGATGTTGGCGCTGTTATTGAACGCCGCGTTGGCGATCGGGCTGACCGAATCGGCGATGAGGACCTTCTTGCAGAGTCCGAGTGTGAAGCGGGTCATGCCAGCCGTCACATTGTCGAGCGAAAAGGTACGCGAGACGAGCTGCGCAGCGACCTGATGATACCGAACGATCGGCCCAGCGATCAGCTGAGGGAACAACGAAACATACAACCCAAAGTCCAGCGGGTTCTTGAGCGCCTTCCCGTTACCCTTGGCGATATCAAACACATACGAGTTCGCCTGGAAAGTGAAAAACGAAATCCCGATCGGGAGCATGATCGGCGTCCAGTCCATCCCCTGATAATCAATCGCCGATGCAATCCCATTGATCTGATCCACAAAGAAGTTGGCATATTTGAACCACCCGAGGATCCCGATGTTGAATACAACCGACCAGCCCACGATATGGCGGAGCCGTTTGGTTTGATCTTTGCTCTTCGCCTTGCATGCAAAGTGCCCGAAGATCCAGTTGCCCATGATCGAGACGAGCAGCCATCCAATAAACCACCCGCCGCCCCACAGATAGAACAGCATGCTCGCGCACAGCAACACGGTGTTGCGGCCGCGCCGAGGAGCGATCGCGTACAACAGCAGCACGATCGGAAAGAAGACAAACAGGAATGTCTGGGATGAGAATACCATGCGAGGGGGGAGTATATCCGATACGGGCAGCGGGCATGAAAAAACCGATCCCTCACGGTCACGGCTCGTTAAGTCTATTGATTATTTGAAGATCTTACTTCGCAAACGCGCCAGCCACCTTGGCGAGTGCATCACACACGCCGTTGGCTTGCTCGTCGCTCAACTTCGGATGGATGGGGATGCAGAACACGATCGATGCCAGCTTCTTGGCGACCTTAGGCTCGTCGCTCGCCTTGGCAATATCCGCGAATACAGGCTGCTCGGTCAATGGCTTAGGATAATGCACAGCCGTCGGCACGCCTTCTTTATTGAGCGCCGCACAGAACTCATCGCGGGTACAGGTCAGCTTGTCGAGCTCAACCCGGCAGGTGTACAGATGCCACGCAGGGTTTGAGCCAGCAGTGGGGACCGGACGGAGCACGCCTTCGATGCTGTCGATGCGATCGGCGTAGATATTGGCAACAGCGCGTCGGCGGTTGGTTTCTTCGCCGAGGGTTTCGAGCTTGCTCAGCCCGATCGCGCCGGTGATGTCGTTCATGCGGTAGTTGAACCCGATGGATTCGTGGAGGTACTTGCCGGTCTCGCCGTGCGAACGCAAGAAGCCCATGTTCTTGGCGAGTTCTTCGTCGTTGACGGTGACCATGCCGCCCTCGCCGGTGCCCAGGTTCTTGGTGGCGTAGAACGAGTAAGTACACGCATCGCCGAACGCGCCGATGCCCTTGCCGTTGTATTCAGCGAGGTGTGCCTGGGCGCTGTCGTAAATGACCTTGAGGTTATGCTTCTTGGCGATCGCTTCGATCGCGTCGATGTCAACGGGGATGCCATACAAATGCGTGACGGCGATCGCCTTGGTGTTCGGTGTAATCAATCGTTCGATGTCCGCTGGGTCTGCCTGATACGAATCTTCGAGCACATCACAGAAGACAACCTTCGCGCCAGCAGCAACGAGCATCGAGACGGTCGCGATGAATGTCCATGCCGGGGTGATGACCTCGTCGCCGCGTTCGAGCAGTGAGCCGTACGCGAGCTGGAGGGCGCAGGTGCCGTTGGCACAGGTGAGCCCGAAGTTTGCGTCGGATTGCTTGGCGAACTCTTCTTCGAGTGCTGCACATTTGGATGCAGCTCGGAGCATGCCCGACTGGAGCACCTCGGTCGCTGCCGCGATGTCCTTGTCGGTGAGTCCAACGGACATGAACGGGACATTGGCGTCGAAGACTGGGGTGCCGCCATTGATGGCGAGGTCTGATGCGGTCGCGGTGGTCATGTGTACATCCTCTATAAGTCAGATTGGTCGTGGTTTGATTCGCGGCCTCAATCATACGCCACCATCCGAAAAAAACCGCCTTTTTATCAACCCAAAAACCGCCTTTAAATGGGCAAAAAACGCCCATAATGCTCAAGGACCGAAAAAAACAGGACGATTAACTGGCACAGGCTCAAACCTGATGTACTTTCTTTGTATCAGCGATGACGTTGACGAAAAACACGAATCCACGACGATCCAAATGATCGTCGTTCACAATCTCTCTTTCTCTCTCTGCCAATAGGCAAACCCAGCCCGGACGACCCTCCGGGCTGTTGTTTTTTTGATTCATCTTCAGTCCCATTTGGGCGTGGATTGCTCCGCGGAGTGGGTAGAGTGCCCTAAGAGGGCGGTTTTTGTGTCAATGTAGATAAAAAAGGACGCAAAAGTGTCTAATTTAGTCCGAATTTTCAAATTCACCCTAGATAGACACAGGCATTTTCGGATAGGATGTCCGCTCAGGAGAGGACTGGCGGTGTGCCAGTTCAGATTTGACGAGAGTGTGAATCTACAATTTTTAGATTTCGGATTTGTTTCGGAATTAGCTGATCTGTTCGGTTGGTTATTCTTGAAGGTTGAGAGAAACGCTCTTACATTTTTTTGAGAGAAAAGAGAAAATACAAATGAACAAGATTACAACTATTGCAGGTCTCGTTATCGCAGCAGGTACCATGTCCGCTTCGGCAGATAACCTTCTCGTAATCGACCTTTCGGTTGCCAACACGCTCACCATCACCTCAACCGGTGGCAACTCATCCGCGAGCGCAACATCAAGCAACTTCACCGGCTACCTCTTGGCAGAGTTCTTCAACGATGCATCAGTTACCCCAGCTGATTTGTCCGTTTCCGGCAACCTGACCACCAACTCCAACGCATCTGATGCATCCGCAGACATCTTCAGTGGTGGGTCCGACTTTGGACTCAACGTCTGGAGCTTCTCGACCGATACCAATGTGAGCGTTACTGCTGGTGTTCAGGCATTCGTTGGTTCAACAACTTGGACCGTCGATGCAGCAGATTACGCAGCAATGCTCGCTGGCAACACCAGCGGCGACATCTACTTCGGTGCTGATACCGACGATGACATCGCAGCCGGCGCAACATTGATCGGTACATGGAATGTCGTTCCAGCACCAAGCGGTCTGGCACTCATCGGCCTCGGCGGCATCGTCGCTGGTCGTCGTCGTCGCTAATAGACGATCCGATTGATTTCAAACATCACAGCAGCCCGGACATTCGTCCGGGCTGCTGTTTTTTTGATATCTGGGGTATCTCGCTCAAATCGAGCATGTTTCAGGACGATAACTCGGCGTATGGACCATTAAACGCCGGGAGAATGAAATGTCAGAATCCGCCACAACCGCTGCAATCTATGATGACTCATCCCGGTATTGGAAGCTCTGCACCATCGTGCTCGGCGTCGGATTCGTGATCGCTGTCGCATCACACTCGGGCCCCGCAACCGCGAGCGCCGATATCAACAACGCCAACCTGCTCACCGTGCATCAATCAGAATCAGCACTCCAGGCACAGCAAACGCTCTCCATCGGCGGATTCGATTCAGTCGAAGGCCAAGCAGTATTTGTGATCATCGACGAGCAAGGGCAACGCGTCGGCACCCTGCCGATGACTGCGATGAACTCCGATTGACCTCACCCCTTGAGCAGTCGCTCAAGGTAATGAATATCAACCCCGCCCTTTTTAAAGTCAGTGTTGTTCATCAGCTCGCTGTGCAGCGGGATCGTCGTCTTGATCGGCCCAACCTCGAACTCATGGAGCGCACGCGATGCACGCTTGATCGCCGCTTCTCGTGTCTCGGCGTGGACAATCAGCTTGCTGATCATCGAGTCGTAGTTCGGAGGCACGCGATACCCAGCGCACACGTGTGAATCGATCCGCACGCCAAACCCGCCCGGTGCTCGATAAGTCTCGATCAGCCCGGCTGACGGGCGGAAGTCCTTGGTGTGATCCTCTGCATTGATTCGACACTCGATCGCGTGACCGCTGACCTTGATGTCTTTCTGCTTATACGAAATCTTCTCGCCGGCAGCCACCATGATCGACATTTTGACAATATCAACCCCCGTGATCGCTTCGGTGATCGGATGTTCAACCTGCACACGGGTATTGACCTCGAGCATGTAGAAGTTCTGGTCGCTGTCCATCAAGAACTCGACCGTCGCCGCCCCGGCATAGTCCGCGCTCTTGATCAACTTGGCCGCCGCGTCGCAGACCTTCTCGATCTTCTTGCGATCGACACCCGGCGCCGGTGCCTCTTCGATGATCTTCTGGTGTCGGCGTTGCATCGAGCAGTCGCGTTCCCACAGATGAACCGCGTTGCCGTGCTTGTCGCCGATGACCTGCACCTCAATATGTCGTGCATGTTCGAGAAACTTTTCTACAAACACGCCGCCGTTGCCAAACGCGGCGAGCGCTTCTTGCGATGCTTTCGCGACATTGGTCCGCAGCGACGCCTCATTCCTACAGATCCGCATCCCGCGTCCGCCGCCACCCGCCGACGCTTTGATGATCACCGGGTATCCGATTTCGGCAGCAACCTCGACAGCTTCTTCGAGCTCTTCGATCTCGCCTTCGGATCCCGGGAACACCGGCACCTTCGCCGCCCGCGCATACCGCTTGGCTTCGATCTTGTCCCCCAACTTGCCCATCGCTTCGGGGGATGGGCCGATGAACTCGATCTTGCACTCGCGGCAGATCTCCGAGAAATCCGCACGCTCTGCAAGGAATCCGTACCCCGGATGGATCGCATCGACATCCGCGACCTCGGCCGCCGAGATAATCCGTGAGATGTTCAGGTACGAATCTTTCGATGGTCCAGGACCAATGCAGATCGCCTCGTCGGCGTCACGCAGGTACGGGGCATCCTTGTCCGCGGTGGAATACACACAGACAGTCTCAATTTCAAGCTCGCGGCACGCCCTCATAATCCGTTGGGCGATCTCTCCACGATTGGCGATCAACACGCGTTTAAACATGGTGGTGTCTCGTTTTTTAATCACGCTTCAAATGCAAAGCGTGGATGTATTCGGGTTTACTTAAGAAGGAACATCTTCTGGCCAAACTCGACAGCATCGCCGTCCTTGACCAAGATCTTCTCGATGGTGCCGCTCTGTTCTGCCTTGATCTCGTTAAAGACCTTCATCGCTTCGACAATACACACGACCGTGTCTGGGCCGATGGAATCACCAACACTGACAAAGTTCTTCGCATCCGGGTTGGGCTTGCAGTAATAAGTCCCAACCATCGGCGACTCAATCGCCGCGAGGCTCTCGTCTGATGATGGTGCCGGGGCTGCTGCGGGCGCGGCGACTGCCACGGCCGGTGCCGCCGAGATTGCAGGCTGCTGCTGAATCACAGGCACCTGATCAGACCCACGCTTGATCGTGACGGTTTCTTGTTGGTCGTGCAGGTCGAGCTCGGTGAGTTCGTTTTCAACCATCAGCCGGACGAGTTCTTTGAGTTTTCGGATATCAATCATGGTGTGTATCTATTGTGTTGGCTTGCCCGATATGGGCGTGCGTGGTGTGTCCCCGATGCCCGCCAGAATGGTTCATCAGTGCATCACGAGATATGCACGGCAGGTGAATCATAATCATACCCCCAAATGCCATCCAACGCCAACTTCCTCGATCTTGTTTGATCGTGGGGCGATCTTCCCCGATCTCGACGGGGTACACTCGCTCATGCCCGAACAGGCTCCTCGCAAACTTGCAGCTGCATCACTCCCCACAATCGCCCTTGTCGCCATTGTCACCGCGCTCTCATTGCCCGTTCTCATCGAGCTCATCGCATCACTCGCCGACCTCTTCAACTCCCAATCCACAGTCAGTTTCGCCGATCTGTTCCTCCAATCAGATCGAATCGCCTTGCTCGCCCGATCACTCGCCATCGCGGCGATCATCGGTTTGGTCAGTGTGTGTATGGGTATCCCGCTCGGGCGAGTCATCAACGCCAAGCTCACCGGCGAACTTCAACCACGCTATCGCCTCTTCGCTGCCATCCTGATCTCGCCGATCTGGCTCCCCGCAACAATGGTCTACGCCGCCGGCAATCTGATGCGTGCCCCCGACACCATCCTCGGGCACGCCCTGATTTCCTATTCCACCAGCTCACCCGATCTCCGCTGGATCACCATCTGGGCAGGATACACAATCGCCGTCGTCGGGCTCGCCATCTGGAGCGCACCGATTGCTGCCATCCTGATCGCATCGGGCATGGGGCACCGTTCGAGCCTCTACGACGAAATGATCGCCCTCGAACCCGTAGGCATCATCCGACGAACCACAATGTGGGTTCGCCTGAATTGTTCAGTGTTGTTGCGTGCATGGGCATTGGTCGCCATCATCATGCTCGGGTCGGCTGTCCCGATGCACCTCGCCCAGCTCGAAACATGGTCGATCATCATCTGGCGTCAACTCGCCCAGAGCCCAACTGAGCAGTGGGGCAGCGTTTGGCTCAGCGCCTGGCCGACGATCCTGATCGCCGGTTTCGGCGCATGGCTCCTCACCCGAACCGTCATCTCCCGCGAAGAACAACCCCGCTTCGTTGATCGCGGGCACACGAGCCCAGCGCTCCCCAAACTCATCATCGCAGCCGCCATCACAGTCTGGATACTCGGTGCACTCGTCCCCATGGGCGCAATGCTCGTCACCCTCAACGACTTCGATGCCATCCTCCATTTCTGGACGCTCCAAAGCTCCGCGATGCAAGATTCAGGGATCATCGCCCTGATCACCGCAGCCATCACCATGCTCATCGCATTGCTGATCGCCATCACCCTGGGCAATCCCTCGCTGCGTATCCGCCGAACCGGTGCTTTTGCCGTATTCACCCTGTGCATCCTCGGGTTTATCCCCGGCGTGCTCGTCGGGGCCGCCATCGCCCGCTCACCCTCACTCACCGGGTGGATTGGCGTCATCTTCGCATCGTGCATCCGCGCCGGGTTCATCGGCGCACTCATCGGCTCGCTGTGCGCCTCAAGCGAATCCATAGAACGCAAATCCATCCGCTGGCAAATGGCGGGCAACTCCATCCGCGGGTGGTGCTCAGCCGTGCTCCCGGGCATCTCGCTGCCCATCCTCGGATCCGGTCTGGTCGCGGGGTTATATTCCATGTACGAAATCGAAGCATCCATCATGGTCCGCCCGCCGGGTATGGACAATCTCCCCCAACAGCTCCTCTCCGATCTGCACTACGCCAGGCTCGAACAACTCTCCGCCGCCGGCATCAACCTGCTCCTGCTCGGCTTGGCCTGTTCGATCGTCGGGACATTGCTCATCTCCAAGGTCAGAACCGAATAATAGTTTCGGCAACCCATCGCACATAAGCCGGTAATCCTTCGTATGATCCCCGATATGATGATGGAGTCTCGATTTTGGACACAACTTGTATTCGCAATAAGCGTGTGCATCGGTGCGCCCATGCTCTCTGGGTGCAACGAGAAAGACACATCGCCCGTCGGCACACTCAACACCATCAAGGTCCTCAGCGAATCGGGAACCCAACGCGGGCAGTTCGTCTATCCACGCGGGATGGATGTCTTCATGGACAACGGGCGACCCAAAGCCGTCATTGTTGATAAGACCGCCCGCATCCAGGT
>MAAC01019595.1_pt1 | contig 10066 bp, 7 predicted proteins | sample 1115981 | NCBI WGS metagenome assembly MAAC01 (sample SAMN04961126, study PRJNA320927) | seawater metagenome | isolation source: sample BD02T64 sea water enriched with oil for 64 days | place: USA:Gulf of Mexico | collected 2013-07-27 | reverse complement strand
GTCTTCTCCCCCATTCCCAACAAAATCACCCCCAACAACCACCCCCGTGCGCAAAATCCCTGCGCTCCAACACTTCCCCCTTGTGCCGCAAATAGGCCATGCGATAATACCCGCATGAGCACAATCACAGCACAAATCGAATCTCTCCCAACCATCACCAACGACCTCCTCGACGACCTGATCAACCCCTCAATCACCGCCTTCGATCTGTGCAAAATCCATCAGCTCTCGCTCACCCAACTCGCCGACCTGCTCGAATCAGAAGCCTATCAACAAGCCGTCGCCGCAATCGAGCGCATCGCAAACGCGCGCATTAAGATCATCGAACCCGAAGCCCGCGCCCTCGCATCAGCCCGTCTCGCCGATCAACTCAAAGACAAACCAATCACCCCTGCCCACGCCGAAACCCAACGCAAAGCCGCCACCAATCTCTTACGCCCCCTTCGGGTTTCCGAGGGTGGTGCCGACAATGCCGACGCCGGGGGGTTCTCCTCTACTCCTCCAACCAACCCCCACACACAACCCCAAGAAAAAACCCGCCCAAAGCAGGGCGGGTTTCGTGGATTCAAACGGTTGGCGATTCACCAACCAAGGATTATTCGTCTTCCTTCACTTCATACTCAGCGTCGATCACATCCGGGTCGTCTGATGCGGGTGCTTCACCTTCTGGTGCAGCCTCGCCCGCTTCAGCAGCACTGGCCTCATAGATCGCCTTGCCGAGTTCCATCGACGCGGTTTCGAGTTCCTTCAATGCCGCTTCGATCGCTTCCTTCGTGATCGAATCGTCCTTGAGCTTGGTTTCGAGCCCAGAGATCGCGGCTTCAATCGAGCTGCGGATTTCAGGGGTCACCTTTTCGCCATGCTCTTCGAGACTCTTGCGGGTCTGGGCAATCGTGCCATCAGCACGGTTCTTAAGATCAACCAACTCGCGCCGCTTCTTATCTTCCTCAGCATGCGCCTCGGCGTCCGCCTTCATCTTGTCGATTTCACCCGAGTCCAACCCGCCTGAGTTTTCGATTCGGATGTCGGCCTTCTTGCCCGTGCCCTTGTCGGTCGCGGTGACCTGGAGGATGCCGTTGGCGTCGAGTGCAAACTCAACCTCGATCTGAGGCGTGCCGCGTGCCGCCGGCGGAATATCCGCAAGCTCAAACATACCAAGCGTCCGGTTATCCTTGGCAAACTCACGCTCGCCCTGCAATACATGGATCTGAACCGATGGCTGGTTATCCGCAGCGGTCGAGAAGGTTTCCTTCTTGCTCGTCGGGATGGTCGTGTTGCGTTCGATGAGTTTGGTCATCACGCCGCCCATTGTTTCGACACCGAGTGACAAAGGAGTCACATCGAGAAGGAGTACATCCTTCACATCGCCGCTGAGCACGCCGCCCTGAACCGCGGCGCCGATGGCAACCACTTCATCGGGGTTGACGGTCTTGTTCGGTTCTTTGCCAAAGAGTTCCTTGACGATTTCTTGAACCTTAGGCATACGCGTCGAGCCACCAACAATGACGACTTCGTCGATCTTGGAGATATCAATCCCGGCATCCTTGATCGCATCAAGGCATGGCTTCTTCACACGATTGAAGAGATCATCACAGAGCGATTCAAACTTCGAACGCGAGAGGGTAAGCTGGAGATGCTTGGGTCCCGCATCGGTCGCGGTGATGAACGGCAGGTTGATCGTGGTTTCTTGTGAGTTCGAAAGTTCGATCTTCGCCTTTTCCGCAGCTTCCTTGAGACGCTGCATCGCCATTGGATCGCCGGTGAGGTCGACGCCCTCCGCCTTGCGGAACTCTTCAGCGATGAACTCGATCAGACGTTGGTCCCAGTCGTCGCCACCGAGGTGGGTGTCGCCGTTGGTCGAGAGGACTTCGAAGACGCCATCGCCAACATCGAGGATCGACACGTCGAATGTGCCGCCACCGAGGTCGAAGACCGCGATTTTTTCGTTGGCCTGTTTTTCGAGCCCGTACGCGAGTGCGGCTGCGGTTGGTTCGTTGATGATCCGCTTGACCAAGAGCCCGGCGATTTCGCCGGCGTCTTTGGTTGCCTGGCGCTGTGCATCGTTGAAGTATGCTGGCACGGTGATGACGGCTTCGGTGACTGTTTCACCGAGGTAGTCTTCAGCGGTGCGTTTGAGCTCGCCGAGGATCATCGCGGAGATCTGCTGTGGGGTGAACTCTTCGTCACGGATCTTCACATTGACGAAGTCTTCAGCGCCACCTGTAAGGGTGTACGGGATGAGTTTCTCTTCTGAACCCACCTCGCTGTGACGCCGACCCATGAACCGCTTGATCGAGAAGACCGTGTTCTGTGGGTTGGTGACCTGCTGATGCTTGGCTTGCTGCCCGACAAGGCGTTCGCCCTTTTCGGTGAATCCGACGACCGATGGGGTCGTGCGGTTGCCAGAACTGTTAATAAGAACCTTCGGCGTATCGCCTTCCATGACTGCGACGACCGAGTTAGTTGTTCCGAGGTCGATTCCGATGATCTTGCCCATGATAAGTCTCCTTCTGTCAATCCCTTGTGGCCAATTGTCTGATCGGCCGGGAGAGTGGTATTCGTGGTTTGCATCAGAGGAGTTGCAACTTCCGTGCCATTCAATTGGACTCTGTTTCACCCATTGAGGCCTCGTAGAAGCCGATCGGGGTGCCCATTTTGCACTCTCCTGTCAGTTTGGCAGATAGACTTCATGATGTCTGATGTGCTTTGTATTGGGGCGACTGGAATGTTGGCAGGGTGTGTACGGGCTCTCATTGCACGGGGTGATCGGATTGATTGCATCGCTCGCACCCTTGTCGGGCTCGAAGAGCTCAAGCAGACCATTTCCACATCTGATCGCACGCGTTTGTGCACTCATTCGTGTGACTACCGAGATTTGGAGAAGTTCGAGGAGACGCTCTCTTCGCTCTCATTTCAGCCTTCGGCTGCGATATGCTGGGTTCACAGCCCCGCCGAGCAAGTTCTCGATCGCATCCGCCATCGATTTCCAGATATAGATTTATTACAAGTTGTTGGGTCTTCGGCTCGGCTTGTGGGAGTTTGTAGCACCCCAGCAAATCGGATTGTTCGGCTTGGATACGGTTTGGCAGGTGATCAATCCCGCTGGCTCACGCATGACGAAATATCCCGTGGCGTGTATGACGCATTCGTGTCTGGCGACATGTTCTCACAGGTGGGCACCATCAAAACCTTGTGAGTTGTGCCCGAATCAATCAGTCGGCTTGGTATCCAAATGCTGCTTCGAGGACGGGGTCATTGCCGGCGAAGAAATCAGCAGATCCAACCTCGACGAGGAGGTCAGGATAGACCGCGTCCGGATCGCCTTCGACCTTCTGGAACCAGCGTGAAGAATGGCTGATGGTCATCTTTGAGTTGGGGAGTGTGAAGGATTGGAGCTCTCCGAAGTGGTTGGGTTTGCCGCCGGTGGGTTCGCCGATGAGGACTGCGCCGAGGCGATCTTTGAGCTGGTGGGCGTTGCTCATCGCGGAGCTGAAGGTGTAGCGTGAGATGAGCACGATGATGTCGCCGGGGGCTTTGAATCGTTCGTAGGATTCGAGGTGATCGATGAGTGTCCAGAGGACGGTTTCGTTGCCGCCGCCGTTGAATCGGAGATCGATGACGAGTCTGCGGGCATCGAACTCATCGGATTTCTCGGTGATGAAAGTGCTCAAGAGTTTCATCGGAAAGTCTTTGGCATCCTCGCATTTGTTATACGCGAGGTACATGACTTGTGAATCTTTGAGGAACTCGGTCTGGTAGTTGCCGTGGCTCTTGCGGTACATCAGAGGCATGCCGTTCTTGAAGCCTTGGGCGAAGCTGACCCATTGCGGGCGGGATTCGGGGATGGTGCAGTCGATGGTGACGATTCGCTCGCCGTCGTTGTTCTTGATTGTCAGATCGTATGTGTCGGCGTTGAAGTCATCGGCAAGCCCGACGGCTGCCAGCGCGGGAAGCAATGGGAGGTACGCGCTCCCGGCGTTGATCAGGCGCGAGTTGTTTTCGTAGCCAAAGAGCACGCTGATGCGTTGGAAGGCATCGAGTGCATCGGTATCTCCGAACTTGATGATCTGTGCGCCAACGAGATCCTTATAAGGTGCAGTGGCTGCGGAGATGAACACGCCGTCAGCGAGGACGATGCACTGGATGGGCATGCGGTGCATGGCTTTGGCGTAGGCGCTGAACTCGATATTGGTGTGCGAGTCGCCGCCCATTGCAATGATGCGGTTGAGCTCGATGACGATTTGTGAATCGTGGAGGGTCGGGAGGGCCGCTGTGAGTGATTCGATCGTGTCTTCGAACTCTTCTACGGTGTGATTTGTGTAGAAGTTAGGATGCTTGGCGAGCAGGTTCTCGGCGAGCACATCGATATCCGTCTGCCAGAGCTCGGGGCTCATCTGGGCTCGAGATGGGGCGCACAGCATCGCGAGGAGTGCAGCAAAGAGAAAAAACCGATTCGGTGTATGTGTCATACCAGAAGTATATCGTGGGAATCGAGCATGCTTGAAGTTGTTGCTTGATACTGCTGATCAGAGCGCAAGTTGGGCCTGCTATTCGGCGTGTGGGTGGTTTCTTGCCAAAGACAAACACCTTGCTTGTGTCAGTTTGCACAAAACTTTGAGCGGACGGTGATCCTGCGTTCATGATCCTCGCCCTGAGACCATCCGCCATTCTCGATGTCGTCGCTGCAGGGTGTGAAGGGGATATCAGTCAACGGAAAAAGTATATAAGCGCACAATTGAACAGAAGTATGATTTTTGGTGGTGATATATCAACAGGAATGACGAATGAGATATCAACAGATATACACAAGGAGATATGAATGTATTGTAAAATGATTGCCAGTGCTCTTGGAGCGAGTTGTTTATGTACACCCGCATTTGCTCAAGCGTGTGATCCGACAGAAGTTGCTGATTTTAATGTCCCCGGGCTCTTCGGCTGGACAATCGCGATGGGCGATGGAATCGCCGTGATTGGAGCACCAGAAGACTCAAGCTTTGGCTCACGAGCCGGAGCGGTGTATGTGTATCGAGACACCAGTTCTGGATGGGTTTATCAAGCGGTGTTGACATCATCCGACATCGAATCAAATGATCTGTTCGGTGAAACCGTTGCGATTTATGGCGAGACGATCCTTGTTGGGGTGCCCGGTGATGATGATCACGGCTCACGATCCGGCTCGGCATATATCTTCGACTTTGATGGCGCAAGCTGGAATCAGACAACAAAGCTCACGGCTTCTGATGCTGGAGGAACCGATGCATTCGGGTCAGCCCTGGCGATCGTTGGCACAACCGCTGTCATCGGCGCCACGCGCAACGATGAGCTGGGGACAAATGCCGGGGCTGCCTATATCTTTGAACTCGCCAATGGCGCATGGACAGAATCGGCTCGGCTGCTCGCATCCGATGGCGAAGAGTATGACGCGTTTGGCGTTTCGATTGCTCTTACGGATACCTTTGTCGTCGTGGGGGCCGCCGAAGACGACGATCACGGCAACTCCTCGGGCTCTGTCTATGTGTTCACAAACGATGGGGCTCAATGGACCGAGCAGTCAAAGATCACACCAATGGACGGTTCGGCGAGCGATTTCTTTGGTGAATCGATCGCGGCATCAGGCAATAGAATCATCGCCGGCGCGTACTGGGATGACGATACAGGAAGCAACTCTGGCTCGGCATACATCTACGAGTTTGATACGAAGTCTGGCTGGAATCAGCAGGCCAAACTCATCGCACCCGACGGGAATACTCAGGACCAGTTTGGTGTAGCTGTCAGTATTTCTGGAGATACCGTCATCGTCGGCGCAAACCGTGATGATGTCATCGGCTCCAATACCGGCTCGGCGTACATGTACCAGTTCAACGATGGGCAATGGGCGTTGAGTTCACAACTGTTCGGCTCGCAGGTCTTGGAAGAGGATGAGTTTGGTGAGAAGGTTGCGCTGTGGGGCAGCGTCGCTGCGATCACATCGGGCGATGAAGTAGGGCGTGTGTATCTCTACGAGTTGGGGTGCTCTTGCCCTGCTGATTTTACGGGTGATGGTGTCTTGAACTTCTTCGATGTCTCCGCATTCCTCCAGGCCTTTACAACCCAAGACCCGGCTGCGGATTTTACAGGTGATGGCAACTTTGATTTCTTCGACATCGGCCAGTTTATTGGGCTCTTCGGCGCGGGATGCCCTTGATCGCACGCCGGCATTGAATATCAGATCGAACATCAGAACATAGACCAAGCCCAGCCGTGGAGTGAATAGCATGTTAGTTTTTCAAAGACCCATCAAGAGTTTTCTATCGGCAGCGAGTGTTTGTTTCTGTATGGGCTTGAGTGCGCCGGCGGCTGCTCAGACTTTTTTTGAAGACTCAATCGTCTCGTTCCATGGCGATTTTGAGTATTCTAGCGATACAAGAAGCGTGTCATTCTGGGATGATTTTATCGCGACGGGAGACCCGCATACGTGGGGGATGGAATCAGGATTTGTAAATATTTTCGACAATCAAACGGGCGGTTTTTTACGAAGTCTGTACTCCGAAAATGGAAATGGGAATGATGGGTTTGGTGTTTCTGTCGACATCCAGGACGGGATGGTTCTTGTTGGTGCATCCACCGATGACACGTTCGGATCTGCGGTAGGGGCAGCGTATTTGTTTGATATTCAAACCGGAGATCGGCTCCACGTGCTGTTCCCAAATATTGGCGCGCCATTCGACAACTTTGGCTCACAAGTGCTGATTCATGATGGCATGGCGATTGTCTCGGCTCCCGGAAATGATACTCAAGGGAACAACTATGGAGCGATCTACTTCTTCGATTTGGAGAGCGGGGAACAGATTTCAGTGCTCTATCCAGACGAGAACGCCGGCGGGAGCTTTGGAAAAACAGAGTTGGCGATGGACGCAGGCGTTCTCGCAGTCGGGGCGCGGAGAGATTCTATTGAAGGTGCAAACGTCGTAGGGTCTGTCTTTCTTTTTGATGTGGAATCCGGGACTCAGATGTATCGGGTGAACTCTGAAGATTTTCAAACTTTTCAATGGTTTGGCGAGTCATTGAGCCTTGGTCAAGGGGTGCTGGCCGTTAGTGCGAGGGGCGATTCTCAAAACGGGTCATATGCCGGTGCTACCTACCTCTTTGATGTATCAAGCGGCGTGCAACTCGCCAAAGTTCTCCCCACCGACGGTGCAGCTGGATCGCGATTTGGGACATCGGTGTATCTCGCCAACGGCTTGCTCGCGGTGGGAGCCGAGGATCATTTCGAAAATGGAGTTGAGACTGGTGCCGCATATGTCTTTGATGCAGAAGATGGTCATCAAATTGCCAAACTCATTTCGAGCAATGGCGATTCGGGGCATGAGTTTGGAGCCTTTGTATTCATTGATCAAAGGAAGATTTATATAAGCGCACCCAAGGCACCTGCTTCGGGGCTTGGTGGCACTGTGTATGTGTATGACCAGAGTTGTGCGCCAGATTTGAACTTTGATGGGATTACTGACTTCTTCGATGTCTCAGAATTCATCCAACTCTACAGGGCCAATGATCTGGCTGCTGATTTTGTACCCGATGGCCAACTCGACTTCTTCGATATCGGTGCCTTTATCGGTTCTTACGCATCGGGGTGCCCGTAAACGGGCGAGGGTTGAAATTCGACGCGGTTATTGAGGTCTTGTCGCCATCGACGGCGAACGGCTCTAGACTTGCAACCAATGACCAACCCCGCAGCTCAACCCACGATCCAGCTGCCCGCCCAGTATGTTGACCAGATCCGCCCTCGGCTTGCCGATCGGCGGGTGTGTGTGACGGGTGGGGCCGGGTTTATTGGTGGGCACCTTGTCGATGCGTTGATCTCGATGGGGGCGTTCGTTTCGGTGATCGATGACCTGTCCAACTCGTCAGCCGAGTTGATCGGGTCTGCGATTGATCGGGCACCGGATCGGGTACGGTTTGTGCAAGGGAGTATTCTTGATCCCGGCGCGATGGGCTCGGCTGTTGAGGGGGCGCAGACGGTGTTCCATCTCGCGGCGTTGGGATCGGTGCCCATGTCGATCGAAGACCCATCGCGGAACTGGACGGTGAATGGGACGGGCACGATGCGGGTGCTTCAAGCGGCGCAGAACGCGGGTGTCGAGCGGGTGGTGTATTCGGCATCGTCGAGTGCGTACGGGAACAACCCGGCGTTGCCCAAGCTTGAATCAATGGCGCCCGAGCCAGAATCGCCTTATGCTGCTGCCAAGTATGGCGGCGAGTCGTTGATGCGGACATGGGCGGCGTGTTATGGGCTCGATACGGTTTCGCTGCGGTATTTCAATATATTTGGGACACGCCAGGCAGCGGATTCGGCGTATGCTGCGGTGATCCCTGCGTTTGTGACGCGGTATCTTGATGGGAAGTCGCCGACGGTGTTTGGCGATGGTGAGCAGACACGCGATTTTACACATGTGTCCAACGCGGTCGCGGCGAACTTGCTGGCAGCGGTAGCCCACAAGCCGATGGGCGGGCGGGTGGTCAATATCGGCGCAGGTGTGCGGACATCGGTCAACGAGCTGGTCGCGATGATCGCCAAGATACTCGGGACCCAAGAGATCAAGGTGGATTATCAACCCGATCGCGTCGGCGAGGTCCGTGATTCGGTGTCGTCGGTCGAGCTGGCCAAGTCGATCATCGGGTACGAGCCCGCGACGAATATTGAGATCGGGCTCGGGCAAACGGTCAAATGGTATGTGGATCAGCACGGGCAGAATCTTGCGGCCAAGGGCGAATCATCGTGATCGGCAAACTGGTCGATTTCGTGGGTGCGCTCTGGGTGCTGATCTCGCTGGGTTGGGTGTCGCGATTCCGGTTCGGGGGGCGATATTGGGCATGGCGGACGAAGACCGCGTTCCCCGAAGGTGGTCCACCCGGGGGCAAGCTCGGGCTGATCCGATCTGGGCTTGAGTATGCCCGTTGGGCATGGCGGATCCGCCGATTGCGCTAATCTTGCCGATTTCGGGGTCTTGGGCCCAGAATCGCTCGAATTGGAGTATACTCAGTATTGGGATTGGTCAAGGGCACCCCTTTGTTTGGCCGATCTGATGGTCTTGCCTGTGCATCTCTTTTGTACCGGTTCAAAGTACACACCGATTTCAACCACCCGGAGTTTTTTCCGATGAGCAACAACTCGAACTCGAACAGCAGCTTCTCTCACGCCTTCCTTCCAGGGCTGATCCTTGGATTGATCGTGGGATCAGTCGCGGGTGCCTTCCTGCCAGATTTCCTCGGCGGCAACAAACTCCCCGAGCATCGGGTTGTGGGCGATGGGACATCCCAGGCCCGCGATCGCGACCAAGAAATGTCGTATGACGAAGAAACCCAGAAGATCATTGATGATGCGATGAACGATGACGCTGCGACCGGTGCGGTTGATGATGCGGTTGAAGAAGTCGAGGGGCAGGTCGAGGACATTGATCTGCCAACGATTCCAGCTGGCGACGATTGAATCCATCCGGTTTTCGAGTTTGATTCTCTGAGAAGCTCTTGGCTGTGCTAAAATATGCTGATGAGTAGTGACGCACGCACATTGATGGCCCAGCACGCGAAGACCGCCCAGCTTTTGGGGGTTGATTTTCTGCCTTTGGGCAATGCGCCGTTGATCGCAGAGCCACAGCCAGTACCAACGCAAGAGGTTGTGGCATCAAGTCCGCCGACAGCAGCTGAGGAATCTGCACCCAGCTTTGCATCCACACCCAAGCCTGCACCCACATCCAAACCGGCGCCCGCGCCAGAAATGGACATCGACCCGATCGGGTCGGGCGAACTCCGGGCGGTGTACGAAGTTCTTGATGGCCAACAAGCCAGGCTCGATGCGCTCAGGGCGAAGTACGAACTCGATGCCCCGCACCAGCATTTCAATACCCAGTTCAAGAACATCGTCTTTGGCGAGGGCGATCCCGATGCTGATCTGATGTTTATTGGTGAGGCGCCCGGCGAGGATGAGGATGCCAGCGGGCGACCCTTTGCTGGGCGTGCGGGTCAGCTCCTCGAGAACATGATCAAGGCGATGGGGTTCTCTCGCGAGACGGTGTATATTGCCAATGTG
>MAAC01017739.1_pt1 | contig 10066 bp, 9 predicted proteins | sample 1115981 | NCBI WGS metagenome assembly MAAC01 (sample SAMN04961126, study PRJNA320927) | seawater metagenome | isolation source: sample BD02T64 sea water enriched with oil for 64 days | place: USA:Gulf of Mexico | collected 2013-07-27 | reverse complement strand
ACAGCTCAAAAAATTGAATAATGAGCTAGATATTTCCTTTTCAAGTTTTTTAGAAGCTTTTTCTTGCGTGTTTATATTTGAAAGATTTGAACAGGATTATGTGAAGTAAAAAGCCTATTAGAAAGCTATTCAATAGTATCTAAGCGGATTGATTAAGTTCCCTGCTTCAAAAAGAGCATGAGCAGCACTTAATGAAGCCTATAAATTAAATAATAAATTAACATTTTTTTGAATGTTCTAAACCACCAATTTGTATTAATAAATACTTGTTTGACATTAAAAATTTATTTCGAGGAGTACATTTTTTATGTTTTATGTAACTAAAAGAATCTAATTATGAAAAACATCCTAATCACTATTGCTTTTTTATTTGCTATAGTTGGTAATTCTCAAAATAAAGGAACCAATAATATTGTTGGTAAAAATCATGCATTAAACTCCAACATATTAAAAGAGACAAAGAATATTCAAGTATTTCTTCCAGAAGGCTATGCAAATTCTAAAAAAAAGTATCCGGTTATCTATTTATTAGATGGGCAACGTTTTTTTTTATATGGTGCCAGTTTAATACAAACCTATGGAGAGTTTGATCTAACACCTCAATTTATTTTAGTTGGTATTATCAATTCACAAGCTACTAGAATGCGAACATTTAGTGCTAGAGCAAAAGATTTTGCAAACTATTTAGAAAAAGAAGTCATTAATTTTATTGATACTAATTATAGAACTTCTAAGAAGCGTTTGTTGTTTGGATGGGCTTATGGTGGTGGTTTTGGAATAGAAACATTTATGTCTAAACCCAATTTGTTTGACGGATATATCTTGTCAAGTCCTTTTCCTGTTTCTAGTAAAATGAAAAGATTCAAATCCTTTGTTAAGAGTAATAAGGAACTAAATACCTTTGTGTATTTTGCTTCTGATTCAAAAGAATTTGGAGTTAAAGAAGGAACAGAAGAATTGTCCTCTTTTTTAAAAATGGATACCACCAAATTGCGATGGAAATTTAAGGTCCTTTCTGGTGAAAAGCATCGTTCTACTGTATATCCTGCATTATTTCATGGATTGCAAGAATATTTCAACTATTATAGAGAAATCAGTTTTAGAGATTTTAAGGAATTTACCAAAAAAGGTGGAATTCCATACGTAAGAAGTTATTATGCAAAAAGAGCAGAATTATATAACTTACCAAATAAAATGTCTCCGTTCTCAAGGTATAATATTATTCGAAAAGCAATCAGGGCAAATGAATTCAAGAGTTTTGAAAAATTAGTTTCTGAATTTGGGGCTCATAACTTAATTGCTGAGTTAAGGCCTAGTTGGGCCTGTAATATTGCAGATTTTTATGCTAAGAATAATAAGAAGCAAAAAGCAATAAAATTATACCAATTTATAGCAAAGACTTTTCCAACATCTAATAGTGCGAAAAAAGGTTTAAATGAGTTATTAAAAAAATAGTATTGATGAATATTCATGAAAAATTAAGTGAGTACAAATTAACATTACCAAAGGTTACAAATCCTGGAGGGAATTATGTGTCGGTAAATATTAGAGGTACTATTGCCTATATAGCGATTCAGTTTCCAATTATTGATGAAGCATATCATTATCAAGGTCGATTAGGGAATGAAATATCAACAGAAAAAGGATACAAAGCAATGGAAATGTGTGCTTTAAATGTCATTGCTCAAATAGATCAGAAGATTGGTTTTGACAATATTATAGGTCTTAACCACATAGATGCATATTTCCAATCGGGAGCTGATTGGGATGATTCGCCGATTATTGTGAATGGTGCGTCTGATTTGTTTGTAAACATCTTGGGAGCCAAAGGAATACATTCTAGAGCGATATTTGGTGTCGCAAACTTACCAAGAAACTTTAGTGTTGGATTGACCGCGACATGTACATTGTCACAATGAAAGAAATCATTATTTTTATATGTGGTATTGCTGTTTATGCTACAAAAGGAGAAAAAAGAAAAGCAATTATAGCCTATGAAAAGCGCTTTCAATAGATCTACAATGTATAAAAACATTGGAAGGGCTAAATAGCTTATGAGGTATATAGAAGAACATAGCTGCCCAAAACAGCATAAAATGGAGACTACATATATTACAATAACCTATATAATTGTTGAGTTCAACGATATAAATGCACTAATGAACCAATAAAAAGAATACAATGGCATAAATCTCATACTTTTAGGTAGTAAACCTACTAATATGGTAAATAGAATATGCGCTTATAAGAAATATACTTTCATTTTCTTTTTCATCTGTCAAATCTCTTTTTCTCAAACAAGTACAGCAAAAGAAAATGTAGCACAAACAGTTACATCCTGTAATTTAGACATACCTGTTAACAATCATGACAATGCTGAAACCGCAAATATTACTGTAAACTCTGAAATTTCTGGAGATTATGAATTTACACCGAGTGCAACGGTATTGGATGTTTTGTATGTAGAGAATCAAGGAACTGGACAGGTTGATTTCAAAATAATGTCTGTAGTGAACATTAAGAGGTTGATAGTTGTAAACACAAGTTCTGGAACTGTTAAGTTTAGAGCAGGAGGTACTGCTCCTTATCCAAGTGTAACCTATTGTGAATTAGTCGACAGCTCAAATTCGGCTGTATTCGAATCAACAGTTATACAAACTACAGAATCTGGTGTTTGTGCGGCCAATCCAGATTGTTATCCATCAGGAACTACATTAGCAGAATTGGATATTACAGCCACTGATACATTGATTTGGTATGATGCAGTTACAGGCGGTAATTTATTGTCAAATACACAAGCAATACAAGAAGGAACTACTTATTATGCAACAAACTCAGATGGATTGGGGTGTGAAAGTGATCGTCTAGCGGTGACTATCTGTATTATTAGCGCAGATGATACTCCTTTTGATTGTGACTATTATGCCTATTTATTTCAATACAATGATGTGTATTCTATAGACTTGGCGTCTGGAACCTCATTACTTGTGGCAGAAAATATAACAGATGGAAATATTAATGCGGCAGGGTATAATAATGCAGATGGGTATATTTGGGGTTCTCTTAGTTCACCAAGCAAAAGTATTGTTAGAATTGGAAAAAATTACAATACCGACACCTATTATATTCCCGAATTACCATCGGCAGGTAGATACATAGGAGATATTGATACTAATGGAATGTATTATTTAAAACCTGGCGGAACTACGGTGTATAAAATTGATTTAGATCCCAATTCTTCTAATTATTTACAATCCGCAGGAACAATTACATTAACAAATAATATTACCATTCATGATTGGGCATTTAATGCCTTGGATGGAGCCCTGTATACCGTTGAAAAAAATACAAATATTTTATATAAAGTAGATATTGTAACAGGTGTTGTCACTAGTTTAGGTGAGGTACCTATTTTATCTGGAAATAGTTATACCTATGGAGCTGTCTATTTTGATGCTGCTGGTAATTTTTATGTTTCCGCAAATCAAACAGGTACCATTTATATTATATATAGTGCGCAAGATTTAACAGGTTCTAATGCTATAAGCTCCAATTTCTTTGCTTTTGGCCCAGCGAGTTCAAGTAATGATGGTGCTAGATGTCCAACTGCTCCTGTAGCACAAGAAGATTGTTCGAATGGAATTGACGACGATGGTGATGGATTGGTAGATTGTGATGACTTGTCGTGTTCTGGTGTGGGGTCTTGTGATGTTAATACAGAAGCTTCTGGAGGAAATGATGGAGGGGTAGAAAGCAACAATAGGCTTTCGCAAAAAATTAACGCTAGGAATTATTGGAGAAAGAAATCAAATTACCGTTTTCTAAAAGCCAATGCCAAGAAAATTGTAAAAATGAGTAGCTACAAGAAGAAAAAATCGAATATAGGTTTACAAGATTTTATTCCGTTAGACATACTATCAAATACAACTGCAATAGAGTCCAGTCCAACAGACCTTTTAGGCATTACCAATGCCACAGAAGTCTTGTCTGTAGATTATTTAAGAAACTCAAAAACCATAGCGGCACTGTTAGTTACAAAGACTACCGATGGTGTTTATGAGCACACAAAATATATCTGTGATCGACTAATGGGAGCCGAAATCCTTTCAGTCTCTTCTATGTATTTTAATGAGCGGCCTTTTATAAAAACTCTAATCAAGCACCCTAATGGTGCTAAAGAATTTGTAATTAGTTTCTCAATAAAAGAAAGAGCAAGTGATTTTAAAGTTGATAGCCACTGGAATCTAGATAGGTATGATACAAATAGTAACTATTTTAATTTTCAAATTTGGAGTAATTCTATAGACGATGTCTATAAATTATCGCAAGAAATATTAGATCTGGCGGTTGCTCAAAAACCAATAAATGAATACAATACAAGTCCTGCACCAAATACATTTATACGAAAGGGAGCTTATAAAAATGGAAAATTATCGTTGGATATTGTAAACAAAAGCTTGCAGCCATCAGTCCAGTTTATAGGAGGACTTCGGAAAACAGAGACCAGTACTACAGAGGGGGTAGATACATCATTGAACTTGAGCAATAGTTATACCGATAAATTGGAATTAAATACAGGCTTCATTTTCGATATTGGTTTGAGAATGCATGCAAAATCAACCGATACTCCAGATGATATTTTTATGTCGGATGGGGCATGGGGTGTCGATGACACACCAAGTTCTACCATAGTTACAAACTTTATGGTTTCTCCACAAACAAAATTGGCTGAAGAGAATGAGTTTGTATTGGAGAGAAATGTAAGCCTAAAAGCAACGACCTCATCGTATGTGTCGGTGTATAAGTCGTTTACACCTACTTTTCAACCGATCGATTTATCAGGGTATAATATGGTTAATTTTATGGCATCAGGTACAGGCGTTGTAGAGGTGCGTTTTATAAAAAAAGACACCCCAAATTGGGAGGACCAATACCGTACCGAAATCAATTTAACAGAAAATACGCAACAATTTTCCATTCCGTTTAGCATATTGCAAGCACATGGGAATCAAGATTTTTTAGCAAAAGATTTGACAACCATTGTATTTACACTTAAATCTCAAAACCAACAAAACCAAGAAAAGGAATTGAATATCTCAGACGTTCATTTTAAATATAGCGAAACCTTATCTGTAGATGATGTACTACTTTCTGAAAACAATATAACCAAAGTGATGGTTGCGCCTAATCCAATGCGTCAGAGTACGAAACTTTCATTTTTAGCTGAAACAAAAGGGTCTACACATATTGCAATATACAATATATTAGGAATGATGGTCAAAAGAACTAGCATCAATGCGACGGTAGGAATGAATGTTTGGGAATTTGAAAAGGAGAATTTGAGTAGTGGTTTGTATTTTGTTAAAATTAAATCACAATATCTTAATTACAAAACAGCCAAGGTTTTAATTGAATAGGTATTGCTGCTTATTATAAAGATTTGATGCTTTCCAATATAGAAAGCATCATTTTTTTGAATTGGTAGTAAGTTCAAAATAAGAATACTTTCTTTTAATGTTAACTCTTGCGGCGCTGCTTGGTGTATTGAATCTTATTGTAAATCTTATACAGATAGTTCAATTGCAGGCTGGTAGTTTTTAGATGTCTATATATTAATGTGATGCTCCCAAATTAGGCAAATATTCAATTTTAAACGCATTAGTTGTTGCTGTCTTTAGTTTGTGGTGAATGGTTTAAAATATCGTACATCGCTAGTTTATGCTTTTTGACTGGAGGGCAATGCATACTAGCATTGCTTGTTAAAAAAAATCTTAAAAGTGATTCTAAGCTATTGAAGTTTGGTTTAGAACTAGAGGTATATTTTGTGTTTTCGATAATTGCTCATTTGCTGAAATACCCGATAGCTTATACTGATTTAGAATACGGCACAGTTCTTGAAGTTTCCAAATATCTATAACTACTTGTAGCACAGGTTTTTTAACCTGATGTGTTTGCAAATGCAGTTGAAGCTTTTGTGGCATTGTTTGTATGTAGCTACGATAATAAAAATGAATGTTGCTAAAGCTAATCCATGCATAGGTTGAGAAAAAAAATAATTGTATTAATTAACTATTAAAAAGAAAAAGAATGAAAATTAAAAAAAACCCAAAATCAAATTTAGAAAATTACTCAAAGCTGTTTGTTCAACTAGGTTTAGTGTTGGCTCTTTTTGTTACTTATGTAGCCATGGAAAATAAGACATTTGATCAACCAATAGACCTCTTTGGAAACATAGACTTACAAGGTGCCATGGATGAGCAAACTCCTATTACAGTGCGTCCAGAGCCTGTTAAACCAAAGCCCAAGCCTGCGCCAGCCCCAGATATAATCGAGATCGTAGAAGATGATAAAGAAGTGGTAGAATCAATAATTGAAACTACTGAAACAAATGAAACAGAAGCTATTAAAGTAGAAGATATTGAAGAAATCGAGGAAGTAGATGATATTGTTGAAAATGTGCCAATTTCACTTCTTGAAGAGGTGCCTGTTTTCCCTGGGTGCAAAGGAACAAGAGCAGAAAAGATTAATTGTCTAAATAAAAAAATTAAAAAGCACGTTTTAAGAAGGTTTAATAACGAGCTGGCTGGAGAATTAGGATTGGCTTCTGGTAAAAATAGGATTTGGGTTGTTTTTAGGATTGATCCCAAAGGAAATGTTACAGAGATACAAGTAAAGGCTCCTCACCCAAGATTAAAAAAGGAAGCCGTTAGAGTTGCCAAAACATTGCCTAAAATGATTCCAGGGAAGCAAGGGGGGGTGCCAGTTGGAATGAAATATACATTACCAATCTCATTTAATGTCGAGTAATAATGATACCCTAATAAAAAAAAGAGCAACCAATTGGTTGCTCTTTTTTATAATGACTCAGATTGTGTCATATTTTTAGACTTGAATACCAAATCAAGACATGTATAGTTCATGCTGAATAATTTTCTGAGTACTTGATGTATTTGTCCTCCGAAAGATATAGTTTTTGAGATGTTATTTGCTTAATCAGGCAAGCGATCACGATCTTTTTTACTTCTGTTAAAACGATAGATAAAAGTTGCAGAAATTCTTCTTTGCGAAGTATTACTGTTTACTTGTAATGCATAATTATGTCCATTGATAAATCGCCTGGTCTCTCTTGAGTTAAATAGATTATTAGCATTGACTGTAAGTGTCATTTTATCTTGTAAGAAATCTTTGCTCATACCTAAGTTAAACCAAGCAACACTTTCAGTATACGTTTGTCCGCTAGTTCTTGCACCTACATAGTTTACTGTAGCTTGTATTGAGAAATCTGTGAACTTCATGGTTGAATTTAATCTTGAAGTCCAAGTACTGTTACTTGAATCGTAACGTATGTTTTTGTACGTCCCTTTTTGATTAAATCCATAGAAATTCACATCTGCTGATAATCGCCACCATTTGTATGGGGAATACGTTGAAACCAATTCTACTCCATATCGGTTTTCAGAACCTAAATTAACTGGAATTGTAATGATGACATTGTTCGAGTTTCTATAGGTAATCATTTCAAAAATATTGGTAGATTTTTGGAAATATATAGCAGGATTAAAAGTGAAGCCATTCCACCTTTTTAAGGTGCCTATTTCAAAAGAGTTGGTATACATTGGATTTAAGTCTGGATTTCCATAGCGGATATTGTTTTTGTCTGCAATACCTCCGAAAGGATTCAATTGCCAAAAACGAGGTCTGGTAATGCGCTTGCTATAACTAAACTGTAAGCTGTTCGAATCTGAGAAATTATATGTTAAATGTACCGTAGGAAAAAGGTCTGTGTATTTTTTATGATTGAAAAAAACATGCTTTCTATCTGTACTTTTTGTATCAGAATGTTCCATTCTTAAACCCAATGAATATTGAAATTTCTTTTCTCTATTACCATATTGTAAGTAAGCACCATAAATCTTTTCATCGTAGTGTAATAAGTTATCTAGGCTATCTACCAAAATAGCATTGTTCCATACTTTATAATCGCTATTAATACGTCTTATTTCACCTTTTATCCCCATTTCTAAGCGAGATTTTTCGAATATAGGTAAGACATAATCTGTTTGAAACAACAAATCTTTGCTACTTTCTATATCCCTACTTTTTAAGCTGTTTTCTAGGGTAACTATTGGGAATGTTTGTTTTTCCGTAATATTTTCATTTTCATCATCATTCCAAAATTCATATTGAATATTAGCAGTAAATTTTTGCCCAGGTTTTTCAAATGTCTTGACGTAATTAACCTCTATTTGATTTGCTTTTTGCGGTTCTCTGTACTTATTTGTGGCTAGAATTGTTTGTGTTGGTTTCCCAATACCATCAAAATAGTCGTAGGTATAATTTGTATTATGATTGCTGACATTGTTTCTGAAGTAATAACTAAACGTCAAGGTATTTTTATCATTGATATAATAATCTCCACCTAGATAGACATTGGTCATTTTATAATTTCTTTCAACTCCAACATGTTGTTTGGTAGAAGAAATAATATCTTGGTTATATGTATTTGTTTGAAAGTAGTCTAAGGTTCCTGGTAATCTCGCAGTGGTGTGACTCAAGTTTGAGAAAATATTAAATGTTTCAGTTTTGTAGTTCACATTGTAGTTTAACGCGTTATTTACTGGCGCCCCTGTGGTGATTTGAATAGAACTTCCAAACCCACTTTTTTTGTTTCTTTTTAATATGATATTGATGATCCCTGCAGTTCCTTCTGCACCATATTTTGAAGAAGGATTAGTTGATACTTCTACCTTTTCAATATTCTCTGCTGGTATTTGCTCTAAGCCATTATTACTTGTTAATACAGAAGGTTTGCCATTAATTAGAATTCTAACATTTCCATTTCCTCTTAAACTCACACCGCCTTCAGCATCTACATTTACAGAAGGTACATTATTTAAAACATCGTTTATAGAGCCTCCTTTTGAGATTAAGTCTTTCCCCACATTAAAAACTTTTTTATCCAACTTATATTCTACGGTCGATTTTTCTGCAGTAATTTCAATGGTATCTAATTGGGCAGATGCTTCGGCTAATTTGATATTCCCTAATTGTTGACTCGTCGCATAGTACTTTGTGGGTAATTCGACCGATTTATAACCAATAAATTCTAGTCTTATCATATATGAACCTTCTATGGCTTTAAGGTGAAATTCTCCTTTTTCGTTAGTACTTACACCGGTTACAATCGTGTTTGATTTTAATAGAATAGCCGTAGCAAATTCTAAAGGAGAATTTGTTGTATGATCTATAATAGTTCCTTTAATAGTAATTTTTGGGGAAGTTTGAGCAATTAGGTGTACACTAAAACTGACGAGGAGAAACAGAAATATTTTTTTCATGATAATGGATGTATGGATTGGTTATTGGTGTTTTTTTAATAGCGCAATCATTTTTGCGTTCTGATTCATTCTTGCATGGTACATAGGGTATTCATCACTTTGTACAGCGATAGCTACAGCAGCACCATTTTTTAATAAAATTTTTGCTATTTCATAATGGTTGTTTCTTACAGCAGAGATGAGAGCCGTGCCATCACCACGAATGACTTTATTAACGGTAGCTTTCTTTTTAAGTAAGAATTTAACAATCTCTATATGACCATTTGCAGCGGCGGCCATTAGCGGAGTTTCATCGCCACTTGCATGAAAATTTACAGCTGCATTTGCAGCGGTTAATAATTTTACGATGTCTAAAGATCCTTTTCTTGCGGCGGCGACTAATGGAGTTCTGGGTTCACCGGCTCTATAAACACAATTAGAATGCACTGTCTTTAATAGTGTTTTTACAAGAGTGATATTAGTTGATTTACTTGCTGTAACTAAGTTTTTACATGTTGAACTTTGTGCCTTAATTGAAAAGATACCTAATTGTAATGTTACGGATACTAAGATGATTTTATTCATTTTTTGTTTTTGTTTTTAAATTCTGAGACAAAAGTGTGGGAATATCGAAAGCGAAAAAACAATAGTGGACAAATAGGCTTGTTTTACTGTTGTTTACAGCCAAATCAAGGGCAAATAATATTCATCATCAAAAACGGTACATTTATCTATAAAACAGGCGAATT
>MAAC01018625.1_pt1 | contig 10067 bp, 7 predicted proteins | sample 1115981 | NCBI WGS metagenome assembly MAAC01 (sample SAMN04961126, study PRJNA320927) | seawater metagenome | isolation source: sample BD02T64 sea water enriched with oil for 64 days | place: USA:Gulf of Mexico | collected 2013-07-27 | reverse complement strand
GGACAAATGGTGTTTCAGGAAAAGATGTACCTCCAAGATGCTAAGTTAGTATTAAACATATCGCAGCTTCCAAGTGGAATGTACTTTGGTGAGATCCTTTCAAATACAAATAATTATGTGTACTCTTTTGTTAAACAATAGGCGTCCAAAGTCATAAAAAGTCTGGGTCAAATTCCATAATCCTTCGTCCTTCGTCCATCATCTCAAATTCTTTCCTCCATTATCCTATGCCAACAGCCAACAGCCAATAGCCAAAGTCCATAATCAGTAATCCATTTTCCATCATCTTTCATCTATAGTTTCCAACTCCAACCTCGCCAAGGGTAATGAGCCAAGGCAAAGGCTTTAATTATTTGTTGAATAATAATTGTCTTGTCCAGAAAAGTCTGGCCTAAGCCTTAGCCTAGAGCCAACAGCCATTATCCAAAGTCCATAATCAGTAATCCATTGTCGATCATCTTTACTCCATCGTCTAAAAGCAAGAATTACATGAGTTTTTTCAAAAAGAAGGCTGCATAGTTTGCTAAATAGTAAAGTGTGCCTCTGGAATTTGTTACATTTGGTGAATTATTTATTGGTCCTTTTTATTAATATCCTACTATGAAATCCAGAATTATTTTTTCGTTGCTTTGTTTTATCATTTTTGGCCAAATAGCTTATTCGCAACCCGGTAGGTTTCAATTAGGAGTTCTAGGGGGACCAAATATTTCCTCCTATACAGGATCCGATCCATATGTGGAATATTCCGCTGTAATTGGATACTCACTAGCTTCAACAGTGCAATACAATTTTTCCGCAAAATTTTCCTTGGTTTCCGGCTTGGGGTATGATAAAAAAGGAAATAAATCGAGTGTCAAAAGTCAATTCAGGGATTGGTATGGAGATACGGAACTTCAAACAGATGTAAGTTATATGACGCTACCCTTAATGTTAAGGTATTCCTTTGGTAAAGGAAAGTTAAAGGGGTTCGCCAATCTGGGTGGGTACTTAGGTTTTTTATTAAAGACCAAATGGTATGAATACGAAGCGGATCCAAATAGTGGGCAAGTGGCTAAGAACGAGAAGAAATTTGAACAGATGGATCTTGGAGTTTCTTTAGGTCTTGGATTAGGATATTCCATTACAAAAAGACTTAACCTAACCTTTGAAATTAGAGATAGTTATGGGGTGTATTATTTAAATACAAAATCAACGGGCTATTACTACCCAAATCAGAAAACAAAAATGCCTAAAAGTGAATTAAACTCGATAAACTTTTTGATTGGGCTTAATATGAAAATGGGCTCTCTGAAATCAAAATAATTACGTGGTAAAAGCCCTTCATCCAAAGTCGATCATCTATCATCTCAAGTTTCCACCTCTTCTAAGGCAATAAGCCAAGGCAAAGGCTTTAATTATTTGTTGAATAATAATGGTCTTGTCCAGAACAGTTTGGCCTAAGTATTAACCTAGAGCTTTGGCGAATTTTAGAATAGAACCCCAAATTTGTTCATCCATTATCCTTAATCCAATCCAAAGGTTTAAACCAAAAGCCCCGAGCACTAATGTGACTCGGGGCTTTTGACTTTTGGTACTCCAACTAGTTCCATTGCACCTTCACCCCGAAGCCATGCTGCCAGGCAACCGTAGTATGGGTGTTTAGTTCAGGGATAGATACCATATCTAAACTAGGTCGCATTTCGTAAAACAAATGCACCCGTTGCCAAAATTCATTTTTGTTAGCCATTCTAAAATCTAATCCCATCGGGATGTAAGCAGAATAGGCTAAACTCGTTTTGTTTTTGATGGTTTCTGATTCGTATTCACCCTCGTGGTAACTATCGTTACTGATGTAAAGGGTGCTTTGGTCATCGTTTGGACCGATACTGTGACTTTGATAATAATTTATGTTGGTCTGACTAGAAATAGAAGCCCCAAAGGTAGCTCCAAATCCCGCATAGAAATTCCATCGAGCTTTTGGGTTTGTTCTATAGATGACAGAAGCATCTAGTCGTACAAATTGTGACGTATAATCCATGTAATATTCCGTATTCGAAATAGAATCTACCGCTGTTCTTTCACCCGTTTTAACAGAAACCAAGGTATCGTAGGCAAAACGCTCCTCTTTATAGGCGCTATTATTCATGGAGCTGTTGTAGTTATAACTCACTCCGACTCTAAGAATGGGGTTGGGTCTATAATCGGCTCCAGATTTATCTCTGAATTTAAAACTTAATAAAACCGCTGTTCCTACCGAACCAGAGGATACATGGTAATTACTGGAATTGAATCCGCTCAATTCATCGGGCAATAAACTGGAATTTGGAGCCAGTTTTCGAAAGTCATCTATCGTACTAATACTCCCCGTACCAATACTGCCAAATGGCATGAGGGAAAAACTAGTCGTTTGTATTTTTTTTACCTTGTCTTGGGCTATTAGGCTCATTGGAAGCAAAAGACCAAGAGCTATTAATGTTTTGAATTTCATAAGTTGTTTTAAGTTCCCCCAAAAACGGAGGGGTGCGGAGCGTATTGTGTTAACCGAAGATAAACTTTTACTTGAAAAGGCAAATAATAACTGCTTTGTTACGTTTATCGCGAAGCGATAAAAATTATTTTCGTGACAGTTATACCGTTTCAGAGACGGTGAGTAAAATGAAGCAATCACTTGTAGTCATAGCATTTTTGGTTTCTGCGATTTCCTCTTGGGCGCAGTTAAAAAGCAATGCCCATTTAAAAAATATTTCGACTCAGAGTGATACCGTATTTTTTGATTCTTTATCCGTAGACCCCAATACGTTTCTAATGCCCGGGATCGACTCTTCCGCTTATGGAGTGAGCTTTTCGGAAGGCTATTTAATATGGTATAATGCACCTACGGCAGATAGCGTTCAAATTAGTTATCGAACCTGGCCTTTAAATATTACCAAGCCCGTATCTAATAAATCAACCCTGGTTTTCCGACCCGATTTTAAGGGAAGTGTGAATCCGTTTAAATACACCGGTAGCGATACCCAACCCATGATGTTTTCTACTGGGAAATTGGATAAATCAGGTAGTATTTCCAGAGGAGTACTTTTTGGGAATAATCAAAACCTAGGAATCAACTCCAATTTGAATTTGCAATTGGCCGGGGAGTTGACCAATAACGTGAAAATAAAAGCGGTTATTTCGGATGATAATATACCGGTACAACCCGATGGGAACACCCAGTTGTTGCAAGATTTTGATCAAGTGTATATCCAATTGTATAATGACGATTGGAAACTGGTAGCCGGTGATTTTCGAATTCAAAAGCCGCAAAGTCATTTTATGCAATTTGATAAACGATTACGAGGAGGAGGCTTCGCTGCCCGGTTTAAGGTGAGCCCAAATGTGAAAAACACACTATCCGTAAATGCCGCTTTAAGTCGGGGTAAATTCTCACGAAATATTATTCAAGGTGTGGAAGGTAATCAAGGGCCTTATCGGGTTACAGGAGCCGAGAATGAGGCGTATATCATTATTTTATCCGGTACAGAGGAAGTGTTTATTGATGGTCAGAAAATGATTCGGGGTCAAGAGAACGATTATGTCATTGATTACAATAATGCACAAGTGACTTTTACAGCGAATCAACCGATCAATAAGGATAAACGAATTGTGATCGAATTCCAGTACAGTGCCCAAGCATATAGCCGTTCGTTATTTCAAATTTCGGATAATATTAAAACGGAAAAGTTGAATTTGAATTTCCATGTGTATTCCGAACAAGACAATAAAAACCAACCCTTGTTACAGGATCTAACCCGCAATAATATCGCTTTACTAGAAACCATAGGCGATGATATTAATAGTGCTATTGTACCAGCCATAAATGAAACGGAATTTTCATCCGATAGAGTGATGTACAAAGCCGTGATTGATTCTTCTAGTAGCGATACCGTTTTTGTGTATTCTACTTCACCCGATTCTGCTCGTTATCAGTTGCGTTTTTCTAATGTGGGTATTGGCTTTGGCAATTATGTGGAAATTTCGAGCGAAGCCAATGGTCGAGTATTTGAATATATTGCTCCTATTAACGGGGTTTCGCAAGGGAATTATTTACCCGTTATTGTTTTAATTACCCCCAAAAGAAAACAGATGTATACCATTGGAGGGGATTATAAATTGAACCGTACCACCACCTTATTATTTGAAGGGGTGATGACCAATAACGATGTGAATACGTTTTCGAGTATAGGGAATCAAAATGATTTGGGTGGTGGGTTTAGGGTGGGATTCGAAAATCGGAAACAAATTACAAATGATACGGTTGCTCCTTGGGTTATGAAGGCTAAAGTGACCTACGAAAATCGTAGTGATAATTTTGAAGTCGTTCAACGGTACCGATCAGTGGAGTTTGACCGTAATTGGAATATCCGTGGACAGACCTTAACAGGAATGCAACAAATTCCTACGGCCGAAATTGGTTTCACAAAGAAAAAACTGGGTACCATGAGTTACCAGTTCAAATCCTTTTTGTCAGGAAAATCGTATCAAGGTATGCGACATCAATTAATGACGGATTTGGATAATCAAAATTATACGGCCCAATTTACAGGGAGTTATTTGGCATCCAAAGGGGGATTGGGTGAGTCTAAATTTATTCGCCAAAAGGGGCTGTTGCAAAAAAAATACACCCACATTAATATTGGATTTCGGGACGATTACGAATATAACTTGCGTACCGAACCGGCTGCTGATACCTTGTCTGGAACGAGTTATCAATTCTTAGAATGGGAAGCTTTTATTACGAATGGAGATAGTGCCAAAAATAAATTTCGATTAGGGTATATGAATCGTTTCAATGAAAAGGCGAATAAGGATAAATTGGAACGATCCACTTTAGCGCAAGCCATTAACGGAAATCTAAAGTTGCTATCCAATAGAAAGGCTCAATTGCAATTAAGTTCGCAATACCGAGTATTGGAGGTAATGAATAACGCACTTTATACCGGTGATCCAGAACAGAATTTAACCAATAGAATTGATTACAGTTTGCGTTTACTTAAAGGCGCTTTGACCCTGTCTTCTTTTTATGAAATTGGTTCGGGATTAACCGAAGAGCAAGCCTATATATATGTAGAAGTTCCAGCGGGTACCGGAGTGTATACTTGGGTAGATTATAACGGTAATGGGGTAGTGGAACAAGATGAGTTTCAGGTAGCTGTTTTTCAAGATCAAGCCAATTATGTTCGGGTTTTAACACAGACCAACAACTTTGAAAAAATATATAGAACACAGTTTAATCAAACCGCTTTTTTACGTCCGGTGGCGGTATGGAAAGGAAAGAAAGGATTTCGAAAGATCGTAAGTAAATTCTCAGATCAATTTGCGTATCGAATAGATCGAAAAACCGATGATAATTCCGTGAAGAACTGGATTGATCCATTTGCAACCCATTTGGCCGATAGTACCATTCGAGTATTGAATTCTTCTTTGCGGAATACCGTATATTTAAATCGGGCCAATCGCACCTGGTCTATGGATTATACTTACCAGTCGGTAAATTCAAAGATTCTTCAAACCAATGGTTTGTTAGGGACTTCCGATACCTATAATCAAGTCAATTTCAGGTACAATATGACACGGATTTATCAAATTAATTTGGAAGGTAAAATAGGCCAGAAAGTATCGGGTTCGGAATTTTCATCGATTCGAAATTATTTAATCGATTACCAAACCATCAAACCAACGTTGACCTATTTACAGGGTTCAGGAGTGAAAATTAAGTTGTTCTTTGAACAATCAGACAAAAAAAATAGGATAGAAGACGCATTGGAAACCAATCTTAGTAAAAAGTTTGGCGCAGAATTGAATGTACGTAAAGTGGGCAAAGGAAGTATGATTCTTTCCGGTAGTTATTTGGTGAACAATTTTGTGGGGGATGTAAATTCTCCCGTAGCTTTTCAAATGCTGGATGGTTTGCAACCCGGGCAAAATGCTTTATGGGAACTCAGTTATCAACGCACCATAGCTAAATACTTACAACTCAATTTAAGATACAATGGAAGGGTGAGTGAAGATTCTCCGGTCATTCATACAGGAAGTGTTCAAGTAAGAGCTTTCTTTTAAAGATGTATTTCGCACCGCTCGCCCTGAAGTAAGCTCATTAATTCATCCTTTGAAATTTCCGTTTTATTCCGTTTCATTTGTTCGTTACGGTATTTCTTTAAATCCTTTCGAAACAAGGCTTCTCCAAATCGTTTGACATCTGTAAAGTTATCTAGTAATAAGGGTGGGACTTTGGCGGGTTTACCATTATCGCCTTTCGCTACCATGGTGAAATAACACGTATTGGTGTGTTTAACGCTTCTGTTTTTTACGTTTTCTGCGGTTACTTTTATACCGACTACAATGGAGGTATTCCCCACATAGTTTACCCGTGCCATCATGCATACCAAATCTCCTACTTCAACGGGTTCTATAAAATCAACCCCATCTACCGAAACCGTTACGCAATAATTTCCGGCATGTTTGGTGCTACACGCATACGCGACCTTATCCATTAACCCGAGTAAAATACCGCCATGAATTTTGCCTCCAAAATTGGCGTAGGCAGGGACCATTAATTCGGTGATTATAGTGTCAGAATCCTGGGGAGTTCGTGCTTGCATATGGCTTTTAATTTGGGTAAAGATAATTTAAATGCCAAGGTTGAAAATTACAGTTCCGAATATTCAAAACGGGGAGACCCTTTTTCACCCCCTTGATTGTACCAATCTAAAAAGTGAATTTTATAGAACTTACCCGATTGGGTTCTGAAAATGTAATTCTTACTTGGATCTGTGGTATAATAACCGACATCAAAATCGTACCATTTCCAATTGTACCCAATGTTATCAATGCGGTCAGTGTAATTCGGAGCGGAGAGGTCAGCTAAGGTTATGGACTCAAACTCTTTGGTAAATACTTTGTTGCTTTGCGGTAGATTGGGGTTTAGAATAACGCCTGTTACGAGGTAAGGAACCACAGGATCCATGTCATAAAATACAAATGTGTATTGGGTAAACACAATATCCCATGTGGTCATAGGAGGTGCAATTTGAACTTGATTTCCCGTATTATTTAAACTGTAGTAACTGTAAAAATAGTTAGGGTCCTTTACTATTTCGGCAGCGATCCAAGTATCCGAATTTAACTCCGCGTGACGGAAATAGAAATGCGTTTCGGTGGCACTATCCATACGTATTTTTGTAAATCCTAGTGATTTACCAACTTCGTCTATCCCACGATTTAACAGGTAGATTTGTGGGGTAATACGCCAATCACCTATGGCCGTACTATCGAGGTTTCCTGAAAATTCATCCCACCTCCAATCGGCTCCAACGGTATCATGAACAGCCGTAATATCTGCCTTTCCGGTAGGGGATGCATAGGCTAAATTGGCCCCGTTTAACGTAATGTGCCAACCATCATTGTTGTTCTCAAAGGCCAAGTCCCAATCCGTTTTTTTGTTTCGAGAGACTTCGGTATTGGTTTCAATATTATACCAAATTTGATCGGGATATAAGTTACCCATATCTACTACGTCCGTTAACGACTCACCGGGTAGATGTTTCGGAACCGGAATTTCATCTTTGCTGCAAGAGCTTGCGAAAACGGAAAAAACAACGCTAATTAAAATCCACTTTTTCATAATCCTAATGCAAAATTTGATAGGTAATAAAACTTAATAAATAAGCCAGTCCGGTCATGTAAACTAACTGAACCATGGGAACTACCCAGCTATTGGTTTCCCGTTTCACAATGGCTAATGTACTCATACATTGCATGGCTAATACGTAAAATATAAGTAAAGAGAATGCCGTGGCAGAAGTATATACAAGTTCCCCCGTATCAGCATGACGCTCCTGACGCATTTTTGCCATCACAGATTCCGCATCGCCATCACTACCCACACTATAAATGGTGGCCATGGTACTAATAAATACCTCTCTGGCTGCAAATGATGTAATTAATGCAATTCCAATTTTCCAGTCAAAACCTAAAGGCTTGATCGCTGGTTCTAGTTGTTTACCTAAAATACCCGCATAAGATCCTTCAATCTTTTTGGCAGCTACAATATTGTTTAATTCATCTCCAGAGATTGTATTATCCACATAATAAGAACGCGTTTTCGCTTCAATGATTTCTAAATCATTCCCCGGGCCAAAAGAAGCTAATACCCATAATACCATAGATATGATCAAAATTATTTTACCTGCATTGGTAATAAATACACCCACCTTTTGAACGACCGTAATGCTGATGTTTTTCCAATAAGGCATCTTGTATGTAGGTAACTCCATCATTAAAAATGAACGGTCTTTGGATTTTAAAATCAGTTTCATAACCCAGGCGGACCCCAGAGCGGCTACTACTCCTAACAGATATAAACCCATCATAACCAGCCCTTGTAGGTTGAATATCCCACCTACGGCTTTGTCGGGTACCGCAAATGCGACTAATACCGCAAATACCGGGATTCGGGCCGAACAACTAATAAAGGGCGTAACGAATATGGTAATTAATCGTTCTTTCCAATTACTGATGGTTCGGGTGGCCATAATTGCAGGAACCGCACAAGCAGCTCCGGAAATTAAAGAAACAATACTTCGTCCATTCAGTCCAAATTTCCGCATCAATGTATCCGATAGGAATACCGCACGCGACATATACCCCACTTCTTCCAGTAAGGAAACGAGGATGAATAAAATAGTGATTTGAGGAATGAAAATAACAATACCTCCAATTCCAGCTAAAATTCCATCGGTTATAAAATCGGATAATAATCCGGTAGGTAGCATCGTTTTAGTGGCATCTATGATAGAGGTCATCGTACCGTCAATCAAATCCATCGGGTAGGTTGCCCAAGCAAATATGGCTTGAAAAATCACGAATAGCGTGGCCAAGAAAATCAAACTTCCCCAAAACGGGTGCGTCAGAATTTTATCCGCTTTCGCTGTTTTTGTTTCATCATCTTCTTTTACATGCACCACCACTGATTCCATGATGGGATGCAATTGATCATACCGAGCCATGATTTCATCAAATTGAAGCCCCACACTATTGAACTTTAATTCGGTAATCAAAGTATCTAGGCGAGTAGACTCTTGATCCGATATAAAATCAAGATTTTTGTAATTATGTGCGGTCAATAAAGCGCGGTAGTTGTTGGTAATCCCAAACATCTTCTTTACCTCATTCTCCAATTCAAATGCAAAGGGTTCTACGTTTAAAAATGGTTCGCAATTAACACCTTCCATTTGAAGTATTACGGGACCAATGTCCTTGGTGCCCTCTCCGTTTCGGCCATTGATTTTAACTACGGGGATACCCAATTTTATGGATAATTGGTTCTCTTCACATGACTTCCCTTCACTATGGGCCACATCCACCATGTTCAGTAAAAGAATAATTGGAATTCCGAAGTCCATGATTTGAGTGAGCAAAACCAAATGTCGTTCTAGGTTATTGACATCGGCTACATACAAAACCAAATCTGGGTACGTTGACCCATTTTGATTCAATAAGGTTTCTAAAACAATTCTTTCGTCTGTGGAGTTGGGATACAAGCTATACGTTCCTGGTAAATCGGTAATCACCGCTTTACTCCCATTGGGTAAAGGGTAGGTTCCCGATTTTTTGTCGACTGTAACCCCTGGGAAATTTCCTACGGTTTGGTTTAAACCCGTGAGTCTATTGAATACCGAAGTTTTCCCTGCATTTGGATTACCAATTAAGGCAATTTTCAAGTTTTGTTCGTCCGTACCCATGATTAGTATTTTAAAATAATATGAACTGCTTCTTCTGTTCGAAGGGCAAATGCGTGTCCGTTTACTAAAAAGTACATGGTTTTTCCACCCGGTCCTTTACGAATAAGTTGAATGGGCGACTTAGGACGGCATCCAATCTCCAAAAATTTGGACGACATTTCTTCATTTCCAAATTCTAGAATAATGCTCGACTCCTTTGGTTTTAAGTCGGTTGCTCTGCGTTTATTTATGTTGGATTTGCTCACAAATTGCTGTTAAAATTGGAACCCAAGTTTAAGGAAAAATACTCTACCGGGAGCGATTGGACGC
>MAAC01018465.1_pt1 | contig 10068 bp, 9 predicted proteins | sample 1115981 | NCBI WGS metagenome assembly MAAC01 (sample SAMN04961126, study PRJNA320927) | seawater metagenome | isolation source: sample BD02T64 sea water enriched with oil for 64 days | place: USA:Gulf of Mexico | collected 2013-07-27 | reverse complement strand
ATCCGCGCGGCGATCCTCAATCGATACACCGCACTTGGCATGCCCGAAACTGTCACTGTAGGCTGAATCCCTCTGGCGAAAGGGGAAGTCCGGCCTCAGCCCCATTTGTGCAACAAAGCCCCTCTGAGTGCAGAAGTTTTAGGCAACGAGCCCCGGTGTTATATGTTGGTCTGAACGCTGAACACGCTCGACCTCAAGCGTTAGGCCCAGGTTTTCGCATAGCGGCAGGCGGTGGGCGGCAAAGGCGCTGGCGCGGGCGCGCAGGACGGCGAGGTTCTCCTCAGCGGTTTCCAGAACGCGCCCATCTTTTTGCAAGCGCTGTCCTTGTGGGGCCAGGATCCGCCAGACGAAGTCCGCCCATTGTCTGGGGCTGTCATGGCCTTCACTGCGGGCCAGCAGAAACAGCTGTTCGAACCGGTCAACAGCTATGCCACCACCGGTGACTGGAGAGGCCAGGAAGCGCAGGGTTTCGGTCTCTTCCGAGCGTTTGCAGATTGCCGTGTTAAAGATCCGGCAGCGCTCAGTCCGGCTCGCCTGTTCAGAGAGCGGCAGGCAGGGGCTAAGATGACCGTCGCCAATAAGAAGTGTTAGCATGCGCGTAATGCTGGCCCAACCGGTTTCGCCAAACACGCCTTGCTCCAGTAGGTTGCGCACCGTTGCCGGACCGTCTTCGAGTGCGGTCAAGAGTGGGTTATAGAGCTCATGTTCCAGCGGCACTTCGCCGAGGCGCGAGGTGATTTTAACAACACCACCGTTGTAATGACGCGTCAGGGCAAGGGGGGTGCCAAACCAGGTCGCGACCGAGCCGCGTTCGGTATGGGGCAACTGGCCCTTGATGAACAGGTCGGCGCGGAACTGTTCGTTGACCATGATGTCGCGCAGCCCTTCGCGCCCAACCGGGTCGCTTTCGGACTGCAGGACCGCCAGTTGTCCCGGGGTCAGAGCAACGTCTTCGACGTGATCAAACGGGTTGGCGGCGCCAAGAAAATTCAGCTTGGCCTGTGACAGGTCGGCCGCGACATCGGCAAAATGAAACGGGGTCCAATCCTTGTTGAAAAACTCATGCGCCAGATAGTTGTGCGACATGGAATTCAGTTTGCCCAATCGGTTGCCGACAGCCGGGTTGCTGGAGAAATAGCCTGCGCCCGTCTGTTCCAGCAGTGCCGCAAATTCCAAGGCCTCGCCAATGCGTGGCTCCAGCGGGCCCGAGGCCTGTGTCGCCCGGTCTGTCAGGATACGGCGCAGCGGCAGCGCGGCAGCCCAACCGGGCAGGGCGTTGTAGCTGATATAGACCATGCCGCCGGGTTTGAGCCGCTTGGAGATAAAGTCGAGGATATGTTGTTGGTTTTCGCGCGACACCCAGCTGTAAACACCATGCAGGGCGATGACATCGAATTCCGGCGGCAGCGCTGACTCGGTGGCGAAATCTTCAAAACTCTGCTCATAGAAATGGACGTTATCCAGTTCAGCCTCTTCAGCCAATTCAGTGGCACCAGCGACATGGGACGGCATGAAATCCATGGCATGAAATTCGATGTGCGGATTGGCAGCGGCCAGTAGATTGGCAGAAAAACCCTGACCACAACCCAGCTCGCAATACTTCAAATTTGGGCGGTTCAGGCCGTGCTTTTGTCCGCGTGACAATGCGCTAAATCCCATCATGGATGGCGTCAGTTCGCGATAAAAGTCTGAGGTATAGTCAAGGTCGGCTACGTAGCCAGCGGTCCAGTCATTCATGTTATGCCCTAATTCTTAAGTGCAGTGAATTGTCAGGGGCAATTTTAATCAGAGTGATGAGAATCACGTTAACGCACGAGAGATTGTGATCGGGATCACGTGGTTTTTGCGCAAATCAGGCTAGGATAAGCCACGCAACAGGCGGGGCGTGATGTCGAATTCTGACCGAAACGCGCGGGTCATGGCGCTGGCATTGTCATAGCCACAACGCCCTGCGATTTCCGATACGGGCTGGTCAGTGTCACTCACTAATTTGCGTGCCAGATTGAGCCGTAGGCGGCGGTAGACCGCCTGTGGCGTGGCCTTCAATTCGGCCTGCATCCGGTGCTCCAGGGTCTTTTGTGTGCACCCCACCCGCCGCGCGATTTCACCGATGGGCAGCGGGCGCTCAATATGTTCCTGCATCAGTGACGTGGCACGGTCGACGGTCTTGCTGGTATGCGAGGACGATGAATGCGAGCGCGCAGAATCGCGGGTCATGAACAGCTGTGCTACGTCCATGGCTAACAGTTGTCCGTTGCTCTCGCCGATCAGGTGCATGACCAGATCAAAGGCCGCCATCGCGCCAGAACAGGTGATGCGATCACGATCCACCACAAACCGTTCGCGTACTGTGTCCACCTCGGGAAAGGCTTCGGCGAAACCTGTCAGTTCTTCCCAGTGGATTGTTGCGCGATATCCGTCCAGCAACCCTGCGCTGGCCAGCAACCAGCTGCCGGTGTCCAGCCCGGCCAGATGGCTATAGCGCTTGGCGGCGGCGCGCAGTCCTTTGGTGGTTTGCCAGCCGTCCAGACCCCGAAATCCATACGACGGCATCACCATCAGCGTTGTGCCAGCGCCATCTTTCAGCGCGCCATGCGGGGCGACCTGCATGCCGCTGGAACTTGAGACGGGGTCACCCGTCAGAGTCAGAAAGCGCCAGTGATACAGCGGCTTGCGCGACAGAGTATTCGCCGCGCGCAGCGGCTCGATTGTGTTGGCCAGACAGTGGTTTGAAAAGTGGTCAAACAGAAGTATGTCAAAGCTTTGGGTTTGATCGGTCAATTTCGGCGAATTCTGCATGGTGAACGTCTAACTCTGCACGTCATAGCAAGGCAAGCCGCGATCTTATTTCTGCAAACGCAGCGTTAAAGGAATCCGCAAAATGCATTTTGGCCTGTCCGAAGAACAAGAGATGATCGTCTCGACCGTCCGCAGTTTTGTGGAGAAAGAAATCTATCCGCACGAGGCCGAGGTCGAGCGCACTGGACAGGTCCCGCTAGAGCTGGGCCAAGAGATCAAACAGAAGTGTATCGATCTGGGCTTCTATGCCTGCAACTTCCCCGAAGAAGTCGGCGGCGCAGGGTTAAGCCACGTAGATTTCACCCTTGTGGAACGTGAGCTTGGCCGCGGGTCCATGGCATTGACGCATTTCTTTGGCCGTCCGCAGAATATCCTGATGGCCAGTAACGCAGATCAACGTGAACGCTATCTGCTGCCTGCGGTGCGTGGCGAGCGGATGGATGCGCTGGCGATGACCGAACCGGATGCAGGATCGGACGTGCGCGGCATGAAATGTCAGGCCCTGCGCGATGGTGGCGACTGGGTGGTGAACGGGTCAAAACACTTTATCTCGGGCGCGGAACATGCCGATTTTTTCATCGTGTTCATTGCCACCGGTGTGGATGAAACCCCCAAGGGCCCGAAACGCCGCATTACCACCTTTCTTGTGGATCGTGGCACGCCGGGGTTCGAGGTGCGCGAAGGCTATAACTCGGTCAGTCACAAGGGCTACAAAAACTACATTCTCAGCTTTGATGATTGCCGCCTGCCAGACGCTCAGGTTCTGGGCGAGGTCGACGGTGGGTTCGCCGTGATGAACGAATGGCTTTATGCCACCCGCATCACAGTGGCAGCGTTTTCCGTGGGCCGTGCGCGCCGGTGCTTTGACTATGCGCTGAACTATGCAGCTGAACGTAAACAGTTCGGCCAGCCAATTGGCAAGTTTCAGGGGGTCAGTTTCCAGATCGCCGATATGATCACCGAAATCGATGCTGCCGATTGGCTGACACTGGCCTCTGCGTGGCGTCTGGATCAGGGGCTGCCTGCCAACCGTGAAATTGCCTCGGCCAAACTCTATGCCTCGGAAACCTTGGCCAAGGTCACTGATGCCACGTTGCAGATCTTTGGCGGTATGGGCTTGATGGACGACTTCCCGATCGAGCGCTTCTGGCGCGATGCCCGGGTCGAACGCATCTGGGACGGGACATCCGAGATCCAGCGGCATATCATCAGCCGCGATCTTTTACGCCCACTCGGAGCCTGACTTAAATGAACGACATCACCCTTGCCTCAGCAGAAAAGCCCATCGTTACAATCACCTATTGCACAGGCTGCAATTGGTTGTTGCGGGCCGGCTGGATGGCCCAAGAACTGTTGCAGACCTTTTCGACAGATCTGGGCGGCGTCACTTTGGTGCCGGGGGACATGGGGGGTGTTTTTGAAATCCGGGTGGGCAGTGACCTGATCTGGGAACGCAAGCGCGATGGCGGTTTTCCTGACGCGAAGGAGCTGAAAACGCGCCTGCGTGACGTGATCGAGCCTGATCGCGATCTGGGCCATATTGACCGACCCTCGACACCAGACTGAGTGATTATGACGACATCCACTGCTTCTGCCACTGCCCGTGACCTGAGCCGCCTGTTTCAGCCCAAGACCATCGCCATCATTGGTGGTGGCGCTTGGTGTGAGCAGGTCATCAAACAATCGCAACACATGGGCTTTGCCGGAGAGATCTGGCCGGTCCACCCCAAGTCGACCGAAATCGTCGGCTGCCTGGCCTACAAATCGCTCGCGGACCTGCCGGGCGCGCCGGATGCGGTGTTCATCGGGGTCAATCGCCACGCCACCATTGAACTGGTCGCTGCATTGGCCGCGATGGGTGCAGGTGGCGCGGTTTGCTTTGCCTCTGGTTTTGCCGAGGCTGCGGCGGAAGACGAAACCGGCGGCGGGTTGCAGGCGCAACTGGTTGCCGCGGCCGGCGAGATGCCCATTCTGGGGCCCAATTGCTATGGTTTTGTCAATGCGCTGGACGGGGCGCTGTTGTGGCCGGATCAGCATGGCTGCCAGCGGGTGGATCGCGGCGTTGCGATCCTGACGCAAAGCTCGAACATTGCGATTAACCTGACCATGCAGCAGCGCGGCTTGCCGATTGCCTATGTGGTGACCTGTGGGAACATGGCCCAGACCTCGCAGGCGCAGATTGCCTCGGCGTTGATCGACGATCCGCGTGTCACGGCGGTGGGCCTGCATGTTGAAGGATTTTCCGACCTAAGGGATTGGGAAGCTCTGGCGGCAAAGGCCTACAAAAAAGGCGTGCCGCTGGTCGCGCTTAAGGTTGGCGCATCCGAGCAGGCACAGCAGGCAACGGTTTCTCATACCGCGTCACTGGCTGGCAGTGATGCCGGGGCGCAGGCCTTTCTGGATCGGCTGGGCATTCCGCGCCTGTTTGCATTGCCCGACCTGCTGGAAACGCTGAAGCTGCTGCATTGTTATGGGCCGTTGCCTAGCGGCAATATTGCTTCGATCAGCTGTTCCGGCGGCGAGGCGAGCCTGATCGCCGATATGTCGGTCGACACCAAGCTGGACTTTCCACCGCTGACGGACCACCAGCAGGTGCAATTGCGCGATGCGCTGGGGCCGATGGTGGCGCTGAACAATCCGCTGGATTACCACACCTATATCTGGCGTGACCAAGACGCGATGGCACGGGCCTGGGCGGGTATGACGGGCGACAGTATCGCGATGACGTTTTCGATTGTCGATTACCCCACCACAGATTCCTCCGATTGGATCTGCGCCACCGGGGCGGCGCTGAAAGTGCGCGCGGATACTGGCGCGCGCTTTGCTGTTGTGGCGACCCTGCCAGAGTTGCTGTCGCAGGACGTCGCGGCAGAGCTGATGGCAGGCGGCGTGGTACCGTTTCTGGGCCTGCGCGAGGCATTGGCCGCAACCCAGGCCGCTGCAAATTTGCGCGCGCCCAAGCTGCAGCCGGTCTGCCTGCCGGGTACGGCTGAAGCGACAGTCACTCTGAGTGAAGCAGAGTCTAAACAAGCGTTAGCAGCGCATGGCGTGGTCACCCCGCAAAACCGGACGGCCCGTGGTATGGGCGCGGTGGCCGCAGTTGCCGCCGAGTTGCGCCCTCCCTTTGCGATCAAAGGCGTGGGGCTGGCGCATAAATCAGAACATGCCGCCGTGCGGTTGGAGGTCAATGCAGTTGATGCTCCAGACGTTGCAGCCGACATCGGCACCGACGAAGTGTTGATCGAGGAAATGATTACAGGAACCGCGGCCGAACTGTTGGTTGGTGTCACCCGTGATGCGGCACATGGATATGTCCTGACCCTCGGGGCAGGGGGAGTACTGACAGAAATCCTGCGCGACACGGTTTCCATGCTGCTGCCGGTTCAGGCCGCTGATATTGAAACTGCCCTGACCACACTGAACTGCGCCCCGTTGCTGTCCGGCTATCGCGGCAAACCTGCAGCCAATATGACCTCGATTATCGAGGCCGTGTTGGGCGTTCAATCCTATGTTCTTGCCAACGCTGAAACACTCAGCGAAGTTGAAATCAACCCCTTGCTCTGCACGCCTGATCGGGCCGTGGCAGTTGATGCGCTCATTCGAAAGGCCTGACATATGTCTCCAATCAAAACCAAACGCGACGGCGCTATCCTTGAGATCACGCTGGACCGGCCCAAAGCCAATGCCATCGATCTGGTCACCAGCCGCATCATGGGCGAGGTGTTTCGCGATTTCCGCGATGACCCCGAGTTGCGGGTGGCTATTATTACCGGTGGTGGCGACAAATTCTTTTGCCCCGGCTGGGATCTGAAAGCTGCCGCTGATGGTGACGCAGTGGATGGTGACTACGGCGTTGGCGGTTTTGGCGGGCTGCAGGAACTGCGCGATATGAACAAGCCGGTGATTGCGGCGGTGAATGGCATCGCCTGTGGTGGCGGGCTGGAGCTGGCCCTGTCCGCCGACATGATCCTTGCTGCGGATCATGCTTCGTTTGCACTGCCGGAAATTCGGTCGGGCACCGTGGCGGATGCGGCCAGCGTTAAACTGCCCAAGCGCATCCCCTATCACATCGCCATGGAGCTGCTACTGACCGGGCGTTGGTTTGACGCGGACGAGGCGCATCGCTGGGGCCTGGTGAACGAGATCGTTGCCGCCGATCAATTGATGGACCGCGCATGGGAACTGGCACGTTTGTTGGCCAGTGGTCCGCCGCTGGTCTATGCGGCGATCAAGGAAATTGTTCGCGATGCCGAGGACAGCAAATTTCAGGATGCGATGAACCGGATCACCAAAAGTCAGCTGGCTTCGGTGGATGTGCTGTATCGTTCGGACGACCAATTGGAAGGCGCCCGCGCCTTTGCCGAAAAACGCGACCCGGTCTGGACTGGGAAATAGCCAAAACTGTTGAAATGGCCTCGTTGAATAACGAGGCCATCTTTCTATCTGGGAACCTGATTTTCGAAGCGTTTAAACGCCAGAGTGATGACCCCGGCAATCACCATATAGACCACCGCCAGCAACAGTAGCGGCTCATAGACGATGAAGGTATCCGAGCGCACCCGAGATGAAACGGCGTAGATATCTATCACTGTGATCGTTGCCACCAGTGGCGTTGCCTTTAGCTGCAGAATGGTCTCACCGCCCAAGGTCGGCAACACATTGCGGATCGCCTGCGGCAACCAGATGCGGCGGAACATGGTGAAACGGCGCATGCCAAAAGACTTGGCGGCTTCTAACTGGCCCTTGGCGACACCAGAAAACGCGCCGCGCATCACTTCGCCTTCGTATCCAGCGTAAGAAAACGTCAGCGCAAGCACCGCATAAGGCCAGGCTTGGCGCAAATAGGGCCATAATTCGCTGCTGCGGATCCACGGGAATTGCGGGAAAAGAGACCCTAAGCCGTAATAAAGCAGCCAGATTTGCAACAGCAGCGGCGTGCCGCGAATGATGGTGCAGAAGGTGCGCGCCGGGATCGACAGATACCAAGGCCCAATCGCTTGCGCGAGGCCAAGGGGCACCGCGAGCAAGAACCCCAGAACCGTGGTGACGGCCAAAATCCAGATGGTAGTCCACAGCCCTTCCAGCGCAAGCGGCGCGTATTTCGGAATCCAATCCCAGCGCAGCGATAGCGCACACCACAGGGCCAGCGCCGCAAACAGTAGCATCATCACAATACGATGCGGGATCATCAGCGATTTCAGCGTCGTCATGACCGGCCCTCGCGCAGCGACGGCTGGCCACGACGGGCCCATTTCTCAATCCAGGCAAACACCACGCCGGAACACAGGGTCACCATCAGATACAAGCCGCCGGCGGCAAGGAAGAAGGTGAAATAAGCGCGGGTGCTGCTCGCCGCCTGACGTGTTTCCAGCGTCAGTTCCGAGAAGCCGACGATGGCCAGCAGGGCGGTATCCTTGGTGGCGATCAGCCACAGGTTGGCCAGTCCCGGTGTAGCAAAAGACATCATTGCGGGAATGGTGACGCGCCACATGGTCATCAGGGGCGGCATACCAAAGGCACGGGCGGCCTCGATCTGGCCGGGGGGCACGGCGAGAATGGCGCCGCGCAACACCTCGATCGAATAGGCGCCCTGAACAATGCCCAGCACCCAGATGCCGGCGACAATGCCGCTGATCTCAACCCGTCCATAACCCATGGCGCTGGACGCTTTGTTGATCAGATCAGTGCCGACGTAATACAGGATCAGGATCAGCACCAGTTCCGGCACCGCCCTGATCACAGTGGTATATATGGCAAGCAGGTCGCGCAGGACCGGCCCGCCATATAGTTTTCCATAGGCCCCGAAAAGCCCGATCAGCAAGCCAAAGCCAAAGGCTCCGAATGCGATTTTCAGCGAGTTCGCCAAGCCGCGCAGCAGATTGGCACCCCAGCCCGGCGGCGAGAGCGACAACAGTTGCGCGCTCTCAGCCAGACCAAGCGTTTCGAGGATCAGTTCCAAAGCGAGATCTTATTCGCTGTAGATGCTGGCGTTGAAGTAGCGCGCGGTGATCTTTTCGTGCGTGCCGTCTGCCAGAATAGCGGCGATACCAGCGTTTAGAGCCGCCTGCAGCGCGTCGTCCCCTTGGCGTGTGCCAGCGCCAACGCCTTTGCCCAGGATGGCTTCGTCATTGGCAACAGGGCCTTTGATTTCACAGCAGGCACCGGCGTCGGATCCGACAAAATCAGCCATGGCGATGCTGTCCGCCTGAGTGGCGTCGATACGGCCGGCGAACAGATCCTGGTTGGCTTCGTCCTGGGTCTGATACACGCGGATTTCGGAATCCTTGAAATATTCCTGCGCATAGGCCTGGTGGATGGTTGACGCCTGAATGCCGATGATCTTGCCTGCCAGCGATTCAGGTGTGGCATCGATGTCCAGCGACTTGTCAGCCACGATCACCGCTGGTGTGTTGTAGTAGGCGTTCGAAAAATCGATGGTTTTGGCGCGTTCGGCGGTGATCGACATAGAGGCCATGATGGCGTCGATCTGCTGACCGGTCAGCGACGGGATGATGCCGTCCCATGCAACCGGAGTGATCACACAGTCCAGTTTGGCAGCGGCACAGACCGCGTCGATGACTTCGATTTCCCAGCCAACCCATGTGCCGGATGAATCAACCGAAGCAAACGGAGGGTAAGCTTCGGCAGCGATGCCGATCTTGACCTGTTCAGCAGTGGCAGCACCAGCAGCCAGCGTAGCAGCCGCAACTGTGGCGGCAAGAATGGTTTTCAGTGTCATGACGTTTCTCCCTGAGTTGTCATATTTAGAGTCTATGAGATTGGTTAGGCGACCGAGCTGAGGAACTGCTTTAGCCGCGCCGACTGTGGGTTGCCAAAGACCTCAGCAGGTGGGCCCTGCTCTTCGATACGGCCTTCGAAAAGGTACACGACGTGGTTGGCCACCTCGCGTGCAAACTTCATTTCGTGGGTGACCAGCAACATGGTGCGCCCTTCGGCGGCCAGGTCGCGGATTACGGTCAGCACTTCACCCACCAGTTCCGGGTCGAGCGCCGAGGTGGGCTCGTCAAACAGCATCACATTGGGGTCCACGGCCAATGCGCGGGCAATCGCGGCGCGTTGTTGTTGGCCACCGGACAGGTAGGCGGGAAAGGTGTCTGCCTTTTCGCCCAGTCCAACACGGTCCAGCAGGACTTTCGCCTGCGCAATAGCCTCGGCGCGTGGCACTTTCAGCACATGCACCGGAACTTCGATCACGTTTTCCAGCAGAGTGCGGTGGGTCCACAGATTGAACTGTTGAAACACCATGGC
>MAAC01018044.1_pt1 | contig 10069 bp, 9 predicted proteins | sample 1115981 | NCBI WGS metagenome assembly MAAC01 (sample SAMN04961126, study PRJNA320927) | seawater metagenome | isolation source: sample BD02T64 sea water enriched with oil for 64 days | place: USA:Gulf of Mexico | collected 2013-07-27 | reverse complement strand
CAGGTTCTTTTCAGCGAAGTGGAAAAAGCTGGTGGTAATCCTGTTATGTGGAAAACAGGTCACTCGCATATCAAATCAAAGATGATTGAGCTAGAGGCGCCATTTGCCGGGGAAATGTCCGCACACCTTTTCTTTGCCGATCGCTATTATGGATATGACGATGCGCTTTATGCTGCGGTTCGTGTTCTGAATATTATCGCGGAGGAAGGTATTTCTCTCGCTGAATTTAGAAAGTCCTTACCAAAAGCTGTGAACACGCCAGAGATGCGGTTTGAGTGTGATGAGACACGAAAATTTGCAGTCGTTGATGAAGTTGCCGAACGTCTGGCCGCAGAAAAAGCAGATGTGGTGTCTGTTGATGGTGTTCGGGTCAACACGGATGACGGATGGTGGCTGCTACGTGCTTCTAACACTCAGGCTGTTCTTGTCGCGCGGTGTGAAGCAAGTACTGACGAAGGACTTCAAAGGCTGAAAGATCAGTTGGCATCACAACTCGCAAAAAGCCAGGTCGAGATGCCAACATCGTTCTAGAGAGCTATCTCTGCTCAATAATATTGAGCTGTATATAATAAAAAACGGCCTGTGAATTTCACAGGCCGTTTTTTATGTTTTGTGTTTCATTGACGATTAGAATAGGCCGGGAGGAACAGCTACGCAAGACATGCGTTGTTCCTTGAGTTCTCGGCAGGCATTACGGGCTGTAACTTCATTCAACCCTTTCAGGCGCGCGCGATATAGCGAACCATCAGCCTTATCCACTTGCTGGATATGTATCTGGGTTCCTGTGCTATGTGATGTAATCTGGGCAAGAGCTTGATCTGCGGCCATCTTGGCAGGTTCGTACTTTTTGAATGCCCCAACTTGAATGCCCCAATCACTAATGGGCTGTGAAACACTCCCATCGGCTTGTAAGGCCGCGATTTGGCCGGGTACCTGCAGATCATTGGATGCTGTGAGGATCGGGCGTGATTTAGGGAGTGGAGGTGCTTTGACAAAAACGCTTTCACGACGGGGATTGCGCTTTGGCACGGCAGGAAGTTTGGCAACCTGTGTGACGCCTACCCGCTTGAAACTTTTGTCTAGTATCTCTTTCATGTGGCGATCACGTGAACGACCAGTCTTACCGCCGAAAACAACCCCAATTAAGCGGCGGTTATTCCGCACAACTGATGCAACGAGGTTAAATCCGGAGGCGCGTGTATACCCTGTTTTAACACCGTCAGTGCCCTGATAACTCGCCAGAAGTTTGTTGTGGTTCCGGTAAGAGCGTTTTTTGTAGGTATAACTCTTTGTCGAAAACAGGTGATAGTACTGTGGGAAATCACGTTTTAGCGCGATGGCAAGGGTTGCCATATCACGTGCTGTGCTTAACTGACCCCGGTTGGGGAGGCCGGAAGCATTGCGGAACGTTGTACGTTTCATCCCGAGCGCATGAGCCCGCTTTGTCATCATACGTGCAAAGGTGGTTTCTTTTCCGCCGATTGCTTCGGCCATCACAACTGCGGCATCATTGGCTGATTTTGTAACCAGAGCGAAGATGATGTCTTCTGTTGTGATTGTACTCCGGTACTTCAAGCCTAATTTTGAGGGTGCCATACCTGCTGCGCGTCTGGAGACAGGAAGCTTCTGTTTCATCTTGAGCTTACCCTTCTCCAGGGCTTCAAAGGCCATATAGAGGGTCATCATTTTGGTGAGGGATGCTGGATAATTTCTGGTATCTGCGTTTCTGCTATACAGGATTTCGCCAGTATCTACATCTAAAACCAGGGATGCATATTTGGCCTGCGCAGGTGCCATGAGCACGAACAGGGTCAGAAGCATGGTGGTAATAAGCTTCAGTCCTAGTTTCATTAATTTCCCCTCATCAATGGGATTGTCCAATAATATCTTAACCAGATTACTGGAAGTTATAACTCAACTCTGCCTTGTAACCATCTAAAAGAAAACGATTCTACATAAAATCGATTCTTCTGTCCAGTTGCCATTAGGATGACATATTTATCTTGAGAATTAGTGAAGATACAGAGCCAATGTTAATAAATGGCAAAAATGGCGGAAATTAGTAAATTTATTAGACAGAGAATAAGCAGAGGATAAAATGCGTCTAACTCAATTTTGGCCCCAAATTCGACCTTTATTTGTGGCCCCGCTATTGTTGGCCACGGCCTGCACCTATCAAGGCGATATAGATAAACCTTACACACAAAAAGCGACATGGTTCAGCTATGTTGGCGGAGATGACATTCGCGCCCGCTGTGCGCCGGGCGTGACGGAATACCGTTTTGTGTATAACGCGGTTTACGGCGAGCAGCTCCAAACATACGAAATCACAGGCGTTCCTGGCGAGGCCGCACAAATGATCTCTCGCGTTCAAGAAGGAACGGGGCTTAATGTCAGTAATATATCGGTTTCTGAGCCTCTTGCCCAATTTGGCTGGAATAAAGCAAGCAAGAGCCTGAGCGCCACAGAGGTGACCGGGCTTGAACAGTATCTAAAGGAAACGGGTGCTGGAGAGCCTATAACCAAAGGAGCGCGGTTGCGATCGGATGATTTTTATTGGGTATCAGCCCTTTGTTATGATGGCGCCTTTGTTTTTAATGGTTGGAAAGACAAATCAGAGGGATTTCAGCATTTAACGTTTATGCCTTTTTTACTCGCGAATGATGAGACAGGCATTGAAGTTAACCCCTTCAGGGATGTCGGAACAAAAAATGCGGCACGCATACATCAATCCAAAGCTGAAAAGAAATCACACTTTGATCTCGAGGTGGGGAACAATGGGTTGGTAACCGGGTTTTCATTTTTTTAGTGAGCAGCGAATACTGAAAATCAAACTTCTGTCCATGAGTGAGCAGAGAGTCGAGCCGATCGGTTTTCCGAGTTCATAAAGTGTTGGTTCGATAGATCGGTTCTTTAAACAAATACGATCAGGCAGATTCATTTTATGGATCTGCCTGATTTGCTGAGCCCTGCAATCATAAATTGGTTTGCTGTTTGATCGCATCAATCAAGGGTTTGTTTGTGGCAGTTGGGTTACAGATGAGTTATGTGTTTGTTGCAATGCAGCATTGGGCTTGAAATTCTGATTTAACTGTGTATGTTACTCGTTATGTTGCATTGCAGCATGAGTGTGGTGAAGTTTGTATTCAAGAGTGTGTTGTCTGGGGTGAGACGCTTCGCCCGAGCAAAAATGACTACGGGGCTTAGATGATACGCTCCGAAAAGGATATGATCCTAGGAGACCAACGTGACAACAAACAACAAAAAGAAGCCGGCAGATACTACCGAAACGAAACCTGCGGCTGGACAAACTGCTAAACAAACGACTGCCTCTAAAGCGGGCATGATTGAAAATGAAGTTGTGGAGACTATTATGAAAACAGGTATGGATGCTGCCACCAAAGGTTATGAGCAAGCTTTCTCTTTCTCGCAAGCTCAGGCTGAAATTGCTGCGAAATCCGGCAATAGTTTTGCCGAAGGTTACCAGAAACTCAACAATCTGTTCATGGGAATGGCACAAGATGCCATGAAAAAGAACATGGCTGTTGCAGAAGCTTTCATTGGTGCAAAAGATTTCAATGAAGTTTCAGACATTCAAACAAAGTTTGCGCGTGAATCATTTGATGCCATGGTGAAAAATGGTACTGAGATTTCCGAACTCACAACCAAGCTGACCAACGAAGCTGTTGAGCCTGTACGCAAACAGGTTACTGAAGCTGTTGAAAAGATGACAAAAGCTGCTGCATAATTTTTTATGAAATGCACTTTTATGCCAAAGCCCCGCTTGTTGTGGGGCTTTTTGCATTTGTATGATTTGAAATCACCGGTGATTTAAAGTCGCCGATCGTGATTGCAGATAATTTTCTAAAAGCATATGCCCCCTTCTTGAAGAGCTCCCGCAAGAGCCCTATACTATAGGTCGATTATTTTGTCCCATTTGTCACATAGTTTATAAAGTGTCTGTGAGTTATTCTGGCAATGTTCAGGTGGTTTGCATACCAACTAAAGAAATCAGGTAGTTTCTCCATGAGTGGAAAAGAACGCGATAATGATTTTGGGACGTCAGATGACATCCTGGTAAAACCGCGTGAGAAGACAAAAAAACCTTCGATGTATAAGGTTTTGTTGTTGAACGACGATTACACCCCGATGGAATTTGTCATCCATATCCTAACCCAATTTTTTGGCAAGGATCAGGACGACGCGACCCGTATTATGCTTCAGGTACACCAAAAAGGTGTCGGGATCTGTGGCGTGTTTAACTATGATGTCGCAGAAACCAAGGCTACCCAAGTGGTGGACTTTGCCAGGAAAAATCAGCATCCATTACAGTGTGTTGTGGAAAAAGATTAAGAGTTGTTTTGCCCAGTTTCCTCAAAATTTTAAAAAATGACATTCAATTCAAATTATTTTTACTCTTTATTCTTTTTTTTGCGGGTACAATACCCTTACAAACTCTCGAATTTAGCCGAGTGTGATAAAATTTTAAGGAACTCGTTATTCCCTGATGTCTTGCTGAGCGAATAGAGGCTCCCTAGATATAGTTTGTGATGATGGTCAAAGACACAAGGTTGGTAGTTAGGGCTCTGTTAGGGAACCCAATGCTTGAGCCGGGATAGTTTGACTAAGATGGTTGTGAAGGGATGTTAATTTATGGCGATGCTATCGAATAATCTGGAACAGACACTGCACAGGGCTTTGGCCTATGCCAACGAACGTCGGCACGAATATGCCACACTCGAGCATTTGCTTTTGTCGCTAACAGAAGATCAGGATGGTATTGCGGTCTTTAGAGCCTGTGGCGTTGATATTGAGACCCTGCGCGAAGATCTGATCGATTACATCGATAACGATCTGTCCAATCTGACAACAATTCATTTAGGGGATGCAAAACCAACGGCTGGTTTCCAGCGTGTACTACAACGCGCCGCTATTCACGTTCAGTCTTCTGGGCGCGAAGAAGTTACGGGCGCGAATGTACTGGTTGCCATGTTCTCCGAGCGGGAAAGTCATGCCGTGTTCTTCTTGCAAGAACAGGAAATGAGCCGACTGGATGCTGTGAATTATATCAGCCACGGTATCACCAAGGTTGAAGGCCTAGAAGAAACCCGAACCGTCCATGGTACGGATGAGGTTCTGGAAGAAGGTGGTCCAAAAGTTGTTAAGGGGCGCGAAGCCATCGATGCCTATTGTGTCGATCTGAACCAGAAGGCCAGAGACGGGAAGATCGATCCTCTTATCGGTCGCGAGTCCGAGCTTGACCGTACGGTTCAGGTTCTCTGTCGCAGGACCAAAAATAACCCGCTTTATGTGGGTGATCCTGGGGTTGGTAAAACGGCGATTGCTGAAGGCCTGGCCAAAAAAATCGTCGACGGCGAAGTTCCTGAAGTTCTCAAAGATACCAAGATTTTCTCCCTTGATATGGGCTCGCTTCTGGCGGGAACCAGATATCGTGGTGACTTTGAAGAGCGCCTGAAGGGTGTGGTTAAAGAGGTCGAAGCCATGGATGGCGCGGTTCTCTTCATCGATGAAATTCACACCGTTATCGGTGCTGGTGCGACTTCTGGCGGTTCCATGGATGCCTCAAATCTGCTCAAGCCAGCGCTACAAAACGGCGAGTTGAGCTGCATCGGCTCCACGACCTACAAAGAATACCGCAATCACTTTGAAAAAGATCGCGCGTTGGTGCGCCGATTCCAGAAAATCGACGTGGCAGAGCCATCTATCGAAGACACGGTAAAAATTCTGCGTGGCCTTAAACCTTATTACGAAGAGCATCACAAGGTTAAGTACACCAATGAAGCTCTGCGCACAGCAGTTGAGCTCTCTGCGCGCTATATTGGTGATCGCAAGCTGCCAGACAAGGCGATTGATGTGATCGATGAAGCCGGTGCGTCACAGATGCTTCTACCAGAAGACAAACGCAAGAAGTCTTTAGGTGTGAAGGATGTCGAGGCTGTCGTGGCCAAAATTGCCCGGATCCCACCAAAATCTGTATCCAAGGATGACAAGTCCGTTCTCAAAAATCTTGAACGCGATCTCAAGACCATGGTTTATGGACAGGACAAGGTGATCACTGCACTGGCTTCTGCCATCAAGCTGGCCCGTGCTGGCTTGCGCACTCCTGAAAAACCTATCGGCAGCTATCTCTTCACTGGACCAACCGGTGTGGGTAAGACAGAAGTTGCCAAGCAGTTGTCTCATTCCCTTGGAGTAGAGATCACTCGCTTTGATATGTCCGAGTACATGGAACGCCACGCAGTCTCTCGCTTGATCGGTGCGCCTCCGGGCTACGTCGGTTTTGATCAGGGCGGTTTGCTGACTGATGCGGTTGATAAAACACCGCATTGCATCCTGCTTTTGGATGAGATTGAAAAAGCCCACCCGGATATCTTCAACATTCTGTTGCAGGTGATGGATAACGGTCGTCTAACTGATAACAACGGTAAAACAATCGATTTCCGCAATGTGATCCTGATCATGACATCAAATGCCGGTGCGGCCGATATGGCAAAACCTGCCATTGGTTTTGGTCGTGAAATGCGGATCGGTGATGACGAAGAGGCGGTGAACAAAATATTCACACCTGAGTTCAGGAACCGCCTCGATGCGATCATTCCGTTCAAGAGCTTGTCACCTGCGGTTATGGCCAAGGTGGTGGACAAATTCATCATGGAACTGGAAACCCAACTGGCCGACCGTCAGGTTACTTTTGATCTGGCACCAAAAGCGAAGAAATGGCTAGCAACCAAGGGCTACGACCCGCTCTATGGCGCGCGTCCTCTTGCCCGTGTAATCCAGAACAAGATCAAGAAGCCACTGGCCGAAGAGCTGCTGTTTGGCAAGCTTACCCGCGGTGGAACGGTTCGGATTGACGTCAAAGACGACGAGCTAACCTTCAGTTTCCCGGAAGAACCCAAAGGGAAAGACCCCAAGGGTTCCGGACCTAAAAAGTCGAAACGGAAACAGCCTGCTTAGGCATGTTATTCCTGTTTCGCTAAATACAACAAAGGCCTCGCAACTGCGGGGCCTTTGTTGTTGGGAGGACCCTCTACGCAATACTTCTCCGGTCTCTACTTCTCCGGTCTCTACTTCTCCGGTCTCTCCTGGAAAACGCAAGAGTACCGATCATGTGATCGTAAGAATACCTTGAGTATGATATTCATTGTAGTACAATAAATTGTACAAAAGGAGATGTATCTTGCAAGTTTTACCTTATAGCCGGGCCAGACAGGGTTTTGCGGAACTGATGAAATCGGTGAATGCGAACCATACGCCAATTCACGTTACTCAAAAATCTGGCGATGATGTGGTTATTATCAGCAAGGCTGATTTTGACGCTCTTGAAGAGACAATGCACCTTTTATCCAGCCCTGCGAATGCACAGCGTCTCAATGACAGTATTTTCGAGCTTGAGGCAGGTGGCGGCAGTGAACACGATTTAGCTGATATATGAGGCTAATTTGGAGTGAGAATGCCTGGGCGGATTATCTCTATTGGCAAACTAACGACAAAAAAATGATGAAACGTATTAATCTTTTGATTAAGGAGATTAAACGTTCCCCGTTCGAAGGTACTGGTAAACCAGAACCCTTGAAACATAACTGGGTTGGCTATTGGTCAAGGAGAGTAAGCCAGACAGACAGGTTGGTTTATAAAGTCACCGATGAGGCCGTCTTTATCGCTCAGGCCAGATTTCACTATAAATAGGGATGTAAATTTAATAAATCAAATTGGCTTGTATCTGTAGAAATGTGCAAAGAGGATGCAACCAATTTCTTTGGTGTTGAGCTAGCCGTGGCTACGACTCTAAATTCCCTGCCTCTTTGTTAGAAGCCTTTTGGTAAAACAAACTCTGCTGCTGTGATTTTTAACTCATCCCCAGTTTGCATTTGGATAGTCACAGTAGCATTACCGTTTTCATCTCTATCACTAATAGCAGCTTCATTTATCGAAACGCTTGGTCCCCACTCCCTGTGACGAGGCACGTGTAAATCAATGACTCCTATAGCGCTTAGTTCTGTAGAGGTAATGGCATTTTTAAGCTGGATCACTAGCGTGCCTTGCTTCCAGTCGATTTCGATTGTGACTAATGTCCAGTCATGCATTTTTTACTCCTTGATCGAGGGCATTGATGTCCCGCACCCTCTAAATATACGGCCTCGAAGCCTAATAATTTGTCATAATTCTTCAATGGACACCTTCTCCCAATAAAGACTTTTGGTGCACTTTTGAATAATTAAACCACTTTGGATGAGACTAGCAAAATACTCTTCGACTATTCTGATGCTATTAAAGTGAGGAAACGATGACGCAATATTCTCGTTGTTATTTATAAAACTCCAAATTCTCCAAGCGTCAAATCCACCAATGGAACAATCAAGGTCAAACTCAAAATCTACAACCATTGTAGAGCTTGTGATGCAACAGCCACTTCCATGAAAGTAATAACTCAAATCATTATCTGAAAAATCATCCTTTATCGGGGCCTTGAGGGATCTCCAATCAGAAAGCTTTTCAATTTTGAGGAGGTTGGACAGCTTGCTCGAGAGCGGGAGTACGGATTTTGTATAGAGTTTAATGATCTCTACGAGTTCCTGTGCATTTGAATTAGTAGCTTTTGTCCTAAACATATCTACTGCCTTGGCACTTGGTAAAAGGGAGGAGGGAGTAAAACCCCTCTCCCCAAAGAATGAGTTACGTTTCCAATATCTCCTTATCAGAAGAGATAACATTGTTATCCTTTTCAGAAACTCTGTTCAGGTTTCTGGTCATATACATCATCACGAGCAATACGAGTAAAAGCAAGCCGCTGCCCATGGTTAGGGCATAGTCTTCCATCTGCAGGATGGAGTAGAGGAAGCCGTAGAGCGCGCTGAGCAGAGTGCCGATGGCGAGACCATTTGTTTTATCACTTGTAGCGGCGGTGATGTAGCTGGCAATCGACAAGACTGTCATACCTGCAGCGAGCGAATAGGACAGGCTAAAGTTGACATGTTCGGACAGAGTTAGAAGCAACAGGTAAAACACAGAAAGCGAGATTCCGACCAAGAGATATTGCACCAAGTGCAAGCGAATGCCACGGGTGAATTCGAACACCAGCAGCATGAGATAAGTGAGGGCGACAAACATGATACCGTATTTGGCGGCACGGATGGAGGTGCCGTAGTGGGAGACAGGTTCAAACAGTTGGGCCTCAGCAATGATTTCACCAAGGTTCAGGTTTGTTGAGTCATTAAAGACTTGTGGGTAGTTGCGCGATAAATGGCTGACTTCCCAACGGGCAGAAAATCCTTCGGCTGTGATTTCGCGCTCTCCCGGGAGGAACTGTCGAAAGCTCGGGTGCGGCCAGTCGGCTGAGATCTCTATCGACGTGTTCATGCCAAGCGGAATGGCACTGATGTTCCTGCTCCCGCGCAAGGTGGTATCAAACTGTACTGAAATCTTTGAAAGATCCTGATCAGGATCAAGCTTGGCTGAAAAACCGCTGCTGAGGAAATCAGTTCGAAGGCCTGTGCCGGGCATAAGCTCAAGAGCCTTGCCATCAATGCTGACTGTCGGGGAAGGCCCAATGCCGCTGTTGTCGGTCAGGGCCACGGCGATATAGGCTTGATCGTAATTGATTTTATGCAGATTTTTTATCGGCGGTGGATCAAGTTTGAAGGTCGCTGATCCCTTGATGTCGGCAGTGTAAACCAGGCTGCGATAGATCGAACGCTCGCGAAAACCGTGCTCGAGATCGCTGCTGAGCTTGAGCTGATCGGGTAACATGATCAGCTTATCGTGACCGACGATAATTCGATCCTTGCCGTTGCTATCCGTAATGCGTTTTTCCGTTGTGTAGGGCACTATCAGAAGTGGCGCGGCAATGGTCTGCTCCTGCCCCCATTCTTGATCGGTCTGATTGAGAACAGAACGATAAAGACTGTGCCTCTCGTTCATCAGGTCGTGCACCAGTGCGGTTGGGATCAACATCAGCAGTGTCAGAAATCCTATGATCACGGCTTTGATCATGAGCGGATTAGAGTTGGCAAGTTTTCCGCTTAAATCGCCTGTTAAGCCTCCAGAA
>MAAC01018782.1_pt1 | contig 10073 bp, 5 predicted proteins | sample 1115981 | NCBI WGS metagenome assembly MAAC01 (sample SAMN04961126, study PRJNA320927) | seawater metagenome | isolation source: sample BD02T64 sea water enriched with oil for 64 days | place: USA:Gulf of Mexico | collected 2013-07-27 | reverse complement strand
GGCTTAGAGATGGTGCGTGCTGAAATGCCGAAATTGATATTAATGGATATCAACTTGCCAGAAATGGATGGTTTTGAAGCCCTGTCGATTTTAAAGAAAGAAGGTTTAACTAAGCAGATAAAAGTCGTGGCCTTATCTGCAAACGCACTTGTTTCAGAAGTTGAACGAGGTCATGAGGCAGGGTTTGATGATTATTTAACCAAACCGATAGACTTTAGCAAATTATTAACAACCTTAAATAAAGTACTCCAGGTTAATTAAGTTGGTCGAATAGTCCTATTTAGCATGAAAAATGTTGATAGAGGCTTGAAATTGATTTTTTAACCCCCAAATAACGAAGTATCAATTATTAGCAAACCCGGAACTTGGATATGAGCAACGAAGAAATCGACAACACTGAAGTTGAAGACCTTGAACCTGAAGTAGAAATTACCGAAGATCCCACAGCATTACTTGAAGATGCGCGTAATAAAGCTGACGAGCATTGGAATGAGTTACTGCGTGCCAAAGCAGAAATGGAAAACCTACGCCGTCGTCAAGCTCGTGACTTAGAAAATGCCCATAAACATGCATTAGATAAGTTTGTAGCAGAGTTACTGCCGATCTATGACAGCATGGAATTCGGTATGAATGCTGCGACTGGCGAAGAAGCATCATTAGAAACGGTACGTGATGGTTTAGAAATGACGATGAAGATGTTTCTTTCTTCGATCAGTAAATTTGGTCTAGAACAAGTCAACCCAGAAAATGAAGCTTTTGATCCTGAGCTGCATCAAGCGATGGCGATGCAAGAAGTTGAAGGTGTAGAGCCAAATCAAGTGATTACCGTTGCTCAAAAAGGCTATCAATTTAATGGCCGTTTATTACGTCCAGCAATGGTTGTAGTTTCGCAATAGAAAATAACACTAAATAAATCAAGAATGTGGGGCTCAGGGCTTGAAATTCAATTTCGCTCCCCCACATAACTCACAAGGGCTGGTGTAACCAGCAACAAATTAAGAAAGATGGAGAAAAATTATGGGTAAAATTATTGGTATTGACTTAGGAACAACTAATTCCTGTGTGTCAGTTTTAGAAGATGGTAAACCTCGTGTAATTGAAAATAGTGAAGGCGATCGTACAACGCCATCAATTGTTGCATTTACTAAAGATGATGAAGTATTAGTTGGCCAGTCAGCAAAACGCCAAGCAGTGACTAACCCTACAAACACCTTATTTGCGATCAAACGTTTGATCGGCCGTAAATTTAAAGATAATGTTGTTCAACGTGACATTGATATGGTGCCTTATGCCATTGCTGAGGCCGATAACGGTGATGCATGGGTTGAAACTAACGGTAAAAAAATGGCACCACCTGAAATTTCTGCCCGTGTTTTGATGAAAATGAAAAAAACAGCAGAAGAGTTTTTAGGTGAAGAAGTAACGGAAGCAGTGGTTACTGTTCCTGCTTACTTTAATGATTCACAGCGTCAAGCAACTAAAGATGCCGGTAAAATTGCCGGTCTTGAAGTAAAACGTATTATTAATGAACCAACTGCTGCGGCATTAGCTTACGGAATGGACAAAAAACGTGGTGATTCTACGATTGTTGTTTATGACTTAGGTGGTGGTACTTTTGATATTTCAGTTATCGAAATTGCTGATATTGAAGGCGAGCACCAGTTTGAAGTTTTAGCAACCAACGGTGATACATTCCTTGGTGGTGAAGATTTCGATCAACGCATCATTGAGTTTTTAGTTGCTGAGTTCAAGAAAGATCAAGGTATCGATTTATCAAAGGACCCTCTTGCTTTACAACGCTTGAAAGATGCTGCTGAAAAAGCAAAAATCGAATTATCTACAAGCTCGCAAACAGATATCAACCTTCCTTATGTAACGGCAGATGCTACTGGTCCTAAGCATATGGAAGTACGTTTAACACGTGCCAAACTTGAATCATTAGTTGAAGATTTAGTTAAACGCAGTATGGAACCATGTAAAAAAGCATTGAAAGATGCAGGTTTATCTTTATCTGACATTGATGACGTTATCTTGGTTGGTGGTCAAACACGTATGCCGATGGTACAAGAAGCAGTTAAAGAGATGTTTGGCAAAGAGCCTCGTAAAGATGTTAACCCTGATGAAGCGGTTGCAGCGGGTGCATCTATTCAAGCGGCTGTATTAGCAGGCGATGTGAAAGATGTATTGCTATTAGATGTAACACCATTAAGCCTAGGTATTGAAACTATGGGTGGTGTGATGACTAAATTGGTTGAGAAAAATACAACGATTCCAACTAAAGCAAACCAAACATTCTCAACAGCAGATGATAATCAACCTGCAGTAACTATTCACGTATTGCAAGGTGAGCGTGAAGTGGCATCGGGTAATAAATCATTAGGTCGTTTTGACTTATCTGATATTCCAGCTGCACCACGTGGTCAACCACAAATCGAAGTTACTTTTGATATTGATGCTAATGGTATTTTGAATGTATCTGCGAAAGATAAAGTGACAGGCAAAGAACAATCTATCGTCATTAAAGCCTCTAGTGGTTTGTCTGATGAAGAAGTGGAAAAAATGGTTCAAGATGCAGAAGCACATGCAGATGAAGATCGTAAGTTCCACGAACTAGTGACCGTTCGTAACACTGCTGATGCATTAATTCACTCAACTAAAAAATCGATCACTGATTTAGGTGATAAATTAGATGCTGATGAAAAAGTGAAAATTGAAGCCGCTGTTGAAGCCTTAGAAGAAGCAGTAAAAGGTGAAGATAAAGCTGATATCGAAGCTAAAACAACTGCATTAACAGAAGCAGCAGCGAAACTGGCTGAGCAAGCTTATGCTGAAAATGCAGAAGCAGGTGCTGCAACTGAAGAAACTGCACAAGCAGCAGATGATGTTGTTGATGCTGAGTTTGAAGAAGTTGATGACGACAAAAAATAATCTTTAATTTAAGATTGTTCTTTTTCAAAACAGGCGCAGAAATTTTCTGCGCCTGTTTTGTTGTATTTGAAGGTAGCTAGGGTACATAAATGGCCAAACAAGATTATTACGATATATTGGGTGTTTCTCGCACGGCGACAGAAGCTGAAATTAAAAAAGCTTACCGTCGCATGGCAATGAAATATCATCCTGATCGTAACCCTGATAATGCTGATGCTGAAGAGCATTTCAAAGAAGCTAAAGAAGCTTATGAAATGTTATCAAACAGTCAAAAGCGTGCCGCTTATGATCAATTTGGTCATGCAGGTGTTGACCAGTCTGCTGGTGGTGGTCAAGGTGGTGGTGGTTTCAGTGATGTATTCGGTGATGTTTTTAATGATATTTTCGGTGCTTCTGGCGGTGGAAGACAAAATTACCGTGGTGCCGATTTACGTTACCACTTAGATTTATCCTTGGAAGAGGCTGTTGCCGGTACGACCGCTAAGATTCGTATTCCTGTTAGTGTCGAATGTAATACCTGTGATGGTAGCGGTGCTAAAAAAGGCACACAACCTGTTTCATGTTCTACCTGTGCAGGCCATGGCCAAGTTCGTATGCAGCAAGGCTTTTTCTCGGTCCAACAGCCATGTCCACATTGTCGTGGCACCGGCCAAATGATCAAAGATCCATGTGGAGACTGTCATGGTGAAGGTCATGTGCAAGAGCATAAAACCTTATCAGTTAAAGTGCCGGCAGGCGTTGATACCGGCGATAGAATTCGTTTGGCTGGTGAAGGTGAAGCAGGGACTGGTGGTGCTGGACCTGGTGACTTATATGTTGAAGTGCAAGTTAAAAGTCATGATGTATTTACTCGAGATGGCACTAACTTATACTGTGATGTGCCAATTAGCTTTGTTACGGCAGCGTTAGGTGGCGATCAAGAAGTGCCTACTTTAGAAGGTAAAGCCAATCTCAAAATTCCTGATGGCACCCAAACAGGTCAACAATTTCGCCTACGTAGCAAAGGTGTGAAATCAGTACGTGGTGGCGCTGTAGGTGATTTAATGTGTCGCGTCATTATTGAGACTCCAGTTAAATTATCGAAGAAACAAAAAGAATTATTGCAAGAATTTGATGCCAGCATTCAAGGCAGTGGCAGCAAACATAGCCCGAAACATAGCTCATGGTTAGATGCTGTGAAAAAATTCTTCGATTAAACGAAAAAACTTAAGCTAGATAAGGTGATAACCATGGCAACACGTGTAGCAATCAATGGTGCAGCAGGTCGAATGGGCCGCTGTTTAATTCAAGCAGTTGAGCAAACTGATGGTTTGGAATTAAGTGCGGCAATTGATCGCGCTGATTCAACCTTGCTGGGTGCCGATGCGGGTGAGCTGGCTGGGGTTGGTAAGCTTGATGTGGCAATTACAGCAGATGTTGAAGCTGCAACGAAAATATCAGATGTCATTATTGATTTCACGTTGCCAGAAGTAGCGATGGCCTTAATTCCTCATTGTCTAGCCAATCACTGTCGTTTAGTTATCGGCACCACCGGCTTTAGCGCTGAGCAAAAAGCAGATATCGAAACAGCAGCTGAGCAGGTAGCGATGGTATTAGCACCCAATATGAGCGTGGGTGTGAATTTATCATTGAAATTATTAGATATTGCAGCACGTGTATTAGGTGATGATGTCGATATCGAAATTGTTGAAGCTCATCATCGTCATAAAGTTGATGCGCCATCTGGCACAGCATTACGCATGGGAGAAGTGGTCGCTGATGCTTTAGGTCGCGACTTAAAAACCTGTGCAGTCTATGGCCGGGAAGGTCGTACTGGCGAGCGCGACAGAAATACCATTGGTTTTGCAACCGTTCGTGCTGGCGATATTGTTGGCGATCACACTGTGATGTTTGCTGGCGAGGGTGAACGAGTTGAAATTACCCATAAGGCATCAAGTCGAATGACTTTTGCTTTAGGGGCGATGCGGGCTTCAAGTTGGTTGATGACACATCAAGCTGGTTTATTTGATATGCAAGATGTATTAAGTTTACGAGATTAATTGCTGGACTTGAGCTGGATCAAAAATAATGTCCAAACAAGATTGTTTGGACATTTACTTCTTTAGAATTATATCGTTATAATCGACTGCTAAATTATAGTCTTTATGGATTAAGTGACTTATGGCTCGAAAACATATTCTGATTGTAGATGATGTCGCTGACAATATTCAGGTCGCGATGAATATTTTGCAAGAAGACAATTATGATTTTTCTTTTGCTGGCACTGGCGAGTCAGCGGTTAAAATATTACAAGAAACATCGATTGATTTTGACTTAATTCTATTAGATATCATGATGCCCCATATGGATGGTTATGATGTCTGTACATTCCTGAAAAACATTCCACGCTGGCATGATGTGCCGGTTATCTTTTTAACCGCAAGAGTCGATGTTGAATCGGTAGCAAAAGGTTTTGAAGTTGGTGGTGCCGATTACGTGACCAAGCCATTTCATGCTGCTGAATTATTAGCACGAGTGCGTAATCATATTCAGCTTTATCAGGCAAAAAAGCTATTACAGCGTCAAAATATTGAGCTGGAAGTAAAAAACCGTTATACCGAGCAACGGTTGCTATCTGAGCTGGAAGATAATCAGAAAGAAATGATTTATGTTCTGACTGAGCTGATGGAGTCGACATCGGATGAAACCGGTCAGCATATTCGACGGGTTGCTGAATTATCATCACTATTAGCTTATTATCATCCCAGCTTGAATAATGATGATGCTGATATTCTCTATCATGCTTCACCGATGCATGATATTGGCAAAATGACTATTCCTCATGACATTCTTCACAAGCCTGGCCGTTATACGGAAGAAGAATTTGAAATTATGAAGAGTCATACCACCAATGCTTATAAGTTATTAAATAATTCGGAACGAAAATTATCGAAAGCAGCCGCAATCATTGCTCATGAGCATCATGAGAAATGGGATGGAACTGGTTATCCACAAGGCTTAAAGGGAGAGGCGATTCACCTTTATGGCCGTATTGTTGCCTTGGCAGATGTGTTTGATGCCTTAACCCATGCTAGGTGTTATAAGGAAGCATGGACGGTAGAAAGTGCAATGAGCTATATCAAAGAGCACAAAGGCACACAGTTTGATCCTGAATTGATTGATATTTTAATTAACTATCAAGCTGAGTTTGAAGCGATAGTTGAAATTTAACCTGATGCAAATTAACCTTGCTGGATGATTAAATAGAGCTGACCGATGCCTGAAAATAAACAGCCTGTTATGGATGCTAGGTCGCGATTAAATATCAGTTTTTTACTGATCTTATTATTTTTTTGTCAGCTTTGTTTTGCTCAAGTGACAACTGAAACTGCATCTTTAACGGAACAAGAGCAGCTGTGGGTTAAAAATAATCCAACCATACTGGTGGGGGGGAGTCCTGATTGGACGCCCTTTAATTTTGTTGATGAGCAGGGCCAATATGCTGGTATTGCAAATGAATATTTGCAACTGATAGCGACCAAAACAGGACTACATTTTTCTGTCAGTATTGATACCTGGCATAACAGCTTACACAAAATTCAAGCCAAGCAGCTTGATGTCTTAGGCGCGGTTTATTATACCGATGAGCGATCTCAGTTTTTAACATACTCGAAACCTTATTTTGAAGTATTAGACTACTTTTTCATTCGCAATGATTTAAATGTCAATAGTTTTGAGGAGCTGCGAGGCCTTCGGCTAGCAATACCGAAAGGTTATGCTCATATCGAATTACTAGAAAAGCACTTTCCAGCAATTGAAATTATCACTGTTAATACCTTTGGTGAAGCGATTGATACGGTATTAGAAGGTAAGGCTGAGCTGCTGTATGACTCTTACGGTTCGCTTATTTACAGTCTTGAAAAGCAAGGGATAAATACTATTGTCCCTTTTAAGTCGACACGATATATAGGAACAAACCCTATCCATATCGTCACTCGGAAAGATAAACCAGAATTAGCTGCAATCATTCAAAAAGGACTTACTGCGATTACTGCAGCAGAGAAGCGGCTGATATTTGAAAAATGGCTGGGCCAATCTGCTCAAGCTAATAAGTTGAATTTAACCGAGCAAGAGCAGCAATGGTTAGATGCACATCCTGTCATCGACATTCGCAGCGAAGCGGATTGGGCTCCTTATGAATTTATGGGCCAAAATGGTCAGATGCAAGGTCTATCTATTGATATCCTGCGTTTAATCGAAACTAAGCTGGGAATTAGGTTTGATTCTAGCTCTGATGGTAGTTGGGTAGAGGCTTTAGCCAAAGCAAAAAAACATGATCTTGATATGCTTAGCGGTACAGTTCAAACCCCTGAGCGTGAGGTATTTTTAAACTTCAGCCAAGCCTATTTTTCTCCTCCCAGTGTAATTTATACCCGTGATGATCGCTCAGTAATTAAAAGCCTTGATGGCTTGGCCGGAAAAACGGTTGCAATTGAAGATAGTTATTACTTACATGAGAAGTTAAAAAATGATTTTCCAAAGATAAAACTAATACGAGTGACGTCAACATTGGATGCATTAAAAGCCGTCTCTTTTGGCGATGCTTATGCTTATGTCGGTAATCAAGGCGTGGCTAATTGGGTGATTGGAGAAAATGCCTTAACCAATTTGAAAATTAATAGTGATTCTGGATTAGGTGCTGCCGGTCTTCGGTTTGCTATACGTAAAGACTGGCCATTACTACCGGCCATTTTAGATAAGGCATTGGCAACAATTACTGAAAGCGAAATGTTGGTGGTGCGGCAAAAATGGTTAGGTACCGAGTTTGTCGAGAAGGCTTTTATCTTAAGTAGCTCAGAAAAGCTGTGGTTGGCACAGCATCCTGAAATACGCTTTACTGGTGATCCTAATTGGTTGCCATATGAAGCGTTTGATCAGCAAGGTAATTATATTGGCATTGTGGCCGAGCATCTGAAGCTTATTGAGCAGAAACTAGGTGTGAAAATGACGATTATGCCTTCGGCAACGTGGAGTGAATCGGTAGCCAAAGTAAAGCGTAATGAAATAGATATTTTGTCTGAAACCACCAATTCCAATTTAACATCACAATTGAATTTTACTCAGCCTTATATCTCTAGTCCGGTTGTTATCGTGATGAATCATGATGAGAACTACATAGAGAGTATTGCTCAAATCAAGCAGAAAAAAATAGCCGTTATTAAAGAGTATGGCTATGTACCTGAGATAGTTGAAAAGTACCCCAGCCTTAACTTTGAAATTGTTGATTCTATTCAAGATGGCCTCACTGCTGTGTCGACCGGTAAGGTGGATGCCTTATTGGCTACATTAGCACAAGCGAGTTACCACATCTCAGAATTGGGTATTAACAATATCCGCATTGTCGGTAAAACAGAGTTTACTACTGAGTTAGCCTTTGGCATGCAAGCTGATTTTGCAGCTTTAGTGCCTTTGTTTAATAGGGCATTAAGTTCGATAAGTCGTTCTCAGAAGCAACAAATTCAGGATGATTGGGGTAAAGGCAAGTTCACTAAGCAAGTCGAAGTAGATTATGGCTTAGCGGTTAAGATAGCTATTTTGTTATTAATAATTATTTCAGGAATTGTCTTTTGGAATAGAAAGTTGGCTCAAGAAGTTAGGTTACGGCAACAAGCTGAATCTCAAGTTCAAACACTGCTAGATCAGATTCCATTACAGATTGTAGTTTCTTCTCGTGAAGGAAAAATTTTAGAGGCTAATCCTCAGGCATTACGTGATTATGATATTGACAAAAGTCAGCTTGCCACATTTGGCATTATGGATTTTTACCTTCACGCTCATGATCGGGAGGAGGTTCTTGCTGAGCTGGCTAGTAAAGGTCAGGTGGAACAAAAGATAGTTCCATTTAAACATTTAGATGGCGCAGTAAGATCGATGATGATTTCGATTATGCCTATTGTCTATCACAACCAACCGTCTTTATTGGCTATTGGCGTTGATATGACGGAGCGCTTAGAAATGGAAAGTGCTTTAAATGAGGCCAAAGAATTTGCTGAGCGAGCCAGCCATGCAAAATCCGAGTTCCTGGCGAATATGAGTCATGAGATTCGCACGCCAATGAATGCAATTATTGGCTTTACTGAGCTATTACAAGAACAAATAAAAGAACCAAAACTTAAATCTTTCGCCAATACAATTCATTCTGCTGGCAATGCATTATTACAATTAATCAATGATATTTTAGATTTATCAAAAATTGAGGCGGGCAAAGTCGAGATCAAAAAACGTGCGACTAATCCGCATAAACTATTTGATGAGCTGGCCAATATTTTCATGATGAATATGAAGAAGAAAGGCTTGGATTTTATTTTAGAAATCGATTCGACGATACCGGAAAGTTTGATATTAGATACGCCACGGCTACGCCAGGTGTTATTGAATTTGATCGGTAATGCGGTGAAATTTACTGAACATGGACAAGTAAGGTTGATTGCCAGGGCTGAAAATGAAGATGAGATACTCAGTAAGCTGGATCTGGCTATCGTAGTGAAGGATTCTGGCATCGGGATTCCAGAGCACCAATTAACAGCAATCTTTGGTGAGTTTGAACAAACAGAAAATCAAGATTCTGCTAAGTTTGGTGGGACCGGCTTGGGCTTGTCGATCAGTCAACGTTTAACTCACCTTATGGGGGGGCAAATTAGCGTTAGCAGTAAAGTGGGCATGGGCTCTAGCTTTACAGTGAGGTTGCATGGGGTTGATATTGCTTCAATAACAGCGGCTGAAACCATCACGACTGCAATGGTTGAGGTGAATAAGCTGAATTTCTCACCAGCCGTTATTTTAGTGGTAGATGATGTTGCTGATAATCGTCAGTTAGTGAAAGCAAACTTTGAAAATACTGACTTAACAGTGTTAGAAGCTGAAAACGGCTTGCAAGCAATTAATTTAGTGAAAGAAAAGCAGGTTGATTTAATTTTAATGGATATTAGGATGCCGGTAATGGATGGGTATCAGGCGGCTCAAGAAATTAAAGCGTTCACATCGATACCCATTATTGCTTTAACTGCTTCGGTGATGAAGGATGAATATGAGCGAGTAACAACACATGAGTTTGATGGCTATTTAAGAAAGCCGGTATTACGTGCCGAATTATTTATCATGCTGAG
>MAAC01008139.1_pt1 | contig 10075 bp, 8 predicted proteins | sample 1115981 | NCBI WGS metagenome assembly MAAC01 (sample SAMN04961126, study PRJNA320927) | seawater metagenome | isolation source: sample BD02T64 sea water enriched with oil for 64 days | place: USA:Gulf of Mexico | collected 2013-07-27 | reverse complement strand
ATGAGGGGAAGCCGAACACTATCAACACCCAACCCAACACAAACATCTGTTAAAGATATCCCTGACATTCCTTCCATTTCGGTCGGATTGGCCTTAACAGAATCAGCCGAGATAATTGTTTCATATTCAATATCACGTTGGGTTGTTATAAACTCATGAGTTGAGCGTTTGATAGTAACCGCGCCAACTGTAGCTCCTTCATCCTTAACGAGGCATATAGCAAGAGGATGCCCGACACGGATCGCCCAGCCACGTTGTTGTAACATTAAAACTCTTTTGGACTTGAGATGCATTTTCAAATGACACTGCCATCAACACTTTTGTTGGAATCGTTTTTTCAATCACCAAGCAATAGGTTATAAATCATGCAGAAACCCTATTGATTAACAATCCCAAAACAGACATTCAATCAATAAGGCACCTGCCAGTAATTATTTATAACGTTACATATTTAGTTTGATTTCCACCCAATTGGGAATGAAGAGATGTTTTTTCAGGCGTTACCCTAAATGGCATACGTTTTCCCTCAATGAGGGGAAGCCGAACACTATCAACACCGTCGTCATTGATATGATTACCGATACAGTCGGTCACTTTCCACTGTCCATTACCATCTAAACGCCAAATGTCAGGATCACGCATCGGGGCTACACAAGCCATTAATTCTTCTTCTGTCAAGTCAACTGCATTAAGAAAAACGTCTGTATCAGAAGGACGAGCAGCGTCATATTTCATCACCATTTCAATGCCTTCCTCTCTTGTCATCCGACCATGACGAATTTCATTAGAAGCATCATCAGTAGCACGCCCGTACCCAAATTTCAGGAATTTCAGCCAATCATGTAAACCATTGGCATGAATATCCTCCAGTTTTGAATAAGTATTAAACGTTCGCTCTCTGTCTCGACCTGTCTCAAAGTTCAATTTATCAATAACATACTCAGCTTGGGTACGCCCATCCCAGAGAAGATAATTTGACATATAGATACCACGGACGCCCGTCTCTTCTATTTTCTGATCTGAAGGATAAAAATACGGAGCGAGGTCATAAGCCGTTAAATCACAATCCTCTCTTAAAATCAGATCCTGAGGTTCAAACCCCCTCATAGAATGTTCTTGTCGTTTCTTTTTTGTAAATTCAACATAATCGTCCAGATTATGCATTCCCACAAGTTCAGAAAAACCTTCCTCTCCCCATATAATAAGTGGAATATCATACTGGACAGCAGTAGAAATCGGGAATGTCATGATCCCAGCATGATAGTGCCAAGTAACATCTCCTACCGTTTTAAGCATGTATTTTGCTATTCTAAGCGCTGACCCGGGTGCTGTGGTATAACGAACTAGGTTACAATCCAACCTTTCGATCAAATTCGTAAGATTACGGACGCCCAATGGGGTATTAAAAGTGTGGTTATAAGTGACCAATAATGGGTTTAAACCATATCGTTCTTTTATAACATGCACTTGCCAAGTCGAATCTTTTCCGCCTGACACAGGAATAATACAATCATAAGGGTTACCCTTTTTTCTTTGCTGCTCCTTATACTTTAATAATAATTCCCTGAACTTTGCTTCACGCTTATCCCAGTCCACACTATCAACGGCAATAGTTTTGGCTTCGAAACTTCGGCACCCCGAACAAACACCTTCATCATCAAGAAGAATTCCTGGTTTAGCGTTTATTGGATAAACGCATCGCTTACAATATTCCATACAAGTATTCCAAATTACTCTAGTAAAGTTGTAGATTACATCAATTCAAAAAGGACGATATTTGGGGTGGCGTGGCATAGACACGTCATAAAAGCTGGCTGCTCTAACTCTGAGCCCGCTATTCTCCATATATTCCTTAGCTTTCTTTGTGCTTTGCTCAACATAATGGAAAACATTTCCAGCGGCAACAGCCTGTACCCCCGCAATTTCAATTCCATCGACGAGGTGCTGCCATTCATTAACTCCACCAAATGCAATCACTGGCACAGGAACATTCGACACCACTTTTTTCATTAGCTCCAAATCATAACCTCTACGGTCTCCATCTCGATCTAATGAATTAATCAACAATTCACCAGCACCATGATTTACAGCCGTTTTCACCCACTCTATTAAGTCAAATCCAGTCTTGTTTTTACCGTGGTCGATTACAACCTCATAGCCGCATTTCATTTCACGATTTTCAGTACCATCAACAGAAACTACAACGCATTGGTTCCCAAAACTATCAGCAATCCTTTTTATCAGGTCAGGATTACGGAAAGCTTCTGAATTAACAACAACCTTATCAGCTCCCACACGAGTAAAGTGATGAGCCTGCTCAAGTGTTTTCAAGTTTCCACCGACAGTTAACGGTACAAAACAACGGCGAGACAATTCTTCAGCTGTTTCTATAAATTTCTCATAATGTTTATCAGTGGGTGAAATATCTAAAAGTATGATCTCATCAATCGCCCAGGAATTGAAAAAATCAACGGCAGTTAATGCATTTCCAATAACATTTTGCGGTTTAAATTTCCGAGTTTGAACAACCTGTCCTCGATGCCACAGAATGGAAGCGATAAGCCTGTGCTTAGTTTGCATCACTAAATCCCCTCCTCACTGTATATTAATAAAGTTTTCTATTAATTTCATGCCTGCAAGCTGAGACTTTTCAGGATGAAATTGAACGCCAAATATATTGCCCTTTTCAATAGCCGAGACATATTTCACGCTATAGTTCGTTTCACCAGCGCAATACTCGCTTGTTTTTTCATCCAACAACAAACAATAACTATGGGCGAAATAAAAATCTGCGGTGTCAATTATACCAGAGAAAAGCCTTGAATTAGAGTTAATGTGAACATCGTTCCAACCAATATGAGGAACCGTAAGATTATTGGTCGTTGAGGGGATTTTACTAAATTCCCCTGAAAACCATTGCAACCCCGGTAATCTCCCTTCCTCACTACCCGAAAACATTAGCTGCAAACCAACACATATGCCAATAAAAGGAACACCTGCTTCCATTACACGCCGGTACAAAGGTTCAATAAAATCTCGCTCTTCCAAGCCTTTCATACCTGCATCAAAAGATCCGACACCTGGCATAACGATCTTATCAACATTTTTCAAATTTTGCGGTGAATCAATTACAATAATATCGTGATCAAAACACTCGAATGCGTTTATTACAGATCGGATATTTGCATATCCGTAATCAATAATTGCTATTTTCAACTTAATTAACTTTCTGCTGTGAGCCAACTACAGAGAAGGCTTCTTCAAGGCAGCAACTCAGGCCTAACGCAGTATGCGCGACATTATCAACATCTTCCTGAAACCGCGTTCTGTACTCGCCATGTATTACATTTTCCAAAAGAATACTTACAAACAAATCTACTTTTTTCAAATCAGGTTGATAGCCATTCAAAACTTGATCAAAAAAATTTATGGCATCACATAAATTTCTAACCGAAAAAACTCCATCACACCCTTCATACCATGGAGCACCAAAAACCATGACAGGCTTTCTTCTATTTACGGCTTCCCAACCGGAATACCCGGTTACTGTGGCAACTATTTCGGAGTTCTCAGCAAGTTTCAAACTCGAAACACGTTCTGATACGAGCTGGACATTATCGTAACCAGTAATTTGTTCGTAAAACTCTTTGGTTCGGTGAAGGCTATCCGGATAATAAAAATATAGTTGGGCTGGGTGCTCCCGAACATACAGTTTCCATCCTGCAGGTAACGCTTTAGATAAGATATCAATCATCAACACCTGATAAGCAAACATCCCTCCATTAGGCATTGTTGATGCCTCAGGCTGCATATGTAACGGTACATAAACGTATTTTTTCTGATAGTCAATTTCTGTGCACTGCTCTTCATAGCTATCCACTAATCTACGGCGCCGAATTGCCTGATAGATATTGTCACAACCCCCAAATAAACTCATCCCTTTTCGAACTTTGAAAACCGTATTCTTTATGGCCTTGAACCAATTAATTCTATAGCTTTCTATTTCTCTGGTTTCTCGATTAATCTTATCTTTAAGCACAAAATAATCAGGAACAGCGGTTTCAACATTATGCCCCTCCCTCAAGGTTCTCAAATGAACTTCGAGCCACGTAGGTAAAACGACTGGGTTGATATCATGAAATTTTTGTTTCGCATATTCATAAGAAAGTAATACAGTTCGCGACTGAGCTTCTAATTCCTCCACTAGATATGATAAATTGTATCTGTCGGGAAATAATACCCTCTTCAAAATGTATGTATGAATTCCCATATGTTTGGATATGATATAAACACAATACGCGAGAAAACCGGTCGGAACATTAGAATAAATTACGACATCAGGTCTCGCCTTTTTTATAATACTGTATCCAACTGCAATCTGGCGATAAAAATCAACGCGTATATCGAGACCCGAGAAACGTAAAGGCGACGATCTTCGTTTTTTCAAATACGAAACCCATAATTTTCCTAAATATGGAGCAAGTTCTTCATCCACCTGAAGCAAGGTAAATTCTCTGTCGTTCAAAAATGCATTAACATCCACAGTCTCTTCAGGGATAAACTCCGGAAATTGTTCAATATAATATTCTTCATCCTCTTTGGAGCAGCCATTCCAAAAAACTATCTGATCATTTAGATTTGAAGCAGCATCCAACACCCCTTTACGCTGCCAATCGACATCGAAGCCAAATACAGCAATCCTGCTAGACATTTCCCCAGTCACTCCTCTTCACCAAAAAAATTTGCTTCAACTATTTTGCCCTCGTGTATTGAAAAACTTCGATCAGAAATTTTAGCGAGTGCGGGTCTATGACTTATCGCAACTATTGTCAAATCCCCGTTTGTATCGTGATGGAGGCGTTGTAATTCTGCACAGATAACTCCCTCTGTTTTCACGTCTAACGCTGCCGTGACTTCGTCTAGAATGAGTAGTTTTGGCTTGTGAACCAGCGCACGCGCTAATGACAAACGTTGTCGCTGTCCTCCAGAAAAATTCATTCCTCGTTCACTAATCTCTGTAAAAATACCGTTCGATAGCCCCTCGACAAATTCCAATATATTAGATGACCTTAGCGCATCTCGAACACGATCCGCCGAGATTTCCTCATCACCTAATGTCATATTTTCAAAAATAGTCCCGGTAAAAAGAAGGCAATCCTGGGGAACATAACCAATCTGTTCTCGCCACGCTTTTTTATCGAAATCGAACAAGTCCAATTTATCGATCAAAACTCTTCCCGAGACCGTTTCTAATAGGCCAATAATAAGATCTACTGCTGTCGTTTTTCCTCGTCCTGACGGTCCAAAAAAGGTTACAAATTCACCCCTCTTGATTGATAGCTTCGCGTTCTTCAGAATAGGTGAGTTATCGTATTGAAATGTAACATTTTCGAAAGTTAACTCTTTCCAGACTGGAACTTCCAAAGTACCACCTTCACGTTCTTCGTATTCCTTTGTCGCAGCCCAAAGATTCAAGACAAAATAGAAAGCAGGTTGCCCTGTAGTGATATTTTTCAAAGAAATTGGTAAACTGCTTAAGCCCTCATGAAGTCGATAAAACAAGTAAAGAACAGTCAGTAAACCTTCCGTTCCACCATCCCAGATTGGTAACAAAACTATCATCCCAAGGGCAATTGAAATGGCCCCAAGCGGTTCAGGAATCAGCCTCATAAACTCATTACTGATAATACTTTTAGATTGAAGGTACTTTAAATCATTTATGTCTTGATGAATTGCTTTCTGAAATTTACCCAGACGCCCCATGGCCTTCATAGCTTTCATCACAACAATACCGTCAATCAGTCTCTGATTTAGCATACGCATTGAGATGACTTGTGCTTCAGCAATACGCCTTAAAATACGTACAAAGAAAGATAGAACGAATGTTGTCCCCGCCCCCAGCACCACTGCCGCTAGAGTAAATTGCCAACTAATTAGAAACGAAGTCGCCATCAAAAACATTACCTGGAGAACTCTTGCCAGCCCTTCGGAAATGGCTAAGCTTGCCTTTGCAGTTTTACCAGAATCATTGACTAGCGCCTGAACATAATCGCCCGTTTTCTCTCGACTAAATAAAACCCAGTTGGCCTTAATCATGGCGTTAATAAGGCCAATCCTTACTTCTCGAGTTATCTTTGCAGCAAAATTACCAATCAAAACACCTGCTGTTAATCGCACTAAAAATTTAGTTAATATAACGCTAACCAGTACAATTAACACCCACTCAACACTAGAAGGAATTCCTATATTTTCAAAGATACTCAGGATTTGAACTGTTAACCAATTTTGTTCTCCAACTTCCACGTTGAGGATCAACCCCAAAACTGGAAGCATCAACATAATTCCAATACTATCTAAAACCCCAGATACCAAGAAGAGAATGGCAGAAAATACAGCTTGAAGTGGATACTCACTTACAAACCAACCGACCATATTACGCAATCCCCTTTGCCTAGTATGACGCAATTCAGTATTTGATAATTTATCGCGCAAGGCATTAGTCATTTTTATCATTCAGTCTAGTGATCTCTACAGGGAAACGATTTCTTTTGAAGTCTTCCGCTAAAAGGCCAAAATCAAGAATATTTTCTCGTCCTCTTTTAGAAACGACTTGCTTCCGCTGGCAGCCCTCTTGGACAAACCCAACCTTCTTCAACACGGCCTTACTTCCCGTATTGCCTTCATAACAACAAGCTCGAATTTTCACTAAATCCAGCTTTTCTATGCCAAATGCACAAGCCGCAGCTACCGCATGTGTACCAACACCTTTCCCCCAGCAATTATTATCACCGACCATGTAGGCGACTACTGCAGATGAATGAACACTTTTAATTTCATCCAACTTGACTGTTCCTACAAACTTTAAACTGTCGTGATGAATCGAAAAAAAATACGCGTTTGGGGCTTTCTTTATTTCCCCCAAAAACTTTTTTATGCTTTCAAGTGTGTGCTTTTGAAACCGGACTTCCAGATATTCGTTTACGGCTGGGTCGTTTAGCCAACTTACATACTCATCGGTAGCGCATTCCATTGTAATTGGTCGCAATACAACGGGACCACAAGAAATTTCAAAAGTCTTAGATTTTTCAAACAATGATGTCACCACTTTAGTTCAATCTATTTTATACAAACAAAAAATCTGAATAGTAATATTCTCTAGAACTGTTCGAGAGTTCCTACATTTCTAATATCAATAATATTCTATATCTAAACTACAGAAGATTTATTGCCTGTTATCATTCGAGAATGTCTTGATACATTGAGTATCAAAATATGAGGTCTTCAATAGAAAATGTTTATATTTATATCTTATAATTCTACTCACACATCCCTCCCATATTTAAATTTATTCCAATCAATTTTCGATAAAAATACCATGTGCCTGAGCTAAACACGTAACGACATCGTCATATCAGCGCTCATCAAATTTCTTAATTATTACTTTTATTCTACGTCCGATAAGGATAAAGGTTCCCCGCGAGTCAATTTTCGGCTCGCCTTACGTCCCAACATTTCCCTGTAGTGTCGGGGAGCCAGCCCAAAACCTGGGCGGATACGACGAATTTTTGCCTCTGTTAACATTTCGCCCTTATCAATATCAGCAACCACGTATATGGAACGCCTAAACTGTATTGACTGTTCTTCACTAGTCTTTTTCTGATATCCTGCAGAGCCGAGTGCAGAAAAAACGGCCGCGGTATCACTTACCAAATTGGTAAATTCGTGTGGTTCCAATGAAAAAGCAGCATCAGGCCCACCATCCTTTCTCCTCAAAGTGAAGTGTTTTTCCACCACACAGGCCCCAAGTGCAACAGCACCAACAGCAACCGAAGTCCCAAGTGTATGATCAGAAAGACCAACCGGCAAACCTAGCTTCTCCTCAAGATCGGGAATAGTTAAAAGGTTGACTTCTCCAATTGGCGTTGGGTATCCGCTTACACAGTGAAGAACAACCAGATCTTTCGCTCCAGCTCTCTCCAATGTAGAAAGAGCTTCATTCACCTCTTCAAGAGTAGCCATGCCAGTAGATACTATAATCGGTCGCCCGGTGACGGCGATTTTTTCAAGTAATGGAATATCCAACAACTCGAAAGAAGCGACTTTATAAACAGGAGGATCAAATTGTTCTAAAAAATCGACTGCCGTTTCATCAAACGGCGAGCTAAAAACATCGATACCAATCTCACGCCCCAGATCAAACAACGACTGATGCCAGTCCCAAGGGGTATGTGCCTCCTCATATAGCTCATATAAACTACGACCATCCCACAAGCCTCCTTCTATAGTAAAACCCGTGCCTTCATGATCGATGGTCATGGTGTCTGCGGTGTAGGTTTGCAATTTAACAGCATGTGCCCCAGCTTGTTTTGCCGCCCGGATTAAGTCCATCGCTCGATTAACGTCACCATTATGATTACCTGACATTTCTGCGATGACATAAGGCGCGTGTCCCCTGCCTATTGTTCGGCTTCCGATTTTAAAAGTCTTAGTCACACCTTGCTCTCCGTTTTTGGTGCCAGGACATAATGTTCTCCCTGGCTTACAAATCCTGTTGCTAAAAACGCCTTTATAGAAGCGATATTCTCCTTGTTGATCACCGCATAGAGTGGTACGCGAGAATAAATTTTCTCAAGTGATTTCAACATTGCTGTGGCTATCCCTCGCCCTTGTGATTGAGGGGCCACCAGAAGGGAAATTAAAAACCCGCCAACAGCCATCGGCGCTAGATGCAGAAGACCGACGGGGATCATGTTACCATCGCATGCAATATACGTTTCCATTGGAAAATTCAACAAACGTCCTTGCGACCATTTTTGATGATCAGCCCAAGAAATACTCTCTGAGTTATTAGAAAATTTACGCAAACCCTCGCTGTCTTGCCAGGAAAAGATCTGTTCAATATCGTCTTCACGCATGAACCTCAATCTGATATCAACCCCATGGCGGTCCTGCTCTGGAAGAATAGCTGCAGCGACCCTCCCAGCCCCAAGTCCGTCTGTAATACGACCAGCTCTCTCCGACATAATTTGAAGCTTTTCAGGATTGTTCATTAAGTCCCCTAATGCCAGAGAAATACGGTGGGGTGCCGTACCATCGTAGTCGCCAAGATAACTCGCAATGCGCATATCTTCTGCCATTCTGCCAATCTCAACCTGATTATCAACGAAAGAAACCAATATGGATGGCAGGCGTAAGCAACAACGCTCCAGTGTCATACTTCCGGGTGCTCCCACCGAAACGGTAGCACCCGCCATCAAGTCTGCAACGTCCTGGCTATCCACATGAAGCCGAGCCGACGGCACCGCTTCAACCAATGAAATAAGCTTGTCAAGGTGAAGACTACCGCTGCCAATAGCAATGTCATATTCAAGCGTATCGCCAAATGCAGAAAAAATAGCCCGGCAACTCCTTAATGTTAAATTTTTAATATCTACGCCACCAAAACAGATGAAGATACGAGGACGTTTTCTGTTCTCTCCGACCTGACGTAGCGATGATTTTCGCATCGAATAAAATTCGTTACGTAGAAGCGCATAGCCTGCCCCAGCAAGAACTATCGTTCCTTTAGCTTGCAATTCAATCCAGTCTGAAACAATTCGCCCCGGATTTTGGTCTACTAATATATCACAATCATGTTGTCGGCCAACAAAGTCATCCAAAATAACCAAAGAGCGAACCTTACTACGTAATTTCTGTTCAATTTTGCAATCTAATTCATAAAGATCAACGACAAGGCTATCTATAGTTTTGCCTTCAAGGGCACTCAGTAAAGATTCGGGGTCCGGCCTGATTTTATAGAAGTGACATGTATCTGGAAAATGAAGTCGTGAAAATTTAATCGTTGGCTCATCAGAAAATATGGTAATATCTAGACCAGCTTCAGACAAGGCATGAGCCAGAACCGAGCATCGCCTTGCATGCCCCGTTCCAATTTTTGGTGTTGTCAAAAAATGAAACCCAATCATGCCTAGCGAACACTAAATACTGGTTTTATCAACTCACAACCTAAGCGATTTACGAGGCCTGGATTAGAAATTTCACGGGCCAATGCCGCCAGGGTTTCATCGAACACATC
>MAAC01019594.1_pt1 | contig 10085 bp, 11 predicted proteins | sample 1115981 | NCBI WGS metagenome assembly MAAC01 (sample SAMN04961126, study PRJNA320927) | seawater metagenome | isolation source: sample BD02T64 sea water enriched with oil for 64 days | place: USA:Gulf of Mexico | collected 2013-07-27 | reverse complement strand
TTTGCTTTGGGCGGTGCGATCGGTGGGGGATATGGCACTCAGGGTGCCCTTGAGGGTTGATCGGATCGCGGGTTTGGAGGAATGTGGAGGCACAGGGCATTGTAGGGCGGTGTTTGCAATTGTGTTAATGGTGTGGTATGTTTTACATATGTAGCAAGAAGTACTTGCTTTTCATGATGATCAAACAAAGGAGATATAAATGAATGGCGACAAATGGCGACAAATGGCGACAAATGGCGACGATTGGTAGTCGATGGAAGGGATTGGTTGCGGCTCTTGGGTTGATGTTTGTTTCAAACACAGTAAATGCTCAAGTAAATCCATTGCCTTGGGAAAATCTCACAGAGCCTGCGGCGTATGTGACCTTCGATGTGGCTGAGTCGGGGTGGACGCTCTATCCGGTCATTACAGCGAACGATGATTTCATTGGGTTCTTTGGGTATCTGCCTGATGAGTTTGTGGTTGGTGACAATGTTTCGCTGCTCTGGATGATCCCGGATAATGGGGACGGCTCATGGAGCATGTACGGGTGGTCGAATACTGATCTGAAGGTTGTCAGCGATTATCTGGACAACTTGACTGGGACAGAAAATGTGCTCGCTGATACCGGACTGGATATCTTTGCATGGGAATCTCAGCCGATCGTTGATCCAAAGAGCATGCCGTTTGGTATCGCTGAAGACGATCCGTTCGCTCCAATCATGGAAGCGACGCAAGATCCAGCAATCGCCGATGCATTGATTGCCGTTGGCGCAGCGGGTGCGCCAAACCTGACACAAGCAACGAATATGCAGCCAGTCGATTCTTGTCCACCTGCGATCAATAATGATGATGGACATATTACTTTGTTTGACATGCAGATGGCTAGTCGGGCAAGAACCATTCAGGAAATGATGCTGGTATGGGTGTCGGATGCAATCCTAGATAGTCTAGCCGCCACCGGATTGGATCAAGATGTTGATTTAATCAGATACTGTTGGTGTTTTCCAGGTTGTGCCACAGTTTGGAACGGTTGGACCGCATGGTCATGTACTAATCCTAATGGTTTTCCTAACGGTGCTGGTGGCTGTAGATGTACTCAGTGTTCAAGATCACGGACAGGCGTGCGAGTGTGCACCGGGTGGGACTGTCTAGTGACATCAACAACAACCCTAAATGATTCCCAAGGGCCAATGGAAATCCATGGTCCTGTCAATCCAGACGGTTCATGTGGCGGTTGTCCATGAGTTTGTGTTTGAAAGGGGCCGCCGCAAGGCGGCCTTTATTTTATGTATAAAATTTTGAAGAATGCCATTTTGCTCTTTATGCTAGTCGTTTTTTCTTTTGTCGCGTTCTCTTCGCACGCGATGATCGCTTCCGGATATGTTGATGCTTTGATACTCCAGCGAGTGGGTGAGCCTAAAAATGTAGTGCTGTCAAAGTTGATTCCGCTAGACGAAAACACAGTAGTTTATGTGCAAGTAGAAGGCAATAATGGCGTATATAATCGTATTGTCGTTCGCGGAGATGATGGCAAGTTTCGATTTACATTTAGATCATCAATGTCAGAAGCGATGTTTCTTTCAGTATCTGCAGATGAAAATGTGATGGGAGCGGTTGCAATTCCATATCCATTTCTTATCCCATTTATCGTTCATCTTGTAGTTGTTGGGTTCATGCGATTTGGTGTGGTACAGATTCGACGGAAAAGTGCAGTCTTGATTGGTACATTGTTTGCCTGGCATGTTATATACGCTTCGCTTTATGCGTATATAATCGCCATGTGGTATCAATGTGCGAGGATGATCTGGGCAAGCGAGGTGTGGGGAGTGGGGGCGTATCTGAACGACCCATTAATTGGGGAGTACAGTCTATATACCCTTTGGGGGTTCACAATTTTGATGTATCTCTTCTGTGCGATTGGAACAACAGGGATGCAGGTTCGGCGCAAGCCGACAGCTAAGAAACAAACTTGCATCAAGTGTGGGTATGAGCTTGCGGGGATCGAGGGGAAGTGTCCGGAGTGTGATTTGGAGATTGGGGCGTATATACCTTCGAAGTTGCGGATCAACCATTGGTATCTGGCAGCGATGTTTGTGGTGACCTTCTTTTCGCCGGTGTTGGTGGCGAGTGTGTATTCGATTTTGGGGTGAGGGACGAAGACACGGCTTGCCGGGGACGGTCAAGCCGTGGCATCCGGCATTCCTCCAAGCATTCGCGGCCGGGTGCCCATAAAAAAGCCTCGCGATTGCGAGGCTCATGTGCATCAAACTTAGGCGATCAGCTCAAAGAATCTCGTACCGCTCAAGAATCTCACGCATCTGCGCGACGGTATCACCCTTGTGATCGATCAGCTCGGCGCACCACCCGAAAGCTTTGGCGCCTTCGACATTGGTCTTTGAATCATCAAAGAACAGCACCTGTTTGCCAACTGCGCCGACACGCCGCTCGAAGGAAGCAAATGCTTTTTCGTCGGGCTTGGCGAGTCCAAAGAGGAAGCTCGCGTGCTTGTGCTCGATCAGGCTTGCTGCCGGGAAGTCTTCTTCCATGCGTGCCCAGTGGGTCGCGTTGGTGTTCGAAAAGAGTGCGGTCGAGAGATCAGCGAAGGAGTTGAGCTCTTCGATGAGATCTTCGATCCCCTCATATTCTTCGATCAGCCACGCGTCGTGCACCGCAGCGATGTCTTCGAGCGAGTGGAACTCTTCGGATTCTTTCGCGATGGATCGGCAGAACGCTTTGTCGCTCATCTGCCCGGTGTGAAACCGCTTGGCGATCGCGTCCTGTTTGGCGAGACACTTCTTGGAAATCTTCGCGTTGGGTGCTTTAATCCCCGCTGCTTTACATCCCTCTTGCCAGGTTTGGCAAATCCGCAGGATAACGCCGCCCCAATCGAAGCAGACGAGCCGAATATCGTGATCTGTGTGATCCTGTGTTGCCATGGATGATTATACGCCCGTCGAGGTGCATTTCATCACTTCGTCCATCACCGTTGTAGCAAAAGACCCTCTGGGGAGTTCAAATGCACATCGGATATACGCTCCGTGCTCGTCGATGCCCCCTTCGACCTCTGGATCGATGACCGCCATCCGCATCGGACGCCGATCGCCTCCGATCATGGAGTACCCACCTTGGGCTTCGCAGGCTTCAAGATTTGCAGGCTCAACCCCGGCATTGCTCAGTGCTCCGAGTTCCAGATTGTCGATTTCGCCGCTCGCCCGAGCCATTGTTGTGCCCCACATGGGTCCAGATGGCGAGAGCTCAAAGCTTTCGACCCGCGATTGGAGCGTGGAATCGGCCTTTTCGAGTTCTTCAGTGGTGATCTCGAAGGATGAACGGTTTTTCATCACAAACGCCAGATCGCCAGCCTGAAGCATGTCCATCGTGCCCGCTTGGATCCGTGTGTTGAGCACATGGTTGAAGATCGCCGATTGGAACGAGCTGATAAAGAATCCCGCAGCCGTCGGATCGATCACCCGGAGCGCCTTCTCTGGTGGATGGTCGTTGCTCAACGCGCGGAGCAGATTTCGCTCGATTTTAAACACCTTAGGCATCAGCTCAAACCCATCGCGGAACCGTCCGTCTACAAACGCCTGGCGAGCATCAGTTGTCCCCTTGGGCGCACCATCTTTCGGCGAGAGAATCAGATCGATCGCGGTTTGCGCATCGCCGAGGATCATCGCCCGCCCGACAAGGTGGTTGTTCATCAAGAACCCAAAGCGTTGCTCGCCGATGCGGTTGGGGCACCCGTGCTTGGCGAGCATGTCGATCGATGCTTTGGCATGGCGGACAGCAAGGGGGTCGACGCCTCGCACCTTGATCGAGAACCGGTTGCCACGCAGGTGCCCGCGTTTGAGCTGGTTGGAGTGCACATCAACCCACAGCACACTGGCGCGATCATGCACAAAGCTGGGGAAATCCTCGGGCGTCTTGCCCGGCGTATGAATCGAGATCACCTGGCGCGTGATCGCGTGCTTGTCCTTGAGCCCGGCGTGCCCGATCGATTTGCGTTTGACTTTAAAGTGGCGCGAGAGCGCGTCGCGGAGTTGGAGGGTGGTGAGTTCTCGTTTTTCCACGAAGAGGAAGATGTGCTCGCCCTCGCCGTCGGGGTTGTAGAGCGGGATCTCTTCGACAAGGAAATCCTCTGGGCGCGATTTGAGCTGCCCGCCGATGCCGGGGATCGCGTGTGTGAGATAGCACGGCGCGTCGGCGCCGGTGGTGAACTCGTTGGTTGATTCTTGTGCGGTACTCATTATTTAGACCTGTCTTGTTTTACAAACCAATTAATTATTCAAACCCATCCATCGGCGGAAAGGTCGCGTGCTCGATCACCGACTCATCAACAAAGATCGGCACATCGCTCGTGATCCCCAGCGCGATGGCATCGCTCGGGCGTGCATCGATTTCGATTTCGATCCCGCGGTTGTCGGTGAGGTTGAGCGTGGCGTAGAAGGTGCCGTCGATGATTTCGGTGATCGCGATCGAATCAAGCGAGGCGCCGAGTTCTTCGATGGTGTTGGCGAGCAGGTCATGGGTCATCGGGCGCCCGATCTCGACGCCAGAAAGCCGACGATCGATCGCGATCGCTTCGGATATCCCGATCACAATCGGGAATGATCGTGCAACATCTTCGTCCACGCCCACCTCTCGCAGCTCGATAAGCTGGGCGGGGTTGAGTTCGCGGATCAAGATGCGAGCGAGTTCCATTTGTATGCGCATGGTGGGAGCCTTTGTGTAGGTGCGCAATTGAAGGACGCTCACGCTCAGAAAGCGAGCAACAGCGTCTGTTTATGGGCAACCAGTTGCAAATGCTTGGAGAAAGGCCGAGATATCAAAGAAGTCCCAGACCCCATCATCGGTGAAATCGGCAGCCGGGGCATTGGTTCCAAAGGCTTGGAGGAACACGGAGACATCGAAGAAATCGAGGATGCCATCGCTGGTGAAGTCTGCCAAGCAGGAGGAGTCGGGCACTGTGAACACATAGCCCGAGCCAGATTCGGCACCGTTCTGATCATCTCGCACCGCCCCGATAACCACTGTTGAGTTCTCGATGGCGACTGAGCGTCCAAACTGATCTGCGGATTGAGTGCCATCGCTGGATGTGAGTTTGGCAACTTGTTCGCCGGTCTGCGCATCGAACAAGTAAGTCGCGTCAACAGCTCCGATCGCCCCAACTGCAATGGTGCCATTGTCGATCGCGACCGACCACCCGAACCAATCATTCGCTGCGCCGTCATCTGGAAGCAGTTTCATGATCTGTGACCCGGTCTTGGCATCAAAGAGATAGACCGAACCAGAGTTTGCACCCAGGTCATCGTCTAAGAACGCCCCAACAACAACGATCTCGTTGTCGATCGCGACCGTCCATCCGAACCGGTCATGGGTTGCGCCGTCGTTTGGAACGAGTTTGGCAAGCTGCTCGCCGGTGGATGTGCTGAAGAGGTAGACCGCCCCCGAGTTGGAACCTTGGTCGTCATCGCGTGGAGCACCCACAGCGACGATGCCGTTGTGGATGTCAATCGCTGTTCCAAACTCATCGAGCCACACACCATCGTCAGCGAGCAGCTTGAAGAGTTGCTCGCCTGATTGAGCATCGAAGAGGTACGCCGAGCCTGAGTCTTCGCCGTTGTCATCGTCGTAGATCGCGCCCACAGCCACAATGCCATGGTCGATCGCGATGCAAGCGCCAAACTCATCGCCCTGCGAATAATCGATCGGCAAGAGTTTGCGTATCCGATCGCCTGTCGTCGCATCGAAGAGGTAGGCCGCCCCGGTGTTGACGCCGCTGAAGCTTGGATCGCTTGAAGTGGGTTCGTCGTTGCGCCGGGCACCCACACCGACGAAGTTTCCATCAACTGCCACTGCGTATCCAAAGTTATCACCGGCACTGGTTTCGGGGACAATGAGCTGGACAAGCTGCTTACCTGTCGATGCGTCGAACAGATATGCCGAGCCGGCATTGAGCCCGAATGTATCAGTCTGATGCGCTCCGGCAACAATGGTGTCATTGTCAATCCCCATTGAATAACCAAAAAAATCACCCGCAGCTCCATTGCTGGCCAAGAGTTTGTGGTCTTCGTGGATAAGCTGCGCGGACGAGGGGGCAACACACAGGCCCAAAGCGATAGAGCTCATGCAAAGGCGGAAATAAGATGTGGGGCATACACCGTTGGTCATGAGGGTTTTTCCTTGTTCGCAAATATATTACATCGATCTGCAGCGGTGTTCAAGGATTATCTACAACGGTGGCGTGTATTCTGGCTTATTGGCCCGGTGTCCTGCGTACACGCAGCTTGAGCAGGTCTTTGCTGTCCAGGATCGTGAACCAGTGATCGTCGCCGGCGGGGGCGAGGATGAGATCGTGGGTGCGGAGGGAGAGTTCGAGCAGCGACATCAACGCGGCGTCGGGGATGGATTCGGGGGCGCGGATGCGGATCTTCTTGCTCTCGGCTTGGCTTGAGGACACGATGTTGATGCCGAGCCGGTCGGAGATGAGGTCAATGAGGATGCCGAGTTCGAGTTCGCCGGCGAGATCGAGGGACACGGCTCCGGGCGGGGGCGTGGACGGCGAACGATCACGCATGGGCTGGGCGAGGGCCGAGGGGGTGAAGATTGGGAGGAGGATTGATGCAACGATGGCTGCGCGTTTGGCGGCGGCGGTGAGGCAGCTTCGCCGGACGGGCGCAGGGTTGGGGAGGGGGGTGGTCATGGGTGGTGAGGTCGATTCATTCGTTTGTGTGATTTTAGGTTTTTCGCCCGCTTAGATTTTTGCCAATTTCAACTGATTGATAGTATGTTTTTGACAACTCTAGTATCTTGAAAAAATCTATCTGCTGAATCATCCTTCCACCCATGCCGACCCGCTAATACAAACATATCTTCAAAACGTTCTATCAACAAAAACGAATTAGGCATTTCTGATGCCCGCTCGAGCTTAAGGGCCTCAGTCGAAGCGCTCCCAGATTGTACATATACAACTGCATTTTGGGCAAGCTTTGGAACAGCGTGATTGACAAAGCATTCCTTGTCTAGCGATTGCATGTTCGCCGTTGTTTTAGTAGTGACAACTGTTCGGTCATTAGCGTTTTGCAACCCTGACAATACATATATTGGCACATTATTAAATGGAGAAATAATAAAATGTTTTGTATGGCCATAAAAATACAACTCGAATTGCCCCCCCTTTTTTCGCGTCCACCCATGTGTAATCCTCAACTCGCGTGATGGAGGGCTAAATGTTTCTCGCTTGAACAATTTTGACATTCCATCAATCTCTTTGAGCAGTGTTCTGGACATAATAGGCTTCCACCCATCTCCTGGAGGAGGAGGATAACTAACAGTCTCATTCTGAAAAAATATTTTTCCCACCAGCCCCATACCAATTAAAATTACTAAAAGCGTCGCTATGAATATCTCAACAGTTGTCATGCGTTTTCCTTTTCATGTCACCTTGCAAATCCGCTGGCCGACTCTGCCATCCTACCGAAGACTGGGGCCATAAAAGTGTAAAGCCCACTCGCAAATGCTTGCCCATATTCTCGTCCAACAGACTCAATTGTATCCCCAGGATTGCGAGATATTATTTGACCGAATACTCCCTCTGTCGCACGGGACACCCTCGCTTTGATCCGCCTCGGAAGAATTCCACCGCCAAATCCTTCTGTAAAAATCACCTGAAAGGCAACTTCAATACCCAAACTGATAAGCGTACTTAATGATGCTGTTGCATTTGCACCGGATGCCAAATCATCGTCTTGCACTAAAGTCCTAACTGCTGTAACTACAATCTGTAGAAGCAATAAAAATGGCCCAAACTGACTTGCCGAGGCCATTGATTCCAATGCATAATCGAACACTCCGTCTGACAGAGCGACAACTAATGACCAGACAAAATCTTGAACATCACTAAATGCCTCCAGAGAATTAGATGCTACATACGCAGGATTAAAATTGTCTACAAGATTTTCAGCTAATAAAATCATATACTCAATGGCCACAGACAGCACGCCCATCCCAATGGCCATAAGCAACCCCGTTGGACCACCAGTCAGCAATGCTAATTGCAAGCCAACTCCAAGTTGACCGCCTGCAACAATACCTTGTAAAAAACTTCCGCCAAGCAGCTTTGATGCCACGCCGCCAAGCAATGTGGGGATGGATATTAACATGCTTTTACTTGCCATCGTGAACATAAGATTCATCAATGTAACCATCCCACTCGGATCAATCCCATTGACGGGATCTCCATGCACATAGGCGTACTTGTGGAGGGATTGGGGGTCGTCTTGGTTGCCGAAGAATGGGTCGAGGCGGTTGAAGATGCCTTGGGCGGGGAGGTAGTAGCGTGCACGCAGGTACTGCATCCCCAGGTCCGCGTCCCACTGCTCGCCGGCGTAGAGAAGATCGGTGGTTGGGCGGTTTGATGAAGACCCCCTCCGTCCGCGAAGACGCGGCCACCTCCCCCGGAGGCCCGGGGGAGGCGGAAGAATAAGACACTACTGCGCCGGGGACGGCGAGTAGTGGCACCCGGATGCAGATGGGATCACAGGCGGGACGGCTGTGCTGCGGGGGAGATATTGAGCCAGTTGGGCTTGGTGGCATCGAGGATGTTGTGGGTGGTGAGTTTTTGGAAGAAGAGTTCGACGGCTTCTTTGGCGCGGTCGTCGGGGTTGAACTTGAGGAGTTGGCCGATGTAGGTTCTTGCGAGGTCGGCGGGCCAGTTGTGGGCTTTGGCTTGGGTGGTGACGAGCCAGTCGAGGCGGAGGTTGTTGCGCAGGCGGACGCGTTCGAGCATCGCGGCGGCTTCGAGGATCTTTGGGGAATCGGCATCGTCGGCTCGGCACATCCAGGTGGCGTAGACGAAGGGGAGGCCGGTGAGCTCGTGCCAGGCTTGGCCGAGATCTATTTGGTGGGGGTAGCGGACGGCGGGAGGGGAGTCGACGACGACCTTGTCGCCGATGAGGAGGACGGTTTCTGGCCAGGCTTCTTCAGGCGTATCAGCTCCGGAGCCTGATTTTTCGCGGGCGTCGAAGGGTGTGAAGTTGGCGGTGACATTGTGTTGTTCACGGAGGATGATGTCGGCGAGCATGACCGAGGTGTGGGAGTCTGTATCGGCGTGGACGGTGGTGATCTGGGCGGGTGGGACGGCGGAGAAGAGGCGTACGGTGAGGGTTGGGCCTTCGCATCCGATCATGCCTGCGGGGATGAGGGTGAGGTTGTTTTTGGGATCGGCGGCGGGGTTGGCAGCATCAACGATCGAGGCGAGCCCGATGTCGGCTGTGCCAGTGGTGATCATCTGCCCGATGCGTGAGGGGATGGCCTTGATGAGTTCGCACCCGGTCCAGGTGTCGAGCCCTTCGATGAGGGAGATGGTGTTGAGGAACTGGACCGCGGCGATTTTGGTTGGGGCTTCAAATTGTGATGTGGTGGGCATATGGAGGGCTTTCGGCGTGCCAGCGGGGGCATGGAAATGGAAAGAATCACGAAATTGCGAGCATGAACCGATACATTCGGTGGCATCAGGCTGTTTTGGCTTTACATTGAATGCGTGCCGGGAAGAAAAGACTTCACGGGACGCGCTCGGAGGCTGCTATTTGGTAGCCAATCTCTCTCTTTCTCCCAAGATGCTCGCATACTGCTGCGTTTTGGTTCTGAGCGTGTTCTTGGGTTTGATGGCCTGGTGACAAGTGATTGCCTCGTGAAAACGGGGCTTTGGATAGGAAAATCTGCTCAGACTGTTTCATTTGCCTTGGTGGGTAGTGAACAAGAATACGGGCCTGTGTTTTGATCGCTCTCCGCATTTGCGATTGACTTGGGTTCCATGAGCATATTACAGATTACCTACCCACCCGGCGTCGGGTTGCGCTACAGCCCGGCGTCGATTTTTATTTTTGGGAGCGGATGATCGCAAAGTCTGTCCCTTGATAGAGCCGATAACATCGGTGTGAGCATCACACACAACACACATATTATTTTGATCGGTGGCGGCGGGCATGCCAAAGTCATGCTCGATGCTGCTCAGTGCGCGGGGATTGATATCCACGGGTTTGTCGATGATGATCCCGGTGCTCCGATCACCAAGCTGCGTGGATGCCCTGCGTATGTGGGTG
>MAAC01018121.1_pt1 | contig 10088 bp, 11 predicted proteins | sample 1115981 | NCBI WGS metagenome assembly MAAC01 (sample SAMN04961126, study PRJNA320927) | seawater metagenome | isolation source: sample BD02T64 sea water enriched with oil for 64 days | place: USA:Gulf of Mexico | collected 2013-07-27 | reverse complement strand
CCCTTTGTTCGCAAGCCACAGTAAATATTCTTCAGGTATATCAATTAAAACCTGCCCTTTGTATTTTCCAAAGGGCATTTTCATATGAGCGAGCTGTAACAAATCACGTTTGTCGAACATCTACTGTTTTCTCTTAATCCGTTACAGTATGGCCAGTGTGCTTTCAGACAAAAAGAAAGGCTCTAAGCGACGGCGGAATATGTCAGCTAGAATCCCTTTTTCTTTTAGCATTTCTAGGATTGGGGGTGCAAAGCGCATGGCATCGTCGGATAACATCGATTTCTCAATGCTCACTTCTTCAAGGATTAATGTTAAAGATGAGTCGCCGTATTTGTTGAAGAAAAAGTCTACACCAGAATCAACTAAGTAGGCGTAATAGGATGTTTTTCTGAAGGCGAGCCAATAGTCGTAACCCATAACTAATAAATCTTGTAAGTCATCGGTAGTGATTGCTTTTCGAAAGGATGATAGTTTTTGTAGTTTTACTTTGTCCCAAATATCGAGAGAGATTTCGCTAATTTTTTCGTTATTTAAGGTTTTGGTTAGGAATTTTTCACTTTGTTTTAATGTTGCGCTGGCATTTTTCTCGATAAACCGTTTGACGTTATCTTCAATCGCTTTTTCAAGTTTTGGTGCTGCTTTGTTCATCATGTTTTTACCTAACTTCATCATTGATGATGCGCCAGGAATATTCTTAGTCACTGCGTTGTCAGTTGCGTAATCTTTAATGCCGTTGTAAAGCAAGTCGGATACCAGGGCTGCATATACTGGGTTGGCTACCGCTTGTTTTATTGCTCGCCCCCGAAGCTCTTCCTTTTCTAGCGTTTTTTCTAGAATGTCTTTGAACTGCTGATCGGTAACAATATCGCTGACAAGGGTGTTGTCATGGGCTGGGTGGTCATAAACGTGCTGGGCTATTTCTCCTAGAAGCTCAGGCACTGCACCGTGTATTTCAAGTTCTTGGGAGTACTTTTGAATCGTTTGTTTAATTTGATCAGGGTTGGCGACATCATTTAACGTTAATGTATCAATGACTGTGTAGAAATGGTCGATTTCGTCTTTGACTATTTGTTCAAAGCCATCACCGGTAACTTGCTCAACAAAAAATGCTACTTGTGCTTCAAGGAGTTGGTTGGCAATTTTCTTTTTGCTATCTGGCATAGTCTACTCTCGTTTAGCAGTGGTTCTAGGGCCGCTTTATTGCAACCAGGTGATTACGATCTGGCCCTATACTATCAGTGCTTTGTCCTTGAGTGAACGGCTGTGCTCTATTTTTTTGTAGAGGGCTGTCTGCTGCGCCTTTTTTGAGTTTGTGCCTTTGTGGAGGGACGTTGGCCGTCTCTGTGCCCTGTTTTGGGCTTCTTGGGTTTCTTTGGGCTATTAGCGCGTGTATTTAAACGTGATTCGGGCAAGGTGTGAACAGGCTCAAAACCGGCAACAATTTCCCTAGGTAATAGTGTTTGAATCAGGCGTTCGATATCAGATAATAATTTGAACTCATCGGCACTAACTAATGATACTGCTTGGCCAGTCGATCCTGCACGGCCGGTACGGCCAATACGATGAACGTAATCCTCCGACACATTAGGCAAGTCGAAATTAACAACTTGTGGTAATTGGTCGATGTCGATACCACGTGCGGCAATGTCCGTTGCCACAAGTACCCTTACCGATCCGTTTTTAAATGCAGCTAGTGCTTTGGTGCGAGCCCCTTGGCTTTTGTTGCCGTGTATGGCTGCAGCGTTGATGCCTGCATCTTCAAGCTTACTGGTGATCTTGTTAGCGCCATGTTTGGTTTTAGAGAAAACCAACACCTGCTTCCATTGGTGATCCTTGATGAGTTTGATCAGCAACGGTGTTTTTTGCTTTTTGTCGACAGGGTAAATCCATTGCTTAACTGTGGGGGCAGTGGAGTTACGGGGCGTGACGGATATTTCTACCGGGTCGTTGACGATAGTTTTTGCAAGTTTACGTATGTCGTCTGAAAAGGTGGCAGAGAACATTAAGTTTTGACGCTGCTTGGGTAACGTGGCAATGATTTTTCGAATGTCGTGGATGAATAATCTAACCGCTTTTTGATTGTACAGATCCAATAACCGGCCGGGTGTAGCAACCAAGACATCAACACCTTTACGTAATTTCATCATCTGCGGGTTTATCTTCACACCACCAAATACAACGGCGGAACGAAGTGGTAAATGCGCGCCATAGGTTGCAACACTTTCACCGACTTGTGCAGCTAACTCGCGGGTAGGGGTTAGCACCAACACGCGAACTTGGTTTGCTTGGGCTCGCTCACCTTCGATTAACCTTTCTAATATGGGCAGTGTGAACCCCGCTGTTTTGCCTGTGCCTGTCTGGGCTGCTGCCATAACATCTTTTCCTGCAAGAATAGCAGGGATAGATTGGGCTTGAATCGGAGAGGGGGTTTCGTACCCTTTCTCGGCGATGGCTTTTAAAATGGGGGCAGAAAGGCCTAGGGAATCAAAGCTCATGGGGGGTATCTCTTGGTTAACAGCGGGCACGTCTAGTCGGCGGGGCGTGCAGCTTACAGGATAACGTGGTTAAGAACCATGCTGAATACCAGCTCATAGTTGTTGATTTTCCCAGTAATTAGTTGTGTTAGGTGTTTAACAAGGGCTTTTGGTATCGTTCTTGCTGAATTTTTCTTCCTGAAAAGCTTTTGTAACCTGTTGTTTTAAAGGTATTTAATGTGGTGTTTTTTTGGAATGTAATTGACATTGACTACATGGTAAAGCGGTATATAATTGAATTAGCTTGAAAGTACGTCTTATATTTATGTTTACCGTTTCGATACCAGTTTAGTACTCGTTCTGTTTTCTATAAGTAATGGCAGCACTTCCAGCCAAAATGGTCTTATAAAGGCTTCATATTACTCTTAAAAAATAGGTATGAATAATGTCTACTACTACTGGTACAGTAAAGTGGTTTAACGAATCTAAAGGTTTTGGTTTTATCGAGCAAGAGTCTGGTCCTGATGTGTTTGCACACTTCAGTGCTATCAGCGGAGATGGCTTTAAAACTTTGGTTGAAGGTCAGAAGGTTGAGTTCACTGTCACTCAGGGTCAGAAAGGTCCTCAGGCAGAGAACATCGTTGCTGTCTAATTAGCTATTGCTGAATTGGATGCAATGCAGCGTTTGTGTTTATCATTGATAATACATTGGCGCTGAAAAAAGGGCGAGACCATTAGGTTTTGCCCTTTTTTATTGCCTGTTTTTTGAGTTATGTAGTTCAGCCGCTAAAGCGTAGATGCCAAGCTTGTGAGTACTAGCGACACTAACATCGATTGTTGTGTTACCCCCATCTTTACAAACATGGATCGTAAATGGGCTCGTACCGTGTTCTTTTTTATATCTAGCTCGTCGGCAACTTCATCGGTGGTATGACCTTCTGCTAACAAAATGGCAATCGTGGCCTCAGACATAGTGAGTTGGTACAAATTCATTAATGTTCGTACCGATATTTCTAAGTTGCGCTCAGGGTCTTGAATTAAGACCGTTAAATAAGGGGTGACGTCGGATTCGTCGTGGCTGTCCACAGAAATAGGCTTTATCATGATTTGGTAGTCGGCCTTGCCGCTGTCACGAGGTACCGCCAACGCATTGATTGGGCCGCGTTGTTTATTGTTTATCTCCGCTAGGGCTTCTGTGATGAATTTGTTTAGCTTGTCATTAAGAGCGCTGTTATTGACCTTGATTTGGTTTTTAGCCTGTAACAAACCATCAGAATCATGCAGGTATTTATCTGCCGTAGTATTCGATTGCAAGATACTGCCGTTTTTATCCAGAGTAATGATACCGATGGAGCGTTTTGATATCGAATCCGCGTAAATTTGACGCTCAGAGTCTAACTGTCGCAACTGAATGCCGAGAGTAACAGACTGCTCAAAGTGAGGTATTAGAAGGCGGAAAAAGTCTTTCTCATCGTTGGTGAAGTCCCCTTGTGCCTCTTCACGGGTAAAGCGTACGGAAATGCGAGAGTTCTTTTCATATAACCAATCAATTCCAGCAACATAATCGATGTTATAGGGCTTAAGAAATAGGTGGTAATAGTCGCTTTTTAAGAGTTGAGTTCGGGGCGTTTGGTCGCTTAGGGTTACCAGTTCACCGGGGGGTAAATTCACTAAAGGGTCTTGCGCATACAAGCTAGCGTAACCACCCGCTTCAGTATCCAGAATTGCAATATCTGCATCATCACCACTGGTATAGATTAAACCGGGATCTGTTGCGGTAGGTTGGCGCACAATCATGGTGGCGTGCTGAAGGTTCATTAGCTGGCGAATTTGAGTTAAGAATTGCCGGCTGGTAGATGCAGCAGTCGTGGCTGATCCATACAGAGCGTACAACAAATTGGATAGGGCTTGGTTATCGATAGATAATGACATCGACGAATTTCACCTAAAGTCAGTCAGAAAAGGGGTGTACTTATAACTAAAACTATTACTTTAAAACGAGTATGGTAAAAATAGTACTCTAAAATCAGCTTGTTATGAAGGGTTATGGGTATTTTCGTATGGAGAGGGAAGTAAATGGTAGGTATTGGCGATCTTGATTGTGATTTTGTTGTTTATATAGGCAACAGGCCCCCGATGGATGAATATATTGAAAGGCAAGAGCTGATACCTGCTATTAAGGGGGAGCTGGCGAGTATTGGGCGTGAGACGGGTAATCATTGGCGTAAAATTATCAATATCTATGCCAAATTGGGACATATGTTAAATGCTGAAGGTTTTTCTTCATGGCAGGCATACAGAGAGTCTTATTTACTCACGAAAGGGTCACGTCAGGCGCTCTTGTTTGATGATTCTATTTATCCTGACACAGGGGGTGAGCCAACGAAAAGTGAGGCGGTTCGCCTTATTTGTGGGAAAACACATGCTGCAATGTTGCTTGCTAATAATGTTGTCGGCGATGTCGCTGAAACCTCGATGCAGTGGGTTGATGCAGATTTTGCAATCGACCCATCACGACGACTTATCATTACTCCTTATTTTGACTACAGGCAGTTATCCAATGCTAAGTTGGAAACGTTGGCTTCTATAATAAACAATCTCTAATCGTATTTTTGGGTTATTGCCAATCTTTTAGCCCGTATTTGTTCAAGATTTCTTTCAGTTTTCCTGATGTTCTCAGTTCCTTGATTCCCTCGGAAAATAGCTTTACATATTCTTTTGAGGTCGATTTTGCGGGGGAACAAGCAATGTACATGTTGTCTGCTTCGGCGAGAACGCCAGCAGACTTCACCTTGTCAGTGACGTTCATGTTTTTAAGTTTTGCTTCCATAACTAGGTGGGACTCTATAACGACATCTATTCTTCCCTTTAAGAGTTTCTTAATATTTTGCTCTAAGGCGTTGTTGGCGTTGATAACCTGTACCTTTCCCTTGCCTTTATTTTGTTTGATGTATTCATCAAACGCCTCATTGTAGGCATAGCCACCAATTGTACCAATCACAATGTTTTTAACGGAATCCATTCCGGTATACTTCCAAGCGGTTTCGTTTTTGATATAAAAAGTTGACTCTATTGAACCCCAGGGGGCATCTGGAAAGATAAAATCCGGAGCATCTTCTTTATAAGCACCAACAACACAATCAAAAGAGCCTCTTCTTACTTCTTTTAAGCTTCGCTCCCAAGGCATCGAACGGTATTCAACGGTATGGCCGTGTTTGGCGAGAATAACTTGTGCTAATTCAATCATGTAACCTGGTTTTTTAGAGCCGGGAACACCGTTAATGGGATACCATTCATCGGCGCGAATAGTGACGGTATTGGCGTGGCTTAACGTTGAGAGAAGAAATAGAGAGGCAAGAATTAGTTTGATGATATTCATAGCGCCGCCTTTATAAATGAATTTTCTGGTCATTAATTATTCAGGCTAGTGTACTAAGGATTGTTTTGACAGTTTCGGAGGAGGGAGTGCTAGATTATTAATAGCCTTAAAAATAGCGATTTGTTATATCGATGTTATTTATGTGGTTTTTCGTAGGAGTATTCTCGTTTGATATCAACGATTTGAATATTGTAAGACGTGTACCAAGTTTGTTTGGCTTTTTCTTGAATTTGACGGTGTTCGTTATTATTTCTCCATTGAAGAATGTCATCTTCATTTTTCCAATAGGATATGGCGATTCGTCTAGGGCCGTCCATCATGGCGTAGAATTCAAGGCATCCATATTGTTCAAACGCCAGTGTTTTCATGCGTTTTAACGCCTCAGAGTATTCTTCGTTTAGATCGCCAACAGTTGCTCTTAATATAACGGCATACAAAACTAATACTCCAGAAAAAAAGGACGCCATTGGCGTCCTTTATATGCTCTTAAAAATGCATGAATGTAACGTTAATTATCCGATATTACTTTTTCGCTTTTGCCATTTCCATCGCAACATGTTCGATTAGATCTTCTTGACCTCCAACGGCTTTTAGTCGTGCCATTTCAAGTAAAATATCCTGAGATGGAACGCCATATTTGGCACTGGCACGTTGTGCGAATAATAAGAAGGAAGAGTACACGCCCGCATACCCCAATGTTAATGAGTCACGGTCAACACGTACGATGTTATCCATTAGCGGTACGATTTTTTCTTCGGCAACAGCCATTAACTTAAAGATGTTGACGCCAGTTTCTACTTCCATTCTATCGAGAACTGTCGCTAATACTTCTAATGGTGTATTTCCTGCACCGGCACCAAGGCCTGCTGCGGAACCGTCAATTCGATTTGCACCAGCTTCTATTGCTGCAAGGGAATTCGCAACACCAAGGGCCATGTTGTGATGACCATGAAAACCAAGTTCAGTTTCTGGTTTTAGTTTGCTGCGAAGTAAGGTGATACGCTCAGTGACTTGATGAGGAAGCATATAACCAGCAGAGTCTGTGCAATAGATACAGTTAGCGCCGTAAGACTCCATCAGCAATGCTTGCTCAAGCAATGCTTCAGCAGAAATCATATGGGCCATCATTAGAAATCCGACAGTATCCAAACCCATTTTGGCGGCAAGGCCAATATGTTGCTCAGAAAAATCGGCTTCGGTACAGTGAGTAGCAACACGAATGGTGGTTACACCAATGTCGGCAGCCATTTTTAAATGATCAACGGTACCGATTCCTGGCAACAATAGCGCAGATATCTTAGCATTTTTCATTTTTGGAATAACGGCGTCCAAATATGCTTCGTCAGTTGCTGCAGGGAAGCCATAGTTAACCGAAGCGCCACCAAGTCCGTCACCGTGAGTGACTTCAATGAGAGGTACACCTGATTCGTCGAGAGCGACGGCGATATCAATCATTTCATCAATGGAAATTTGGTGCTGCTTTGGGTGCATACCGTCGCGCAGACACATGTCGTGAAGGGTGATTTTTTTGCCTTTGAGATCCATAACTGGTCTCCTTATAAATGAATGTGTTTGCGGTAATTTATGCAGTTGCAGAGCTTGCGATGTCGCCGTTGGCCATAGCTTCTGCGTACATTTCTGCTGTACGTAATCCTGCGGCAGTCATGATGTCTAGGTTGCCAGAATAAGTGGGTAGAAAATCCCCTAAACCTTCAACTTCTACAAAGACCGTTACGCGTTTGCCATCAAAAATAGGGCCATTAATAAGGCGATAACCCGGTACGTATTTTTGTACCTCTTTTACCATCTTATGAACGGATTCGGTGATGGCATCTTGATTTGGCTCATCTTTGGTGAGGCAGTGAATGGTGTCACGCATCATCAGTGGTGGCTCTGCCGGGTTACAGACAATAATGGCTTTACCCTTTGTTGCGCCGCCAACTTGTTCGATGGCACCCGCTGTGGTGCGAGTGAATTCGTCGATATTTTTTCGTGTTCCTGGGCCAATAGACTTAGAGGCAACGGTTGCAACGATTTCGCCGTACTCGACGTCTTGCACTTGGCTAACAGCGGCTACCATAGGGATGGTGGCTTGTCCGCCACAGGTCACCATGTTGACGTTGTCTTTACGGCCTTCTTTGAGTAATTCTCCAAGGTTTACTGGGGGAACACAGAAGGGGCCAATTGCTGCTGGGGTTAAATCAATCATAATAGCCCCTTGTTCTACAACCTTGCGTGAGTTATCTGCATGGACGTAGGCGGATGTGGCATCAAACACGATTTGGATATTGTCTTCTTTCATGGATGGAACAAGACCGTCAACACCGTTAGTGGAGACTTTCATACCAAAATCGCGGGCGCGTTTAATCCCTTCGGATTCTTCTATACCGACCATCCATACGGGTTCTATCCAGTCACTGCGCATGGCTTTCATGAGTAGATCGGTTCCGATATTGCCTGGGCCAATGATGGCGGCTCGTAATTTTTTAGACATTACTGTTGTCCTTTTATTAACTTCTGTATATGGATTCTTGGCGGATCTAAGAGAGCGCAATGTATTTGAGGCTTTATTTAATCAATGTCGTTTACGCAAAGCGAATTGTAGCGCTACCAAGTCCTTCGCATTCCATGTGCATTTCGTCCCCTGCAACAACAGGCTCCAAAGGCACAAGAGAGCCTGAAAGAATTACTTCCCCAGACTTAAACGGAATACCAAACTCACCTAAGGTGTTAGCAAGCCAAGCAACCGCTGTTAGCGGATTGCCTTGTACTGCAGAGCCTTTTCCTGAGCTGATTTCTTTACCATTCTTAAAGACAGTGACACTGAGGTTTGGTAAATCAACATCGTTAGGGTTTACCCGCTCATCCCCTAATACATAAACACCACAAGAGGCATTGTCTGCCACGGTGTCTTGTATTTTTATTTTCCAATCATCAATACGTGAATCGACAATTTCAAAACAAGGGATGATGCACTCGGTAGCTGCTAATACATCCTGCTCGGTAACGCCAGGGCCTTGTAAGTCAGCCTTCAGCAAAAAAGCAATTTCTGCTTCAGCGCGAGGTTGAATAAGGTTACCCTTGATGGTGACAGATGCCTTGTTTTCAACATGCATGGCAGAGGTTAAAAAGCCAAAGTCAGGTTGATAAACACCTAGCATATCTTGTACGGCTGCTGAGGTTACGCCAATTTTCTTACCAACCACTTTTTCGCCAGTAGCTTCTAGCCGACATTGCAACATAGCTTGAGATATATGATAGGCATCGTCTATTTCAATGCCTTCGCAGCGCTCAGTTAATGGGGCAAGGGTTTTGCAATCACGTAGTGCGTGATATAACTCCTCTCCCAGCGCTTGTCGTTGATCTTCAGGTAAGCTCATAATACTTTCTCTATTTGTTCTTCAAAAAATCGGTACAGCGTTGATTAAATAACTCGGCATATTCAATCATTACCCAGTGCCCGCATTGGCTTAAGGTGATCATCTCCGCATTAGGGCAATGTTCTACCAATGTCCGAGCGCCACTGATAGGGCAGAAACGATCCTGTGCTCCCCAGAATCCCAAAATCGGCGTATTGATCTCTTTTAAACGCTCAGTGATATTGGGGATAGACATGCGAGTGAATACCGCAGGGTTTTGTGTTTTCAGAATACGAAAACGCTCTTCGATTAACTCGTCGGTAATGTGTTCAGGGTTAAAAACTATGAGCTTAAGCACTTCTTTTAAATAGGCAGGCGTAAATTCTGGAGAACCAAGAGGGATCTTGGTCATCGCTTGAATACCTTCCATTTGTTGAAAGTACACTTCAATATTTTCTAATCCGCCACAGCCCATTAACATTAAATGACTGATACGATCAGGGTTGGCAAGGGACATGCCTAGGCTAACAGCACCACCTAATGAATTTCCAACTAAAGCAAATTTTTCAAGGTCTAACTGGTTGGCAAAGTCCATCATGGATTCTGCGAAAAAATCCAAGGTGTAATCAAGGTCGGGTTTGTCACTATCACCAAAACCAGGAAGGTCAGGGATAATCACGTGGTAACCTTGATCAACAAAGTGTTGCACGTTATATCGAAAGTTTAACCAGCCACTTGCACCAGGGCCGCTGCCTTGCAAAAAAAGAACAGGGTAACCTTTGCCATAGGTTGTATAGCTTATCTTGACATCACTTTTTAGCGTGATGTTCTGGCTTTCTGCTTTTGTTGGCATTCCCATTGAGATTCCTTTTTGAG
>MAAC01017738.1_pt1 | contig 10090 bp, 6 predicted proteins | sample 1115981 | NCBI WGS metagenome assembly MAAC01 (sample SAMN04961126, study PRJNA320927) | seawater metagenome | isolation source: sample BD02T64 sea water enriched with oil for 64 days | place: USA:Gulf of Mexico | collected 2013-07-27 | reverse complement strand
ACCAATGAAGTTTTTATCTTGATCCTTTATAGTAACCAAACGGTTGTGTTGGTCGTAGGAATAATAAATGGTTTTATTTTGAGGATCTGTCACGGATGTGAGTCCTATTCCTGGGTCATAAGTATAGGTAGTTACCAAAGAATTACTAAAATTATCTCTAATAAGTTGAAGCTTATCCCTTAAAGTATCCTCTGAAATATCATCTATATCGAAATTAGATGCTGTTATCACATCCTGTAATAAAGTACCTGTTATAGTCCCAGCTTTGTTTTGAACTTGAGCAATAAGATGTTTTCCATAATAACCCCAAATAAAATAAGTGTGAGAGCCATTAGGTTCTGAAACTTCTGTAAGGTTTCCATAACTATCATAGGTGTGAAATATTCTTCTGTTTTCAAGATCATCAATACCTTTTGAAGCTTCAATATTCTGTAGTCTAATAATGTTTTTATCATAATTTAATATGCCGTTCGATTGATAAAGTTTACGTTGGGTTGATAGTAAATTTGTAGCATAATATTGTTTTACCTCTACGGGTTGACTTATTTGATTTCTGTTAATTAAGGTATCTAAAATAGTATTTCCTAATGCGGGATAATTAATAAGGTCTGCCTTATCTGGAGGGTAAATCAATTCTGTTTTACTAATACTACCTTCACTATTTGTAGTAGTTATTTCTCTTGCAAAATTATGGTTAGCACCATAAGCATAGTTAGTTTTTACCTCTATTTCTTGCGTTTCATTATTACTGTAAGTTTTTGTTATTGTAGAATCAATTTTTTTAAACAACTGTCTGTAACCATATTTATTAAGAGAATATATGTTGTATGAACCAAGATCCTGTCCTCCAGATTGAGAGCAATTCGGACTTTCTTGACAAGTCAAATAAAATCCAGGTTCAGCTTGAGATATATTTGCATATCTTCTACACCCTGGGGCACCAGAACCAGATGTGCCAGATGGACCAGATATTGAGGTAAATAAGTATAACCCATTGTATTTAGCAAACTCAGTAGGCTCTTCTGATCCAAATGTGTAATCGTTTACAGTAGACTTAACTAAGTGAAGATCTTTATTATAAACCTTCTGCTCTAATAGAGTTCCATTTAAAATATTTTCATTGAAAAATGGTCTTTGGGGATCACTCACACCTATGTGTTCATTATGATAAATATTGACTATACATCCAGAAAACAAACCGTTTTCAAAAAAAACCTCGGACACATTAGAATAACTAATATTATAAGGCATTTTAGGAGCTCTGTTTTTTGCATGTTGGTAATATTTTCTTTCCGAACAATCGGTTGCAGTAGTTTCAGTTTCTATGATTTCTGTAAACTTAAGATCTTGCTGTGCAATACCTGCTTCAATTGTATTTGCAAGTAAGGCAAGAGTGATTTCGTCAATATTATTATCATTCACATATTTAACTATATCTCCATAAAAATAGTATTTTGTTTCAATTGAAGATGAATTATCATCAAGGGTTTCTGTTTCTTGTTTTTTAATACGCAATCCACCTACAACACCGTTTGGTGCATTAAAAGGGTTTGTAGTGGTTTTGTGCTCTTCATAATAAAAGGTTGTTTTTCCTCCAGTAGGATAGGTAATGGATTTTAAAGTTCCTTTTCGTGTTTCGATAATATCCGAAGATCTAATTGCTCCTGTTGAGTTAAATGGAAAGTCAGTGTCAGGGTATAAAACAGAATTTGATTTTCCATTAAAATAGCCCCAATAATCAATACCTAAAGAGGTTCTAGGAGTTAATAAATTTTCATTTTCACCTTCACAATCATAATCAAAAGAATAGGTTTTGGCATCTAATTCATTGTTCCTATAAAAAGAAACACCATCTAATTTTAAACGACTATTATCTTTGTTGTTTGTTTGGCCTGTACTTTCTTGAAAATAGCTGTTATTGTCAAAATCAATTTCTAATAATGGATTTGTAAATTCATTTTTTATAGTGAGTCCCTTGTATGCTTTTGTGCCTGGTAAATCATCTCTATCTCCAAATAAAGTTTTTAAAATTTCTTTATTGTTATGAAGGATTTGGGTGAGTTTAAATTGTTTTATATTGTAACTATTTGAGGGTATTTGTTGCGTTTTAATTCCGGAATAGTAATTTGTTTCGTTACAAGATCCTTTAAACATCATTACACTAACACTCTTATGGCTTCTTAGTTCGGCATTATTCCAGTAAGTAGGTGTATTATATTTAAAATCAAAAACATCAAGACCATTTGGTGATATCATTTTTGTTAGATACCAAGAAGAATCATGATATCGTACATATTCAATTTGAGGATCGGATAAGATTGAATTAGAATAGACATGTTTGGTCGTTTCAGCTTTATTGAAAAAGTAGGTGGTACCAGATGGGTCAATAATTTTCCAACCCTCTTCCGAGCCGCCACTTATTTTAATATTTTTATTCTCTAAGCAAAAGGCGCGGTAAACAGTTGGGGTTGTATCAGGAATATCTTGCTCATAATCAATAATAAAAGTGCCAGAAATACCATTTACATTAAATGAAAAAGTATCGGCCTGTAGGTCAATATCATTATCGATATGATATTTTTGATAAATTAAATTCATAGTACTTGGAATATCACTTCCTCCAGATATGTAAGATTGAGAGTGGTCAAAAAATTCATTTAAATTATATCTAGTAATATCAGTATGTGTAATAGGATAAGTAATACTCCCACTAGTAAAACTATCAGGGAAACCCTGGACATTTCTAGTTACAACTCCTCCAAAATTTAAATTCCAGCCAAGCCCTATACCTGTGGATTGTTGAGCACCTTTAATTCCCGATGCGTCATAGGTTAATGAAATGGGTAAGCTCATTTCATGGCCTTCAAAAGTATAAAGTGGGATTGCAATGTTGGGAGAACCCGTATATAAGTTAACCGGAATGTCTCCATATTTTTTAAAAGCAGCAGCTTCTGGAGAATTAGGAGCTTTAGGGATGTTTAAATTAGCATTTAAAAAATTAAATGGCTCTGGAGGCGATGATGTCACCTGAGAATATATTGAAAAGGAACACAAAAGGATTCCAACCAAGAATAAATATTTTTTCATAACAAGATTTTGTTTGGTTTTATAAATATGGCGTAAAATTAAGTGCAACTTTTTTCACGAAATGCATTACCCTAATATGTTTAAGTAAAAAAGATGTAATTATTTTTGAAAATTAAAATTTATAAGCCACTAAATCACTTTTAAAAAGGGCTTTTTATTTATAAATAGTGAAAACAAAGAAGTTGAAAAACATAAAAAAAGTAAAAGCTTTTACCTTAAATGAAATGCTAATGGTAATGGCTATAATTGGGATATTATTACTGCTGGCATTACCCACATTTATGCCCCTTATTTCTAAAACAAAAGCACAGGAAGCAAAAATCCAGTTAAAATACATTTCTAATCTGCAGACTCAGTATCGGTATATTAATTCTAAATATTCTATGGAATTTACCCAAATAGATTTTGAAGCACCCTTAACGGTAAATCAAGGAGGGACTGCAAATTATAGGTATGAAATTATAGAAGCGTCCAATGGTAACTTTAAAGCTAGAGCAGAAGCAATAGTAGATTTTGATGGGGATGGAATATTAAATGTATGGATAATAGATGAAAATGGAAACCCAAAAGAAACTGTGAAAGATTGAACCCGGAGTTTGAGTGCCTGACGAAGGAAGGCGTATCGAAAACGTAGAGATAATAAAATGATAATTTTAATTAAAACAATACTACTAATAAGCTTGTTATTAATTCTATTTCAAGATATAAAACAGCGTCAGGTATGGGTTATTTTATTGCCCATTTTTGCTATTATGGGCAGTGTTTTGTTCTATTATTCTGCAATAACAGTGTTCTTTTTATATTCCATCCTAATCAATTTAGCTTTGGTGGGTTTTCTCATTGTAATCAATTACCTATTTGCAAAATTTATTTTAAAAAAGAGTTTATTTAAAGAAGCACTAGGATTAGGAGATGTACTTTTCTTTATTGGTTTTGCCCTTTCATTTCCAACATTCTCTTTTATTAATTTTTTTGTGTTTTCGTTGTTGTTTTCGTTAGTTCTACAAATGGTATTAAAATTGTTTTCTAAAGGAAGAAATCAAATCAATAAAGACGCTATCAATACTATTCCCCTAGCAGGTTATATGGCTATATTTTTAATTGCTGTTTATAATTGTCATTGGCTGGGATTTTATCCTTCAATTTACATAATGTAATATGAAAGAGTTTGAAATCCCCATAACACTTAAACAACTCATCACCTCTAATGAGGCATTTCATTATCGGATTATTCCTGTAAAACATAATGGAAACGGAGTGGTTTTAAAAACGGACAATGCCAATCTATCAGCATTAGCTTCTGAGCTTGGTATTCTACTTAATTTTAAAACCGAGTTAGTATCAGATACCTCTAAAAACATCCAGTCCTATCTAACCTATAATTATAGAAAAACTACTGAAGGTACCAGTACACTCTCCAACACCAATTTTTTAGAACAACTTTTGCAAACCGCAAAAGACTTTAATAGTAGTGATATTCATTTAGAGCCATACGAAGAGGAGTGTAGGGTTCGTTTTCGCTTGGATGGAAAATTAAAACAGCAATATAGTATTCCACTACTGGAATATCCGCAACTCATCAACCAGATAAAAATTCAAGCAGGCTTAGATATTTCTCAAAAACGTCTGTCTCAAGATGGAAGAATTACCGTAAAGTCTGCTAGTGCTGATTTTGATATTAGAGTCTCAACAATGCCAACACTTTGTGGAGAGAAAATAGTACTTAGAATATTAAAACGAGATGCTGAGGCAGTAGACTTAACTCAATTGGGCTTTAACGAAAAAGAATTAAAGCTGTATCTGGAAGCTATAAAAAAACCTAATGGAATTGTGTTAATTTCTGGACCAACAGGTTCAGGAAAAACGACTACACTCTATGGAACGCTAAAGCTTTTAAATAAAGAAGAAACCAATATATTAACCATTGAAGATCCTATTGAATACACCCTAAATGGGATTAATCAGGTACAATTAAAAGAAGATATAGGGTTTGATTTTCCCACGGCTCTTAGAACATTTTTAAGGCAAGATCCAGATATTATAATGGTAGGTGAAATACGAGATGAAAAGACGGCAAATATGGCAATTAAAGCAGCACTCACTGGGCATTTAGTGCTTTCTACCATCCATACCAACTCTGCATGGGCAACTATTTCTAGATTGATCGATATGGGAATACCTCCTTATCTGTTGGCAACAACCTTAAATGTAAGTGTAGCACAGAGGCTCGTTCGAAAACTTTGTAATTCTTGTAAAAAACAAGCAGATGCAAGTCCAGAATTATTTCCTGAATCCTTTTTAGGTGCAAAGGAGGTTAAGAAGCATTTTATTTCGGTGGGATGTAACCATTGTTATTATACAGGATATGAGGGAAGAAAAGCACTCTATGAAATTATTCCCATTACTAGAGAATTAGAAACAGCGATTAAGCATAACGAATTGCAAATAGATACGTATTTGGAAAAACAAAGCCTAAATACTTTGAAGAGTAATGCTGTAAAAATGATTAAAACAGGGCAGACTTCCATTGATGAGGTGTATTCCCTGCTTTCAAACTAACAATTTATGAATAGAATTTTTATATCCCTTTTATTATTATTTCTTATTTATGGCAGTTGTTATTCTCAGGAAACTTCTAGAATAATTACTATAGAGAATAAATTAGAATTATTAAAAATCTCTACTCCTGGGCTAGATGAACCTATTAATATCAATATAGCCCAAACCACATTAGCTAATTTTTTATTAGCCATATCAAAGGTTCATAGCTTAAATATTAATGTTTCTCCAGAGTTAAATTCCATTAATATCGTCAATAATTTCTCGGATGTTACTGTAAAGGATATTTTAATTTTTCTAATTAAAGAATATAATTTAGAGATTGATTTTACTGGGAATATCTTATCGGTAAAAAAATATGTAGAACCCCCTAAAGATAACAAAGCGAAGGAAATCATTGTTGTGTATTCTCCATCTAAACATTTGTTAAGTTTAGATTTAAAAAAAGATAAACTCGATAGGGTCTTTAGAAAAATAATGGACGATTCAGGTAAAAACCTAATGTATTCCCCTGAGATAGAATCCAACCTTCTTTCTATTTATATCAATAATATCCCCTTCGATTTGGCACTTGAAAAAATGGCTATTGCTAATAATTTAGAGCTTTCTATAACAAATGATGGGTTTTATGTATTTGATACTGCTTTTGAAGTTGCAACTATTGATGACAAGGGAAATAATAACTCACGTCCTATTAGAAAGAAAAGAGCTTCCTTTTTTTATGAGGTGTTAGATACTATTAACAAAAAAGTAACTGTTGATTTTAAAAACACCCCTATCTCAGATGTGATTTATACTATTGGGGAAGACTTAGATATTGATATTTTTACAGCCTCTCCACTTGATAATGCAGGTAGTGCAACAATCAATGCAGAAAATATTTCATTTGATCTGCTACTGGATAAAATATATGAAAGTGTTAAAGCAGATACTGGGGATTCCAATAATTCTACAAATACTCAAAAATTCACCTATAAAAAAGATGGAAACATCTATTATTTTGGAACTGAAGACCAGCTCTCTTTAAAACAAACGGAAGTAATTCCGCTGATGTTTAGGTCTGTAGAATTATTGTCAGATCCACAAGGGACTGGGCAAAGAAGAGCTGGAAGGAATGATTTCAACACCAATCCTTCTAATTTTTCCAATAATCTTAATCAAAATCAAAATAATAGAAATAATAATAATACCGCAAGAACAACAAACACATCTTACAATACAAATACCTCAAATAATGAAAACAAATCTTTAGAGGAATTAATCCCAGAGGATATAAAAGAAGGGTTAGATATTAGAATTGATTTAGAACTCAATAGTTTTATTGTAAGTGGTCCGGGGATAAAAGTAGAACGATTTAAAAACTTTATCACCTATATAGATAAACCTGTACCAGTAATATTAATAGAGGTAATGATTTTGGAAGTGAACCGTTCTGCTATCCTTGAAACGGGGGTTAAATTTGGTTTAGGTGAAGAGCCCGTTCAAACCGTTGGACAAGTTTTTCCATCAACTAATATTCGTCTAGGCGCAGAAACTGTAAATAAAGTAATTGGATCTTTTACGGGATTTGGTGCTCTTAATTTAGGATCAGTGCTACCAGAATTTTATTTAGATATCAAGGCTATGGAGTCCAATGGAACTATAAAAGTATTATCCACTCCAAAGCTAAGCGCTTTAAATGGGCATAAAGCAACCCTCTCTAGTGGTGAAACGACTTATTATGCGGTAACTACTCAAAATCTATTTGGCACACAAAACCCTGTAAGTTCTGAAATTACCAACTATTTGCCTATTGATGCAGAATTAGCTATTGAAATAAGACCTTATGTTTCTGGAAATGGAGAGATTACACTAGATATTCAAGTAATGCAATCAGCATTTAACGGAACACAAGTTGCAGAAGATGCACCCCCAGGAATAAACAGTAGAGAGTTTTCCTCTATTATTAGAATGCGAGATCAAGATGTTGCAATTTTAGGAGGTATTGAAGAAATTAAAAAAAATGATGTGGGTTCAGGAACTCCAATTCTATCACGAATCCCTGTAATAAAATGGCTTTTTAGTCAAAGAAGAAGAGAGGACACCAAAAAGAATCTAAACATACTAATTAAGCCAACTGTAATTTATTAATGATAAATAAGGTCAAGTCATATTGGAATTATGGAAACAACTATTGTAGTATAGAATTAACTACAGTTTCTGGAGATAATAAATTACATCTAGTATCAGCAAAAAAAAAGAAAAATGAATTTACTGACTTTAATTTTATAGAAGCCACATCTTTCTCTGAGCTTGCTATATTACTTCCAAAAAATCAACATTGCTACCTTATCATAAATACCGATAAGGTTTTAATAAAAGAAATTCCTTTTATTGAAAATGATCAAAAAGCACTAGCTCACGCTTTCCCTAGTTTAACATCCACAGATTTTTATTATGAAATTCTAAAAACAAAAACTAAATGTTTTGTAGCTATAAGTCGTAAAGAGGATATTGATTTTATTTTAAAAGAGGCAGCGTCTCAAAACCTTGAGATTTTGGGTTTTGAGTTAGGATTCTCTTCACTTCCTTGTTTGATTCCATTAATTGATGAAGACAATATAGTAACTTCTAGTTATGAGTTTAATGCCCTTGAAGGAGAAATAAATGCCTTTAGTGAAAATAAAACTCAAAACAGGTTAAGTTATTCCATAGATGACATTGAGGTTAATTCTAATTTCTTACTAGCTTTAAGTGGAATATTTAATTACCTGACTCCTCCAAACGAGCAATCTTCCAATTTTATTGAAGAAAATAATAACTTAAACACGCTACAAAAACAAAAAAACTTTTTTAAAAAAGGAATGCTATTGGGAATAGGCATACTGCTTATTTCGCTATTAATTAATTTTTTTTTATTTAATTCCTATTACAAGAACTTGCAAACAAAACAAGAAGAAGTACAGCTGTTAAAAACCCAAAAAGACAGGTATCTATCAAAATCTACTATAATTGAAAGCAAGGAGAGGATTGTTCAAAACATTTTAAATAGTAGCACCTCCAAAAGTTCTTTTTATATCAATCAAATTGTAGCTTATAAACCAAGCTCTATACTATTTAGTGAAATTGTATTTCAACCATTACAAAGAACAATAAAAGCTGATAAGGCTATTGAATATACTTTAGGTGAAATTAATATAAGTGGGGAAAGTAATGATAAAAATACTTTTTCTAATTGGATAGAAACCTTGGAAAATTTCGATTGGGTTAAAAGTGTAACCGTTACTAACTACGGATATTCTAAAAAAAATGAATCTTCTTTTTCAGTAAATATTAGTATTCTAAATGATTCAAAAAAATAAAAACAGATTACTTTTACTAGGCTTTTTACTTGCGTTATTGGCTTGTTACCACCTAGCCTTTTCAAAAACTATAGAGGTTAAAAAACAGCTAAACAGTTTAACTAAACAATCCGTTAATTTTAAAAACATAACAAAACTATCAACGAACTTATATCACCGCGAAAAGTATGTAGACTCTGTTCTCAAAAAAAACAATTTTAAAAACTTATCTATTCAAAATAATTTATTGGAGTTTTTAAACCAGCAATCTCAAGAAAATAAGTTTTTAATTACTGACTTTATAGAACCTCATGACTTTATTAAAGATAATGCGACAATAACCTCCTATCAATTTACCATAAAAGGAGATTTTAATAGTCTTCTTGGGGTCGTATATTCTTTAGAACAAAATTATAATTTTGGTAAAATCACACATATTAATTTTGAAAAGAAAAGAGATTATAGAAAAAGAAAAGATGAACTATTGTGTTTTGTGGTTTTAGAAAATCTGTTTTCTGAATGATACAACTTACTTAATCTATATTTTATCAATTAAGTAAAAAGCAGTTTTTATAGTAATTTGCTGAATCTACGACTGTATCAAAATCAATTTCAAAAAAAGCTGTCATTTTTTCTTTAATTCTGATGTTATAACTAAACACCGTTTCCTTCTTTTTGTTTAAATGTAGAGCAATTTTAGTAGATGAATATCCATTTAGAATCAACTCAAAAACCTCAGATTGTTTGTTAGTTAATAGATCACTAATTCTAACTTTTTTATTAAGTTGATAAGTCATTAACTTATGCTCTTTTCTGTGCTTTAAAACGCTAAAATCTGGGTACTCATTGCGGTAACCCTTAAGTGGAGTCACTGTAAAATAAAAGCCTTCTACTTTATGATTCATTATTATGGGTATGATGCAAATATTACTTAAAGTATAATCCTCCTCTGTTAATTTTATGGGAATAAATCCTTGAAAACGATATTCAGCTAACAGTAATTTATTCTCAAATAATAGTTGAAAATAATTTTTAAAATAATTCAGGAAATATTCTTGAAAACAAGGTTTTATAGTATGTAGAAACTTCTTAAAGTCACTTGTAGAAATGTATTTATAATCAAA
>MAAC01018624.1_pt1 | contig 10092 bp, 8 predicted proteins | sample 1115981 | NCBI WGS metagenome assembly MAAC01 (sample SAMN04961126, study PRJNA320927) | seawater metagenome | isolation source: sample BD02T64 sea water enriched with oil for 64 days | place: USA:Gulf of Mexico | collected 2013-07-27 | reverse complement strand
GAAAGTGGTTTTCTTCATTGGTGATCTGTGGGTGGCCAATGTATTTGGAAACTCCCTGTTTTTTTAAACTATGGGTCGAAAAAATAGCTCCTATCTGATCGGTAGCATACCCGCTGTTATTCGCCAAACTGAGAAAAAAAGAGAGCTCGTATTTATGCCCTTTTATTAAGGGTTCCGTGAGTTGTAATTGGATATATTCTCTTGAGGCACATTCGTTTTTGAAATCGGAAGTTAGGATCAATCCCATATGTCCGTTACCAGTTTGAGATATTTGATAGCCATAAGGATTTACAGAACCACTTAAAACGGTGCTGCAATAATTGAAGTAGTCTGGGGTTCCCTTAACGAGATCCATACCTCCTTTTAAAAACAGTTTTTTTCCCGTTAGCTTTTTAGGGCATTTTTTAAACTCCTCAAAATCCCCATTCATGACCCTGTTTTGTCCAAATAGAAAAATAGGTGTACTCAGGAAAAGGTAAATTAAAATCAATTTCATAAAACCCTAGGGTAACGGCTACTTAAACGAACTATTGTGAGTGCTCACCGGACTTAAAACGGGCGGCAATCTTCCGCCATAGATCTAAATTGGAAGTGTCAAAATCACCTGCAGTGGAGTGGTCTGGATCGTAAATAGGTTCTTCAATACCTGATTTTTTTTGATTTTCATAATCCCGTAACATGGCTAATGCGGGTTTGCGGAGTAAAAATATGGCAATGAAATTTAACCAAGCCATTATACCCACTCCAATATCACCCATAGTCCAAGCCAATTCAGCCGATTTAAGAGTTCCGTAAAATGTGGCCCCTAATAATAGAATTCTTAAAGCCCAAATCATCCATTTCTTTTTATTCTCTTTATCCAAATAACTCACATTTGTCTCGGCAATGTAGTAATACGCCATGATAGTTGTAAACGCAAAAAAAGTGAGTGAGATGGCTACAAATATTTTTCCAAAACCTGGGAATTGACTTTCAATAGCCATTTGCGTATATTCTGGTCCGAAATTTACGCCCGGCAAATGTTCGGTAATAAAACCGCCATCCGGATCTACCACATTGTACTGTAAGGTGAACAATATCATAAATGCGGTGGCTGTACACACAAATAAGGTGTCGATATACACCGAAAAGGCTTGAACTAATCCTTGCTTGGCTGGATGACTTACTTCGGCAGCGGCCGCTGCGTGTGGTGCCGTTCCTTGCCCTGCTTCGTTGGAGTAGATTCCACGTTTTACTCCCCACATAATAGCCATTCCCACAATACCTCCAAAAGCTTGATTAACACCAAATGCAGATGTGAATATGAGTTTAAATACGGCCGGAATTTCTTTGAAATTAATTCCAATAATTACAATAGCTACCAGTACATACGCAATGGCCATGAATGGAACTACAATTTCAGAAAATTTCCCGATTCTTTTGACACCTCCAAAAACGATAATAGATAAAAAAGTGATAATGGCAATTCCCGTATACATGGGATCAATATCAAATGCAGATTTTACCCCGGCAGCAATACTGTTGGCTTGTACTCCCGGAAGAAACAAGGCGGTACTTAATATAGTGGCAATGGCAAATAATGTGGCAAACCACTTTATTCCTAACCCTTTTTCAATATAATAAGCTGGGCCACCCCGGTATTCGCCTCCTTTATTTACTTTATATAATTGACCTAAAGTAGCTTCTATAAATGCAGAAGCAGATCCTAGAAATGCAATAACCCACATCCAAAAAATGGCTCCAGGCCCACCCAAAGCGATTGCCGTAGCTACTCCTGCAATGTTTCCGGTGCCTACTCTTCCTGAAATGGCAATAGCAAACGCCTGAAAGGAAGATACTCCGTGCTCGGATGCTTTACCTCCAAATAACAGGCGGAACATTTCTTTAAACAGTCTTATTTGAACAAATTTTGTTTTAAAAGAATAATAAATCCCCGATAGTAGGGCAACCGCTATTAGAGCATTACTCCATACGATATCATTAATTCCATTTATTATGCTTTCAATCATGTGTTGTGTTTTGGATAGAAAAATCGAAAGTAAGTAAAATTTGGTAGGGCAAGGTTATCAAATTATGGAATATAAAAAGAGCGCAAATGTCTTCGCGCTCTCTCACTAACTATCCACTAATCACTTTCACCGGGAGGTGAAAGAAATGTTTTTATTGATCTTCTACTAATATGTATTCTACATACATGGTGTAAACACCTGGTTGTGCAAAAGAACCATCCCCGTTTACCGAAACTAGGTCTTCAAAAGAAGAAGCGTTTTCGTTAGATGCCATTGGGAAAATGGCAGGTAAACCGGGTAAAATTCGGTAATCTATAACGTAATAAAAATCTGAATTTGCTCCGTTTTGATTTAGGTAACTGCCTCCAGGTAAAAAATCTTGTCCGCTAACTCCACTGGTTCCTGAATGCCCTCCAATGTATTTTCCTTGCGCACTTGGTGCTTGGTTAGTTCCATTATTGACATAAATGCTATTCGATCCAGATGGGGCGCTTGAAGGGGAAAACGGATGGCTATAATCAGCATATGGGCCAGTGGCTGCTCCTGCTCCTGCATTTGGACGCGATTGACGTAGTTCCAAACAACTTAAAGGAATATTGGGAATGGCATTTGGGTTATCCGTCCCATATTTCATTTGTTGATCCCAATATGCAGGTCCATTGGTTCCAGATGAACGACCTACAGCGTATAAATCCCAGTTTACAGTTGCACTTACTTTTAGTACCGTTGCACCATATTGGGTAATTCCAGCGTAGTAATCGTCTATCGAGTTAAACACAAATTCTACCTGATTGGCAGTAGACATGTCCAACTGTAATACTGGACGCATGTCCATGGTAATGCTATTTGTTTTCTGACCAATTAATTGCGCTTGAACCTCGGGGATAAGGCCAATCAAAACGAATGCAAGCACTAGTGATGTATAGTAATGTAGTTTCATAGTGGTGATTTAAAATAGTGGTTTTAAATTCTGGGTCAAAAGTACAAACTATTTACTCATACACAAGCAATTCTTAGGGGTGGGAGGATGTGTTCTCTATTGTATCTATTTGTTTTACAGCGGTTTGAAAGGAGGGTGATGTGGTCAAACCCTGTATTCTTGTGACGAACCAAATGGTTTCGGGTGACCAAATAGCTAAACCGATTGAATTTTTAGTGACAAGAATCTAGTTCGGAAGCCAGTTTTTTTAATTCTTGGCCTGTTAACCTTCCATTTAACCATTCCGGATCTAATTCGGCTTGGTATTTTTTGGTATAGAAATTAATGGCTGGTTCATTCCATTCCAATACTTGCCATTCCATCCGTTTGCAATTATGAGTAGCTGCAACTTTCACCACTTCATCAAATAGTAGTTTGCCCATTCCGTTTCCTCGCATGTGTTCATTAACTACGATATCCTCTAGAAAAATGCACTTCCCCTTCCAGGTGGAGTATTTAAAATAATACAACGCAATTCCCTGAACGATGCCCCCAATCTCGGCCACAAAAAAGTCGAAAATTTTGTCTGGTCCGAAGCCATCATTTTCCAATTCGGCCAATGTCACTTCTACCGCATCAGGTTCCTTTTCGTATATAGCCAGTTCAACAATTAATTCTCTAAGGCGGGCTAAATCTTCTTTCTTACCTATTCTAATAACTGGTTTCATAATTCGTCTTTTTTCGAGGTAACGGCTTTTCGTTTCCAGAAGGTAAATCCATTCTTTTCATAAAGTAAATGCACATCTTCTAATTGCTCTAAATATTGAGTACCTGTAATCTTCGCAACAAAATAAACATCCTTATCGATGTCGCCTTTCTTAAGCCAATTAATATCATGTCGCTTCGGGTTGAGGTTTGCGGGTACCTGGGTATAAAACAACTGGGCATAACTTTTATACTCTTCGGATACGATGTAACAGTCACAATCTACTTTTGTTTCGTAAAACTCAATGGCTGCATTTTGGGTAATGGCTTCAATTTTGGTTATGACAAAGGTGAGGGTGAAGAATACAAATAATCCGGTTCCTCCGAATAGCCAAAGGGCTCCCTTATAGGTTTTTCCTTTATTTAAGTATATAATACCCATCACCGTAGCCATAAGTAACCATATTCCAGGAATAAATTCTAATCCAGTCCAATTCACTTCTGCGTCAAGATTTGCTACCGCAAATGGGTCGGCAGCTAATAATGGTTTTAAAACCTCTATGTTCATACCTAACCATGGAAGAGCCAGTAAAGCCAAAACAAATATGCCCATGATTACGCCCAAGCTCATTTTCATCCACCAGGAGAATTTCACCAATCCTTTTTGCATTTGGTAAATCACTAATGCCGCTAAATAGGTCATTGGGTAATAGGCCAAGGAAGAATAATGGATGATTTTTGTACTCACAATAGAGAATAAAATCAAAACAACCCAAAATAAAATCAACATCCATTTACGCATGTCGTTTTGGTAAGGTCGGCCAGCTACTAATTTCCCCATACTTCGAATGGTGAAAATACTAGCTGGGAAAACCAAGACCAATAAAACCACAAAATGATATCCGAAAAAGCCACCATGTCCGGCATCTTGTTGCGAAAAAAGTTCCCATTGACGTATAGTAAATTCAATCGCAAATTGAGGTCCGTTAAATAAAGTGACCAACCCAAACCAAATAGAAGCAGTAAGTAAGGTCACCAATGTAAATATTCCGAAGTCGAGAATATTCAAGTAAAATTTGAATTTTTCAAGAATCCAATACACCCCTAATGCGATGCAAATAATTAGGAAAGCAACGGGGCCTTTTACTAAAATTGCCAGTCCGGTGAAAATTCCGGCTAAAATTAAATAATACCATTTGGATTTCTTAAATGGTAGCTTTGCGTTCGCTTCCTTTTTCCAGTAATAAAGAATGATATGGTAGAGTCCTAAAAAGATGAAAAGGTTGAACCACGGGTCGATAATACCGGATCGGAAATAGAGATGGGGTAAAATACTTCCAAAATAAGCCCCCGCCCAAAGCAAGCCAAATTCTTTGTTGTAAAGTCGTTTTCCTGCTGTATATAATAATAGAAGGGTGAGGATTCCGGCTATAGTATTTGGAAATCGAGCTGCATATTCGTTCATCCCAAATAGGTTCATGGATGCGGCCTGGAACCACATGAACATGGGTGGTTTCTCGGTGAAAATTTGATAATTAATTTGCGGACGTAAATAGTCTTGAGTGATCACCATCTCTCGGGCTATTTCGGCAAAGTTGATTTCATCCCAATCAAAGAGATGAACTTGTCCTAGAAATGGCATGAAGAATAAAATAGAAGCTGCAATTATGAGGATCTTATTTTTATCCATAGGTAATTATTTTTTATTGAAAAATCTTAAAATTGAACTTGCGAAATCATCATTTAATCCAAATATTCCTTTAATTTTTGTGTACAAAGAAATCACTAATGTATCTCCATAAATCAACCATTTTTTGGCGCCATCGATGGGCCTGGCCTGGTAATTTGTGCTCGTTGAAATAGGGGATGCCTCTTCTGTATAATAATAGAGAGCGATAGATTTTCGGGCTATATAATCCGGACAAGTAATAGGCGTAGGGTAGCCATGAAAAGTAGATTTTCCAGTAGAGAAAACAACTAACTTATTATGATCTGGTGTTATTTTCACTTCACACTTCGACATGTCGGCATTCCATAATTCAAGACTGCCTCCCCAATCGGGATTCCAATCTTTATTTAAGAAAAGGAGCACATTAACTCTACGTTGCCATGTTTTGTGTTTGGGATGTACCGAGAAATCTGCGTGGATATTTAAAAACCCGCCTGTTTTTGTTTGATGTAATCCACTACCTTCTAAATCGGGATCTGCAAATAGGTTTTGATACCCCGTTATGCCTTCGATCCACGAAATAAATGGGGGTTGCCGAAGTTCTAAAATGACTTCTTTAATCGAATTTGGAAAATGTTCCCATTTGGTAAGCCCATGTTTTTTTTCGTTGTAATGAATGTAATGCGTCCAAAAGGAATCTTCCACACTGGGAAAGTCAGTATGCACTTGTTCAATGGATTCGGGGACTAAAAAATCTGAAACTTCTAGGTATGGAAAAGGGGATTTCGCGACATACTCTTGTCGAATAGTAGCTGTTTTGTTAGAATAAATATGTGAATTTATGTTCATTATTACCCCTGCTCAAATGGATGTGTAAAAATAGTTGTTACCAAAGAATGATAGACCTATTAAACTTACTAATTTTGAGGTGGAAGTTATTAGCTTTCACAAAAAAAAATAAGTGAGTAAGGACGATGTTTTGATTTTTGAGCGAGGTAGTTTTAAAGTAGGAGTTACTACTAAAATTCAACCGGAAGGAAAGGTGATGTTGCGAAACATGACTGTTGGCTCTCATGGTGCTCAGTACCACCATAAAAACACAGATGAACGATTGGATCAAACTCAAGATAAGTATTTTTTGTACATGAAACGATCGGGGCAATTAAAAGCCACCGTTACCAACGCTTTAAGAAGAATAGAAACAGATTTTGGGAAAGTAAACGCGTATTACGTTCGGTATTTTTTGTTTAGTAATGAACTTCAAGCCTCCTCTGAGAAACGGATTAAACATGGGAATGAAGGAGTCTTAAAGCGGTTTTTCAAAAAATACATGTCCGAATCTCCTGCGGCCAATGGAGTGGGTTATGGCGAAGACCTGAATTTACCCTCTTTTTATTATGCGTATTTTGATGCCGAAAATTATAGATCCACCGAGTTAAGCGAAATTCTGGGTTTAAAACCGGTCGGGCAATTTGACACCTTTGCTTTTACCCGTTTACATCCTCAGAAAAATCCTAATGTGGAGAGATTGGCGCGTGTACACCATGAAAGTATGCGTGTAAAGTTGGCAGAGTTTTACGCGGGTTATTCCATTTATATAGAACAGTTTTTGTTTTTGAATGACAATTATTTTGTTTGGCGTGAAAACGGAGAGGTAGTTGCCGGGGTTCAAGTAAATAAATGTGAGTGGGAATTAAAAAAAATGAGTGGGTTAACAGGGTTATTTATGATGCATATATTACCCTACATTCCTGGGTTGAAAAAATACATTAACCCTAAGAAGTTTGAATTTATTACCTACGATTACATTTATGTAAAACCCGGGTATGAATCTAAATTGGAACCCTTGTTTATGAGCATGCTTAATAAATTTAATGTGACCTTCTCTTTGCAATGGCAGGATGTAAAAAGCCCCCTGCATTCCGTGATTTCTAATATGGATAAAGGGATGTTAAGTACTTTTTCTAAAGTTCCTACGGGACGAATAATGATGACATTAGCGGATATTTCAGACGAACAAGTACAGGCATTGATGCATAAACCTGTATTTACTTGTGCAATGGATATGTCTTAATCAGAATATAATTATGAAACATTTAAATTTACTTTTTATCGGTGGAATGCTATGGTCGAGCTGTTCGGTAGGGCCCCAAAAAACGGAACCAATTCAGATTGAGAATTCGTTCGTAAAATCACAATTGCATACCGAAAATGCGGTGTTGTGGCAGCAATCTGCAGCCGAATACAAAGCGCTTTGCTATCAAACGTATACTTTGGCCAAATTGCAATTGGAGCAGAAATTACATGCACATGCTTTTCCCTATGAAAAAAAACCAGCCATTGTGATGGACCTGGATGAGACCGTAGTGGATAACAGTTTTTTTAATGCGCAACTGCTTTTGGATAACGAAGAATATTCTAAATCAAAGTGGAAAGAATGGTCGGATTTAGAAAAAGCTGGAGCCGTACCTGGAGCGGTTGATTTTATTGCTTTTGCTCAGGGAAAAGGGGTAGAGGTAATCTTTATTTCTAATCGTAGAGTGAGTGAATTACAAGCGACTAAGAACAACGTGGAGGCTCTTGGGATTGTAAATATTGATTCCTCTCATTACTATTTAAGAACCGAGGAGGGGAGTAAGATGAATCGTAGAGCTAAGGTTTCAGAGGATTATGAAATCTTAATGTTATTCGGAGATAACCTAGCTGATTTTAACGAGGTTTTTGATAAACGTTCCAATTTGGATCGGAATAAATTGGTCCATGAAATGAGTAAGGAGTTTGGGGCTACCTTTATTGTATTACCTAATGTGCTTTACGGTGAATGGGAAGGTAGTTTATATGCGTATAAATACCATTGGACACCTGCACAAAAAGATTCTATCCGAAAAACTTTTGTAGTCGGGTATAAATAAGCTGTGTTAGTTATTTATCTGCTGGTTAAGTCGTTGGTTTTCTTGCGTTTGCACTGTTGGGATCCAAGATAATATTTGTATGGAATCTCTGCCTATATAGTTCACTTTAGTGTGTCCTGTTTGGCAGAGATTTGTGTTTTTAACCCTTTTTTGATTTAATCCAATCCGATGTTTCTTTGACGGCTGTTTTAAACGGAGTAATGGTATACCCCAATTCCATTTTTGCTTTACTGATATCCGTGGCCCAGTTATGGGTGTATTTTCTAATAAATGGCGGAGTAACGGCAGGGGTAATTCCAAATGTATCCCCTAAAAATTGCATGACCTTAGCAGCGCCTAACATGACGGGAAGGGGAATGCCTATAGGGCTACGTTGAATATTATTAACTTCTCCGAAAATATTGAGCATCTCATTGTACGAGTAATTTTCACCTCCAAGAATGTAGTTTTCTCCCGTCCGTCCATGTAATGCCGCAAGATAATGACCTTTAATCATGTCTTGAACATAGGCATAATTTCCGGTAGTGGTCCCATCTCCTGGAGTATACCGAAATCCATTGTACATGTAATTTGAAAGTAATCTGGTTACCGCATTACTCGTACTTAATTCTCCGGGGCCAAAAACTCGGGTAGGGCTAACGATCACAATATCCATTCCTTGCTTTACGTATTCTTGGGCTTTTTCATTGGCCATAAGCTTCGAACGCTCATATTCTGAAAATGGCGGTAATATTTGATTGATTTCTTCGGTAATTAAAGAATCGTCTAACTGGGGACCAAAGGTTCCAGCCGTAGCGGTAATTACAATCCGGTCGACCTTATTGGCCTTGGCTGCCTCTAGTAAATTAATAGTTCCACCCACATTTACATCGTAATACGTTTGTGGATTTTTTGCCCATGGTTGGGCGTGAGCGGCTAGGTGAAAAATCAAATTACAGTCCTTACTGGCCTGTACTAGAGATTCTGAATCCAATAAATTGGCCGGAGTGGAATGTATTTTAGGATGATCAGTTAATTCCGCCTTTAGCTGGGAACCTGGACGATGCATGGCATTGACCTCAATTCCTTTTTTAGCTAAAAACTGTGCCAGTTGGCCGCCTACGAAACCACCGGCTCCGGTGATCAATACTCTTTTTATTTGTGATAATTCCATTGTTAGGTATACGTTTAAGTCAGGAATGACTTAGGAAGAATGGAAGGCTCAAAGCCTTCCTGATAATATGAATGATTTAGAATAGGTCGGTCAGTAAATCGTCTTTTACGCTATTCGGTAAGGTGACCTTAAGGTTTGGGTTTCTTTCCATTTCACGTTTTATGGCAAAATTTGCTTCCTTATTTCGAGCCCATGCTCTACGACTAATGCCATTGTTTACATCCCAAAATAGCATGTTTTTGGCGCGTTCTTCCGCTTCGGAAGTGCCATCGAGTAACATTCCGAAACCCCCATTAACAACTTCTCCCCAGCCTACGCCACCTCCGTTGTGGATGGAGACCCAGGTAGCTCCTCTAAAGGAATCACCAATAACGTTTTGAATCGCCATATCGGCAGTGAAACTAGATCCGTCATAGATATTTGATGTTTCTCTAAAAGGAGAGTCTGTACCCGAAACATCATGATGATCCCGACCTAAAACTACCGGTCCAATTTTACCCGCTTTAATGGCATCGTTAAATGCAACGGCAATTTTTGAACGCCCTTCGGCATCTGCATATAATATCCTGGCTTGAGAACCTACCACCAGTTTATTGGCTTTGGCTCCTTTTATCCAGGTAATGTTGTCCTGCATTTGTTGTTGAATTTCAGGGGGCGAATTCAACTTTATTTTGTTCATCACTTCCAAAGCAATGTTGTCTGTAAACTCTAAATCTTCGGGTTTG
>MAAC01009991.1_pt1 | contig 10093 bp, 14 predicted proteins | sample 1115981 | NCBI WGS metagenome assembly MAAC01 (sample SAMN04961126, study PRJNA320927) | seawater metagenome | isolation source: sample BD02T64 sea water enriched with oil for 64 days | place: USA:Gulf of Mexico | collected 2013-07-27 | reverse complement strand
TAAGTTTTGCAGATGTGATAAAAGCAAGCTTCACAAGCATGGATGCTTGTGTAGAGCCCCATGGAAGGGTTTACGCGTCTTGCTTGTTCGCGCAGCAACACTTAAAGCCAACAGAGCTATTTGTATTTACAGATTGAGGATTAACGATCGATGTTAGTGGAATATGTCAATTAAGTTGAGGTTTTTACCATTTTTGGTTAAAATTAGGTAAGTTTCAAAGGAGTTTATCATGCAAACAGAAAAGCAAATGAAAGCTCATTTTGAGCGTATAAAGAAAGATAACTACCGTGAGAGTTTAAGACTTGAAGGTATTTCTGTGCGTACAGGTCAAATTAAAAGTAAGGTTGTTGCAGAAAAAGTAAGGGAGCTTAGAGCGCAATATGCGTGATAAATGTGGTGTCGAGCAAGATCCTAATTGTTACCCTAATACAAATACCTTAGTTAACCTTCTTAAAATCCAATCAGAGTCTGAGCTTGATGAAGCAGAGCTAGAGCTTACCAGCTTTCGCTTAGAGCAGTTCACCCCAAACTTTAGTAACCTAACCTTTGAGTACCTAAAGCAAATCCACTACTTTCTGTTTCAAGATATATATTCTTGGGCAGGGCAAGTAAGAACTGTTGATATTAGAAGGCGATACCCGATTTTGTACCACTTCATACATAGAGCGTGAAGCGGAAAAGCAATTTACAAAGTTGGGTAAGCTAGATAACTTAAAAGGTTTAGATAAAGATAAGTTTGTAGAAAATTTGGCTGATTTCTTTTGTGAAATGAATATAGTTCACCCTTTTAGAGAAGGGAATGGTTGAGCTTTGAGACTATTTTGTGAAGTGTTGGCAATGCAGGCTGGCTATGAGCTAAGTTGGCAAAGTATCAGCAAAGAAGCTTGGTTAGATGCAAATATTTATGGCTTTAACGAAAGTACAAAATTACTTATAGTGATTTTTGATCGCTGTTCGACGGCAATAGAGTAGATATTAGTAATAGTGAACTAATTATAGATGGGAAGTATTTAGGTCCATTAATGGTTATAACTAAGAAATAAGTACTTTATAACTGTCTATTTATAGTCATGATTATTGATCTGTCTGCTTGACTTTTTTGTGTGTTCACCCCGTATTTTCGGGCATGTCGGTTCGAGTCCGACCGCTGGTACCACTATTATAAAGCCCTGCTCATACTATTTATTTGAGAGTGAGTGGGGCTTATTTGTATTTACAGATTGAGGATTAACGATGAATGAGTTTGTTGGTAAGTGGCGCATAAGCCAGATGGAAGTTTGGTCACAAGATATGGTGAATATAATTGAAGAAGGTTATTTTAACTTTGATGACGATGACCAAGGTCAATTTATCTTTTGCGCGGTTGAAGGCAATATGGATGTTGTTGTTAATACTCGAATGCTTGAGCTAGAATTTTCATGGGAAGGCTCTGATGATGCAAGACCTGTAAGTGGTAGAGGGAAGATTGAATTTCCAACACCGTTTGAGGGGGAAGGTATTATTTATATTCATAACGGTGACAATTCAACGTTTAGTATTAAACGGGTTGGACAGACTACAGCTAATAATGTGGTCAAGTTTAGGTAGAAAATAAGGGCTACCTTTGAAAAAGTTTCATCAAAAGCATCAGCAATTATTTATGCCATAAGTTCATAAAAAACGCTATGTTAGCAATAACTATATTTAGGCATTGCTTAAACATTACTTAGGTATTGATTAGTTACATTGCTACGCGAATATTTTGTGATAATTTATTTGTTTTTACTGTCGAGATTCGTCAACCCCGTGTGGGATTTCTGTTTGTTCAACATCCCACTGACTAATTGATAAGTGTTTAATCTCAAAAATAAAAGTAATTATTGAAGGGATAGAATGTAGTATACGGTTTATCACTTTAAGGCTCCTCGGTATTAGTGTTCAAACGATCATTATTTAACAATAAAAATTTGTATTTATGATTTTTCGCTTGATAGATGTATCAGTTGATACATCGCTAATATAAAAAGTTTTTCTTAATCGGACAAACGATAAAAATAAAGCTATTAAGTGAATAAACCTCATCTATAGTGATATATTCCCATAGATTGAAATAGCTAATGTTGTTCATTTGCGAAAGTTTCTATAACCCAATTAGCAAATAAGGTGAGCTCTATTTTATTTTCCATATTTTCATGTTGAATTAAATAATATCTATCATTAGTATTTAATTCTTCATCAAATAATTTTACCAATAATCGTTCGCTAAACCATGTTTTACTAATAGGAAGTGGTACTAAAGCTATACCCATACCTTGTTGTGCCGCTCGAGCGACACCAAACATACTATCAAATTGTATAATTTGTTTCGGATCAAAATCGTCGACATTTACGTTGTCAGCCCATTGGTGCCACGACCAAGGGCGAGATCTGTGCAAAATTAGTGGCGTGTTTTTTAAGGCCGAAACGCCGGAATTTTTAAGCTTTTTATAAAGTTTTTTATTGCAAGCAGGTGCATAACGAACAGGAAATAACTCATGAACAATGCTGGCATTAGGCTTTCCATTGGCCAAAACTATAGATAAATCGGCACTTTGTGACGGCTTATTCCCTGTCTTTATTGTTTCTAATTGCAGGTTGATTTCTGGATTTTTTTCAGACCATTCGCTTAAACGAGGGACGAATAACTCACTCGCAAAAAACTCAGGTAAGCTGACAACAATAGTTTTATTTTGTTGGCTGTGTGTAAATTCTGAAATTGTTGATTCAAGCTGATGAATAATAGGTTGTACCGCGTGATAAAACTGTTTTCCTGTGCTTGTTAATTCAATTGAACGTGTACCTCGTTTAAAGAGTACAAAGCCCAGTTGTTCTTCTAATTGCTTTATTTGATGACTTACTGCTGATGGAGTTAAAAATAATTGTGCGGCGGCATGTTTAAAACTTAAACATTTAGATGCCACGCAGAATGAACGTAAACCACGTATGGGTGTTTGAATAGGCATATTTTAAAATACATTAATGATGATAGTTACGAAAGAGCAATACTTGTACCGCTTTCTAAGTGGATGATTTAAAGGTTAATTAACCTAAAGTGGATAAGGTTCAGCATTTTAATTGCACTGTTTTGGTTTACCTGCACTAAAAGAATAACCCTAAAATAAAAATAAAAATAAAAATAAAAATAAAAATAAAAAAAAGGACATCAAATGATGTCCTTTAAGTGAAACAAATTAAACAAGTGGAACAAATTAAACAATTGTCATGAAAGAATCGGGGAAGATTCAAAAAACAAGTTTATAGTAAGTTTTTTAGTTAATATCAGCAAACGAGATAATTTCACTCGATGGATTAACTATTTTCACCTGTTAATTTGTTGTGGCTTAATGACATAGGACACTTTGATAAAGAGTCCTATGTCATTATAATAAACTCAAATAGGCTTTGTCATTGTGCTAAACTGGCCTTTTGCTAGCGACCAACATTGTTAGGGGCGCAGTTTAGTTTTCATCGCAGTTTGGGTTAATACATGTCAGACAAATTATTTTTCAAGGGTCGCCAGGATGCGCGCCAAAATCATATAAAATACGGTTATAAAACCAATAGTAATAACAAGCCTGGTAGTAAGAAATATCCATTGGCATTGGTTGTTACAAGTGAAGCACGTAAGCTAGAAATTGAAGTCTTGGTTGCTGACGCCGAGTTATTTGCTGAGATAAGTCTCGATAGTAGCGACGGGGCGATTGAATCTATTGCCGAATTAAGCTTACTGCTTAATAAACAAGATACCATTAAAGTTGATAAAGTCCCCAGACGTAACGACCCTTGTCTTTGCGGCAGTGGTAATAAATATAAAAAGTGCTGCGGATAGAATCTCAACAACTGCTAATTCGTTTATTTAGCCCCTTAATGAGGCCTTATTTTTCAGGTAATTATAAACCTATGAATCGTACTTCAATCCCAACACTTATCGGTGTTTTTACTAGTTTATTAGTTATATGGGCGTTACATACATTTATAATAGTTGATGACTGTTTAGATCACGGTGGCTCTTTTCAATATGACTCTGGTAAGTGTTTACTTGAAAACGCTCAGTTTTATGAGTCTAATTTAGCCAATATAGCTATTTTTTTGTATTTCATCATTGGTTTTATCGTCTCATTGTTAGTTTCATTTTTTATTAGAAAAGTATTTAAAATCAAACAGTAAATGTAGAGAGTAAAAACAGTTTGCGGTTATTTGGCTGTGAGTTTTTTATCAGGAGCTTAGTTTTGAGTAAAATTTTAATATTTGGTAATTCAGGCTCTGGCAAATCAACATTGGCTAAAAAAATGAGTACTAAACACAATGTGGCTCATTTAGATCTAGACACCATTGCTTGGCAAGCGACATTACCGCCAACGAGAATGCCTATTGCTGACTCTGAAATTCAACTAAAGTGTTTTATTGATGTTAATGAACACTGGGTTGTTGAAGGATGTTACTCCGATTTACTAGAGTTGGTAATAAATAAAGCCGATGAGCTTATATTTTTAAATTTATCGATAGATGACTGTATTTTAAATGCCAAAAATCGGCCTTGGGAGTCACATAAATATGAATCTAAAGCAGCTCAAGATGCAAATTTAGCCATGCTTATCGAGTGGATTTCACAATACCCTGAAAGAAAAGATCATTTTTCTCAACAAGCACATAATCAATTATTTAATGCATTTACAGGTAAAAAAGCAATGTATACAAGTAATGCATACAAACAACAAATAAATGAGCGTATGTGATCAATAAGTCTTTATTAAAAACCAGCTTATTTACCAGCTTGGCATTAATCGCCTTTGCGGCGAATTCTGTACTATGTCGCTTAGCGTTAGGTAGTGGCAGTATTGATGCGTCAAGCTTTACCATCATTCGATTACTAGCAGGTGCTATTGCTCTTTTCATTATTTTAGCTATTAAAGACAGCAATAAAGCCAACAATAAAGCCAGCAACAAAGGCGTGTCGTCTAAAGGTAGTTGGGGGGCGAGTTTTGCGCTGTTTCTTTATGCAATAACATTTTCTTATGCTTATCTTTCAATAGATACAGGCACCGGCGCACTTATTTTATTTGGCTCCGTTCAAATTACCATGATATTACTGTCACTTATTTCAGGTACGCGGTTACAAATTAATGAGTGGCTTGGCGTTATCATTGCTTTTATGGGCTTTATTTATCTCATTTTACCGAGTATAACAACGCCTTCACTTAACGGTTTTATACTGATGGCTGTTTCTGGTATTTCATGGGGCATTTATAGCTTATTAGGCCGTAGCTCCAAAAATTCGCTGACGGATACCGCGTATAATTTTTTAAGAACCATGCCCTTTGTCGCGTTATTAGCTGTTGTGACTATAGAAAATATAAGTTACTCCTTTGAAGGTGTTGTATTAGCTTTACTTTCAGGTGCAATAACGTCTGGAGTAGGTTACACAATATGGTATATCGCTCTTGGTGGTTTATCTTCAACACAATCAGCAGTTATCCAATTATCTGTCCCTGTGATAGCTGCGATGGGGGGCGTTATATTTGTTTCTGAGATAATTACCTTTCGTCTTATTACTTCAGCAGCCATCGTTTTTTCGGGGATATTAATGGTAGTTTTAGGTAAAAAATTGTTTACTCCAAACAAGTTAAAAAAATGTAACAAGGAAACAACATGAACCGTAGAAAATTTATGAAAGCTGCAATGGTAACTAGTGTCGGCATTGCTGGTCTTGGTGGCGGAGCATTGTTGTTAATAGAGGAAACTAATAAGGATGAGCTTACCATCGACTTTGCTTTAAAAAAATTAGCGGCTTTGGCTAACGAAAACCTTATAAGCATAGGAACATGGAGTCCACAGCAAATATTTATGCATTGTGCACAAAGTGTTGAGTTTTCAATGTCTGCATTTCCTGTGCATAAATCTAGTTTCTTTAAAGAAACGGTTGGTCAATTAGCGATTAATGTTTTTTCATCTAAAGGTAAAATGACTCACAATTTAAGCGAACCGATCCCTGGGGCGCCAGCTTTAACTTCCAATACGGATAGTAAGGTAGCTTTAAATCGTTTAAAAAAATCCTTGATAGCGTTTGATAAACATCAGGAGCCACTTGCGCCACATTTTGCTTATGGTGAACTGACAAAAAAAGAATATGAATTAGCGCATCTGATGCATTTCTATAATCACCTTCAAGAAATAAAGTACTAATAACAAACTGTTAATAAAGAAATTAAATGATTACTATGATTTAAGTCTTGCCCATTGCGGAGTTATATTCATAATATACTGCTAGCATATAAGCAAAATTACTGCGCATTGGGAAAATAATGAAAATTAAAATAGATAGCCTTGAAAGTATCGAAGTTAAACAGCTACTTCAAGAGCACCATGAAGATATGCTAAAACACTCGCCACCTGAAAGTGTTCATGCTCTTGATCTCTCGTCACTAAAAGCTGCGGATGTTACTTTCTGGACGGCTTGGATTGATGGTGAGTTAGCAGGCTGTGGAGCTTTAAAAAAACTGAGTGACAAACATGCAGAGCTTAAATCAATGCGTACTGCTAAAAACTTTTTGAGAAAAGGCGTTGCGGCTAAGCTATTAACCCTGATGCTAGACTGCGCTAAATCGCAATATTTTGAAAAGGTAAGCCTAGAAACGGGCACCATGGACGCCTTTATTCCCGCTCAAAACTTGTATAAAAGTTTTGGCTTTCATGTCTGTCAGCCATTTTCAAATTACCAAGAAGATCCATACAGTATGTTTTTAACCAAGGCTATTAGGTAATATATGCCTAGTAAACAGTTAAGTAAGGGGTTATGTTTTTCTATTTATTATCCTTGACTCGGCTACAGTGTATATATGGCTAATAAGCCAATGATGATAAAGCCTTTATTTGGGCATTATCTGCATCTTTCTGATACTGGAGTATTATTACATTATGAATAAAAAAATTAGTGGCAGTTGTTTATGTGGCAAGGTTTCTAGCACGGTTGAAGGTCCCTTTCATAAATTTTATCAATGCTATTGTGATCGGTGTCAGAAAAAAACAGGCTCAGCTTTCGCCTCGCTCATGTTTACTACGCCAGATAAAATTGAATGGCAATCAGGAAAAGAGTTAATTAAGAGGTTTGACTTACCCGAAGCGGAACGATTTAGTAATTGTTTTTGTACTGATTGTGGTTCACAAGTTCCATACGTTAGCCGAGATGGTGCTTTTTTAATTGTGCCAGCGGGTTACATTTCAGGGGATCCTGAGATAAGACCGTCTGCAAATATTTTCTGGGCAGAAAGACCTTGCTGGTTTGATGAAGGAAAATCAGCAGATACTTTTGAACGTTATCCAGGGTAAATTAATAGCTAAGAAAATGGCTATGTTGTACTTAACTGTTGTCGATATGTTTTAACTTGTAGGAGCGGTTTCAACCGCGAAGTTCTCGAGGATACTTTTGTTAAAAAATAAGCTCTCCTACAAAAATATTTTAAATCAATGGATAACAACAATTAACGGGTACATAGCCAAGAAAATATATAAGTGGTGTTGTAAAGGCACTATCAATGTACTAAACACTGAAAGCACATAAAGGTTAGCATGTCAGCAGATAAAATATGGACACTTAAAAGTATTGCGAAAGAACTTGGCGTTTCTAATGCCACGGTTTCTAATGCTTTTAACCGACCTGATCAATTATCCGAAAAACGCAGAAATGAAATTCTGGCTTCTTGTAAGAAACTGGGTTATTCAGGACCGAATAAGGCCGCGCAGTCGTTAAGAAAAGGAAAGTTTAATATTGCGGCGTTAGTACTACCCGACAGTGTCGAGTATATGGTTACTGACCCTGTTGCGAGTAAGTTTGTTAAAGGTGTCTCTGCTGTTTTAGAAAAAAACCACGTTAACTTGTTATTATTCTCTGGTACGTCTGAAAATATAAATGCAGTTTCAGATTTTGTTGATGGCTTCATTTGCTATGGTAGCCCGCGCAATACTGAGCTCATTGAGCAATTAAAAACCACCAGTAAGAAGGTTGTCACCGCTGATTTTGATATTGCTCGTAAAGCGTCAGTTCGTATTGACAATGAACAAGCCGCTTTTGAAATAGCCAAACTTGCCATTCATTCAGACAATGATCATATTGCTATTCTGGGTTTAAGACTGCTTGATTCAAATTTAACTAGCCGAGTTTATGGTGCTCCTGATTGCGATATTCATTGCTCCATTGCTTATCAACGTTTAAATGGCTATAAACGAGCAATTGCGGAGGCTGGGGCGAAATTAAGCACTGACCGTGTTTGGAATATTCCAGAAAGTAGTCACCACTTTGCTTTAATAGCTGCTAAAGAAGCGCTAACGTCGACTCCTCGTCCCAACGTTTTTCTTTGTATGAGTGACTTAATCGCGCTGGCTGTTTTGCAAGAAGTTAATGCCATGGGGTTGAAAATACCAGCAGATATAAGAGTTGTTGGCTTTGATGGTATTGATGAAGCATTGCGCTCTAACCCGCCATTAACAACAATACATCAAAATAGTGAAGAGAAGGGCATTAAAGCTGCGGAGCTTTTTATAAATAAGGCAACGCATGCTGAGCAAATATCCTACAGGGTAGAGCACGGAAAAAGTTGCTAAACATAGCCATAATCAGCGATATAAGTATCACTTTTAAAGTGCCGTGGGCAATTATTTCAGCTTATACCATAACTTTTTATTTTGCAGCGGGGTAAGTGGCGGTAATAGTGGGTTTTTAAGTGTTATAACTTTTCTTTGATTAAGTCGTCCTATTGCAAACATTTTTTTATGAGCATTATGCGTATAAAATAACTGATCAAAAGAGCCATCTGCTATCGACAACGTTAAGCCTTTTTCTAGGCGTTTTGCCAACAATTTATCGTGATTATTAACAAAGAAATAAATTGGCGAAGGGTAATAGAGCAGAATATGCTCTTCAACAATCAGCTTTGGGTTTGCTTGTATTTCAATCTCTTGCCATGCTTCGTTAATACCTCTTGGAAAAAAATCAAAGCGTTGAGCTGCAAGCATACCAAACAAGCCTTCATAGGTAGAGGTAGTAGTAACAGTAAATTGGTTGGCACGTAGTATTTTAGTATCAGGCCAATCGTGACCTTGTCCAGCAGTATACTGCTGTAAATCTTTAATATTGTTAACCGCAGAAAATTTATCTTGATCTTCTTTGCGAATGATCAAAACCCTATGCCCCAACAATCCTTTTAATAGCGGTATACGCACCGGTAATAGTTGCTTTTCTCGGTCGGCGGAAGTAACCGTCCATACGACATCAATACTTCTTCCTTGAGCTAATTGGTGCAAAGCACGTCCTTGCTGCATACTCATTGTTGCTTGCAAGTCTATCTTGTTGGATTGTGTTTCGGTTTTATTTAAGGCGAGCGCTAATAATTTAATAAAATATTCATTACGGTTATCGTTAATCCCTTCAGGCTTTACGTAAGTAATGACTCTATCGCTCGCCTGACAATGATGTCCGGCAAAGCTAAGCATGATGATAAAAGCGACGGTATTAAAATACTTCATTAAGGTAGCTGGTATATTTTATTTTAAATATTTAACAGAGAGTTAATGACTAGTATAAGGGAAAAGTAGCACAAGGGAAAAAAGCACAGAAATAATTATTATTTTTGTGCTTTAAGTTATAAAATTAATTGTCTTTTCGTACCTAAAAATTTAATTATAAAGTTCAGGGCAAAAGTGTGGTTATAAACTATTTTCTTAAGAGGGTATTCAGATCTGTTAGGATATTATCACCCTGATTATTTACGGTTATTAATGCTTGGTTCTCAATTAAATCAACAGTTAATGTTGCCGAACAATCCTTGTTTTTCCATAACATTTTTAGCTGTTCTTGTTCAGATATAAAGCTAAATTCACCATGAAAGGCATCACAGTTATTACGTAGGTTAATCAGTTTAGTCAGCGCTTTAGTCATTGGCTTTTGTAATGACTTATTTATGTGTTCACGGTTTAGGTAAGGCCGATTTATATCTCTCCCCACCTGAGTTTTTGCAAGTAATGCCATATCATTTGTTTCAGCGAGTAAACCTGCATAGTAAACTTGCGGTATACCGGGGGA
>MAAC01018623.1_pt1 | contig 10097 bp, 5 predicted proteins | sample 1115981 | NCBI WGS metagenome assembly MAAC01 (sample SAMN04961126, study PRJNA320927) | seawater metagenome | isolation source: sample BD02T64 sea water enriched with oil for 64 days | place: USA:Gulf of Mexico | collected 2013-07-27 | reverse complement strand
CGCCACTGCTTAATAGGATCAAAGATCGAATATCGCCATTGGGCTCTATTTCTCTGCTTTTATGACTGTATAAATGGATGTCCGTTAGCTTTTGAAAATGAAGCGTTAATTTTCGTGTACCTTCTAGATGACCGGCATTCCATTTGTTTTGGATGGTTTGCTGCAAACGCGCTACATCCGCATTGGGTTGCATCAAATAATAGGTATATCCCCAGGAATTATTTACCTCCATATCCGGAATAGTAGTGAGGACCTCTGCATGGAAATGAGAAAGCGGTGGAAAGTCCTCCATTATTCCAACAATGGTGTAGGAGTCGGCAGAATCTGTTTGTTGATGGGTAATCGCGATCGACTTCCCTAAAACATCTAAGTTCCCAAAGTATTTAAGCGCCAAACTGTGGCTTATTACCGCTTCAAAGGGTTGGGTTAATACGGAGTTAGGATCTCCACTCAATAATTCGAAATCATAGATATCAAAGAAGGTAGGATCTACTTTGTACAAATGATCCGAATAAAAACGGTGTTCCCCAATTTCTACCACTCCCTTTTTAAAAGGAACCATGCGTACAAAACTTTCAATTGCCGGGTATTCCTTGGGGTATTGCGCGACCCATTTGCCCCAAACCCGAGCGGGGTGCATGGTACTAAAACCATCCGAACTACTGGTGGTTACTCGGTAAATACGGTCGGCTTTGCTATGCATTTTATCGTAACTCAATTCCTGAGTAGTAAACGAAAAAACCAAAGTTACACATGCATAGGCCAGTGATAAGCCTAAAACATTGATCAGAACCCATTGCCAATTACGGCTTAATTTTCGAAGAAGAAGCATAGGATAGGTTTTAAGATGAAGTCAATTCCGGATGAAGATCCCTGTTTATTTTCTGTTGCTCGGTAATTACTTTCCCATCAAAAAGGTGAATCACCCGATGTGCAAAACCCGCATCGTGATCCGAGTGTGTCACCATCACAATGGTGGTTCCTTCTCGATTGAGCTCCAGTAAAAGCTTCATGACTTCTTGTCCGTTTTGAGAATCTAAGTTCCCGGTCGGTTCATCGGCTAAAAGTAACTTAGGTTGCGATACCACCGCACGGCATAAAGCCACCCGTTGTTGCTGTCCGCCAGATAATTGCTGTGGAAAATGATTTTTACGATGGCCAATTTTCATGCGATCTAAGACCGATTCAATCTTCTCCTTTCGTTCGGATTTGCTAAACCCTAAATACTTTAAAGGGACTTCAATATTTTCAAAAACAGTCAATTCATCAATCAGGTTAAAGCTTTGAAATACAAATCCTATATTTCCTTTGCGTACCGAGGTACGTTGGCTCTCCCGTAAATTGGAAACTTCTTTCCCCTCAAATTCATAAAGCCCAGAAGTGGGATTATCCAATAAACCAATAACGTTGAGTAGGGTAGACTTGCCACATCCGGAAGGGCCCATAATAGCGGTGAATTCCCCTTTTTTTATCTGTAAATTAATGTGATTCAAGGCTTGCGTTTCCACATCCTCGGTTCTAAATGTTCGAGATAGATCTTGTAAGTTTATCGTGTTTTCCATACGCATCATTTCCTGGCTAAATTATTTAATAGTTCTGTTTAATTCAATTGTAATTTCTCGTTATCTCCAAAAAGTGCATAAGTCGAAATAATGACCTGGTCGGAGTCATTTAATCCTTCTAATACTTCATAATATATAGGGTTTTGGCGTCCAATGGTTACCGCTTGTTTGGTGGCATACGTACCATCCGGACTTAAAACATACACCCATCTGCCTCCGGTAGATTGAAAAAATGCCCCTCGTGCAAGTAATACGGCTTCTTGGGTATCGCCCAACTGAATTTTCAGGTGGTAACTCTGGCCGCTACGTGTATTGGAGGGAGGGTTTTGGTCAAAAGTCAAATCCACCAAAAACTGACCTTCATTTACTTCGGGGTAAATTTTACTGATTTTAAGTTGATAGATCTCTTTTTTACGTTCCAAACTAGCGGTTAATCCCGTGTGGATACGATCAATGTAATGCTCATCCATACTGGCTTGGATTTTATAATGGGTCAGCACATTGATTTGTCCCATTCTATAACCCGGCATAATAGCTTGTCCCGGAACGGCATTTAAAACCGTTAACTGTCCATCCACCGGGGCACGCACCACTAAGTGGTTCTGACGTTGATAAATCAGTGCCAAGTTACGTTCCATATTTTGGAGGTTTTGTTCCATTTTATGGATTTGAGTTTTCCGGAATATGGAATCTTGGTGTTGACGTTTCAGACTCAAATCGCGTAGGTTAATGGCCAATTGATACGTTTCTTCGGAGCTTAAAAAATCATCTGTTGAAATAAGTTGTTCCGCATAAAAGCTTTGGTTTTGATGGTATTTGCGTTTCATTTGTTTGACATCAAAATCTAAGTGTAACAACTCTCGGTCAAGCGCTAGTTTTTGTTGCGCCATGCGAATGCGGGTTTCTCGTAAAAAGTTCGCTTTTTCAGCTAATTGGGCTTCACTATTGAGAATGTTTAAACTCAAACTCAAATTACTCAAAACCAAAAGGGTGTCTCCTTGCTGAACCATTAAACCTTCTTCATGTACAATTTTTTCAATGATGCCGCCTTCTACAGCGTCTAAATACGTCCGGTAAGATGGTTCAACGCGTCCTCGTATATTTATGTAGTCTTGAAAGGGAGCTCGAATAATTTGGGCCAGGGTGATTTCGTTGGACGAGATGTGATACACCGAAGAACTATCGGTAAATACCAAAACACCTATCAGTGCTAAAGCCGGAATTCCCACCCCTATAAATAAACGGTATTTTTTGGGAATCCGGTTTTTGTTTTTAATCATTCGATCCATAGGGAACGCTAAAGTCAAGCCGTGTGCCATGAGTGTATGGTGCTGGTTATTAGGGGTGTGGTGATTTGGGGAGCGGGGGTGCTGTCAAATAATTAGACAAACAACTGTCTAATATTTTGACACTTTTAAATGGCGTTCGGTTGTTTTGTACATTTGACCCAGACAAATGAAAGCAGGAAAAATATTAATAGTAGACGATAACAAAAGTGCCTTGAGTGCCTTGAGTTTGATGTTGCAAAGTGAGTTTTCACAAATCGTATGTTTATCCAACCCGAATCTGATTCAAACGGAATTGGAAAAACACGATTTTGATGTGGCCCTTTTAGATATGAATTTCACGGATGGATGGAATACCGGAAATGAAGGTTTGTATTGGCTCCGTGAAATCAAGAAATTAAGTCCCAGTACCGAGGTGATTATGCTCACCGCGTATGGCGATGTAGAATTAGCGGTAAAAGCACTCAAATTGGGATCGACCGATTTTGTGTTGAAACCGTGGGACAACCAAAAACTAGTAGCGACCCTGAAGTCGGCCTTAAAACTGAGGGTATCCCATCAAAAAGTGGATGCCCTGCAATTACGAGAATCCTTTTTAAAAGGGGAATTGCATAAAACCCAGGAACTCATTGGCCAATCGCCCGTGATGCAAGCGGTGATGCGCATCGTTGAAAAAGTAGCCGCTACCGATGCCAATGTGTTACTTACTGGAGAAAGTGGAACCGGTAAAGCGGTTATCGCCCAACAAATTCATCAATTATCTATCCGTAAAAAGGGGCTTTTAATGAATGTGGATATGGGAGCGATACCCGAGAGTTTATTTGAAAGTGAATTGTTTGGGTCTAAAAAAGGCGCTTTTACCGATGCGAAAGAAGATAAAATTGGAAAATTTCAATTGGCAGATCAAGGGACTTTATTTCTAGATGAAATCGGGAATCTGACTTTGCCCTTGCAAGCTAAGATTTTGGTGGCCTTAGAAAGTCGAAGCATTTACCCATTGGGTTCCAGTAAAGCCGTTCCTATTAACATTCGACTTATCACGGCTTCCAACGCGCATTTAGAAAACAACGTGCAGCAAGGGAGTTTCCGACAAGATTTACTGTACCGGATCAATACCATTCAAATTGAAATCCCTCCCTTACGAGAACGGGGGGAGGATATTGAATTGTTAGCGAGTCATTTTTTGAAAATATATCAGAAAAAGTATCAAAAAAGGGACGTGCGAATGGGCACGCAAGCCTTAAAAAAATTAGCGAATTACCATTGGCCAGGCAATGTGCGCGAATTGCAACATAGCATCGAGAAAGCCGTGATTTTATCGGAGTCGGATGTTTTAATGCCGTCCGATTTTGATTTGAGAGCGGTAAATCAATCCATGCCCAAAGAGCTGCCTTCTATTTCGGAAATGGAGAAAGAACTCATCATCAATACCCTCGATCGCCATATGGGAAACCTGTCGGTGGTGGCGGAGAAACTAGGCATTACTCGGCAAACCTTGTACAATAAAATTAAGCGCTATGCACTCTAATTACTGGGCTATCAGTGGACGAATACTCGCCCTCGTACTCGTAGTAATAGGGGGTAGTGTATCGTTTGTTCATGGAAAATGGGACTTTGTATTATTTGCCGTTTTACTCACCGGATTGCTCGGATGGGAATTGCTGTATTCGATGCATCGCTTGCAACGAAAGGTGCATTTGTTTTTTGAAGCCATTAAATATGAAGATGGTAGTTTGCATTTTACGGAAGATCAAAAGGACCCACACCTCCAAGGATTGCATGAAAATTTGAATCGGATAAATACCTTGATTACCGATATCCGAATTCGAGAAGCGCAAAGTGAGCATTTCTTTAAAGAATTTATGAAACGATCGGCCAGTGGATTACTAGCGGTGGATCAAGCGGATTTTGTAGAAATAATAAATGATGCCGCCTTAAGCATGATTGGCTTGCCCAATTTAACGCATTTAAGTCGTTTGCAGCAATCCCAGCCGGAATTGTATGCCTTGATGCAACAGCTAAAACCGGGGCAGAGTGAGCCCTTAAAAATGATCGACCGAAATGAATTGAAACACGTTTCGGTGAAAGTGGTTCGTATTCAGTTTTCGGAAAAGTCCTACCGTATTTTTTCATTCAACGATATCAAATCAGAGATTGAAGAAAATGAACTGGAAACCTGGCAAAAACTCATGCGCATCATGGCCCATGAAATCATGAATTCCATTGCCCCCATCACGTCATTAAGTCAAACCATAGGCAGTTATTTTATTCAAAACAAGATCCCTAAAAAACGGGAGGAGATTAGCCAGTCCGAAATTGACAATACGGCTAAAGGACTCGCGGTCATCGAAGAACGGGCGAGTGGCTTACGGGGTTTTGTGGATAGCTACCGGAAATTAACCCAAGTTCCAGAACCCGAATTTAAGGCCATCGAATTGCAAAGCTGGTTAGATAGCCTTCAATTGTTAGGACGAGGTCAAATGGAAGAAGATCAGATCACCTTGAAAATCAGCAATACGTATCCCAAACCCACTTTTTCGGGGGATGAACGCTTGTTGACCCATGTGGTTTTGAATTTACTCCGGAATGCCACGCAAGCTTTAGAAAACACCACCCATAAAACAATAGAGATTAGAACCGAACAAGGAGTTACCGGAAGTTTACGCTTAACCGTAACGGATAACGGAAAAGGGTTTGCACCCGAAGAACGAGATAAGTTGTTTTTACCTTTTTATACCTCCCATGAAAATGGCTCGGGGATTGGACTCAGTTTATCGCGCCAAATTATACGCAAACACAAAGGTCGTATTAGTGCCAGTTCCATACCGGGAGTGAAAACAGCGTTTGTTTTAGAGATTTAGGTTAGGCATTTCGCTAAGGCTAACGGCTTACGGCCAACAGCTAAAGGCTGGGTTAAAGCCAAAGTTATTGTCAGAATTGAAGTCATAGTCATAGTCATAGTCATTTTTATCCAGAAATCATTATTCTGCCATACTTCCGAATGCCATGGAGGGATTACTTCGTAGCCTCTATAACAATTTCAGTAATGTGACTACCTGTGGTCTGGGTCCAGGTCATATTTATTAGAATAGTGTTATTATTTAAGGTGACGTTTCCAGTGACAAAAGTGTCTGTTCCTGGAATGAGTTGGAAAGGAATTTCCCCAATTCCCTGAAATCTAAATTAAAACCACAAAATTTGTGTGGCCTAATTGTGTTTTCAAATGGGTTATATAATTTAATATTTTAGTCATTGTAGGTTATTCGCTTTGCTCAATTTCTTTGAAATTGCACGCCCTTTTTTTTCCCAGAAAAAAATGAAAGCACACGTTATTAGCCATACATAGGAGAATCCTAATGCAGAGTAAGGATGCAAAAACACCCAAAAAATATTGGTGACTAGCAAAAGAATAAGGGTGAAAAGAATCAATAAACCAGAAAATACCCAAGAATCCTGGTTTTGCACTCCAAATTCCAGAGGTACAATTAAACATAATCCAAACAAAAGCCCAAATAAACTACCATACAGACCGAGTAAGGCTAATATGGTAAAAGTGTTTTTCACTAGTTTTTCTGAAAACTCAAGATTGGGTTCGTCAAAATATGCGTAAAACAAACCACACCAACCATCTAGAAGGGCATTATCTGTTAAAATATGTTGGGGAAGTTGGTTGTAATTTTTATTAGTAAACAATTTATCTGGAGTTAAAATAGTCAGGGTCTCATGAAGGTAGACTCTTGAACCAATGGCAGAATTAAATTCTAATCCAAAATTAGACCAACTGTACAACCCTCCAAAAACCACAATAAAATAAATTAATCCTTCCGGTATTTTAAATGAGATGAAAGGAATATTAATTCCATTCGGCCTATAAAAAATCAATAAAATACCAATCATTGTAAAAATGACAATATTTAGAAGAGACCGATTCATTGTAATAATGTTATTGTAATAATTATCCAATCTTTTTTCAAAAACCCACTTAACAAATTGATATCTACTATCTGGACTGTCTGTATCTAATTGAGTAGTGGGTATAAAAGTTTTTTTGAATTTATCTGCCGAATTTTCCTTCTTAGCAATATCAAAAAGGAAGGTTACAAAAAAACCTAAGCAGGCGAGAAAGCACAGAATTATTACGTGGTTATTTTTCATACTTATTCAAGTGCCTCAAATCTAAATCATTGAAACGAAAAAAAAAATAGTAAAACCTTTTTTTGTTTCTTTAAGTATTGATTTATTCAATCAATACTTGTTAAAAAACTTTCCTCAAAACCGTTATATCAATTAAATCCACTTTATCGTTGTGCCCATAGTACATGAAGTGTTTGTTCAGTTATCTGTATTCTACTAAGCTAGAAAGTGATACCTCCGTAGACTTACGAGCAGCAAGGAGATAACGATGCCCATTTTTCTTTTCATTCAGCCATTTACATGTTGGTTCTCAAAACTAGTATTTAATATAAGCCAAAGTCAGTATCAATTAAAAACTGTTCACTATTGACAGATAAAACAAAGACTAAAACTATGACTAAAACTAAGACTAAGACAAACAGAAAACATCGAAAGTCCATAGTCCATAGTCCATAATCTATAGTCCATCATCCATAATCCTTCATCCATAGTCCAATGCTAACAGCCGGTAGCTAACAGCGAAAAGCGAATACAAAGACAAACAGAAAACATCGAAAGTCCATAGTCCATAATCTATAGTCCATCATCCATCATCCATAATCCTTCATCCATAGTCCAATGCCAATAGCAAGTAGCTAACAGCGAAAAGCGAATACAAAGACAAACAGAAAACATCGAAAGTCCATAGTCCATAATCTATAGTCCATCATCCATATTCCTTCATCCATAGTCCAATGCCTATAGCCAGTAGCTAACAGCGAAAAGCGAATACAAAGACAAACAGAAAACAGCGAAAGTCCATAGTCCATAATCAATAGTCCATCATCCATCATCCATATTCCTTCATCCATAGTCCAATGCCTATAGCCAGTAGCTAACAGCGAAAAGCGAATACAAAGACAAACAGAAAACAGCGAAAGTCCATAGTCCATAATCTATAGTCCATCATCCATATTTCTTCATCCATAGTCCAATGCCAATAGCCAGTAGCTAACAGCGAAAAGCGAATACTAAGACAAACAGAAAACATCGAAAGTCCATAGTCCATAATCTATAGTCCATCATCCATAATCCTTCATCCATAGTCCATCATCCATAATCCTTCATCCATAGTCCAATGCTAACAGCTAAGGCAAAGCCAAAATTATTGTCAGAGTCAGAGTCATAGTCAGAGTCATAGTCATTGTCATTGTCTAAGTCATTTAAAAAACATAAACAACTCAAGCCTAGGCTTTATCCTTTTTCATAGTCATAGCCTTAGCCATAATCATAGTCTAAGTGAATCGAGATGAGATTTATCCGTTGGGTGTGGAGTGGAAGTTTTGCGCAAAGGTTTTCAAAAATGGGTGTTGAATAGTTTATGGATTAGGTGAATAAAAGAGATAAATCTATTTTATTTATTTTCTATGTTTGGCGGGTATATAAAAGATGACTATGAAACCTTTAATCCCTATTCTTTTCTTTAACCTAATTCTAATTTTTGTTTCTGAAGCTCAGACTACGAATGGTGTTATCAAAAATCCCGTAAGTTTTAATGGGTATTCCGTAGCTTTTGAAGAAAACAAAGGGCAAGTTACAGGAGAAGATGGTTCCAAAGTGGTTTTTTCGTATCAAGCCAAAGGACTTTCCATATTTCTATTACCTACTGGAATAACTTATCAGTTCAATAATACGCATTATCCAGAAGGCTATCTAAACTCAGATAAGTTTACGACACCCGATGCATTGGAAGAAAAGCAAAAGCTACAGGAAAAAATTCGTGTAGAAACCTATCGGATGGACATTACCTTAATAGGTGCTAATCCAAATGCGAAAATTACCAAGCAAGGGAAAAGCAAAGATTACATTCAATACTACAACCATAATGCACTGGATGTTCATTGTTTTAGTCAGGTCACCTATCACAATATTTACCCTAAAATAGATTGGGTAGTTTATAAAAAGGGAGAGCACATAAAGTACGATTTTATTGTACATCCAGGGGGAGATCCGAACCAAATCAAACTTAAAGTTACGGATGCGGAAGAGGTGGTACTAGATCAAAATGGAAATTTGATCCTAAGGAATGCAATGGGGGAAATCATTGAAAAAAAACCGATGAGTTTTCAAAATGAAAAACGAGTAGATACAAAATTTCAGATAAATGATAGCGTGATTAGTTTTAAGGTGGAAGCCTATAATAAAAGGGATACTTTGGTTATTGATCCCGCTATTGATTGGGCAACCTATTATGGCGGATTTACTTTTAGCGGAAAGACTGGAACGGCCTTGGATGATTCAGGAAATGTTTATTTATGTGGTGGTGTTTCCGGTATATCTCCTTATATAGCTCAAGGAGGTCATCAAAACACAAGTGGTGGTAGTAATGATTTTTTTTTAGTGAAGTTTAATCACCTAGGAGTGAGGCAATGGGCTACTTTTTATGGTGGTACCGGTTATGAAGGTTATCCTTCCTGTGCTGTAGATAATTGGGGGAATGTGTACCTATGTGGTTCTTCAAACTCAAATTATAATATAGCCTTTGGTGGATTTAAGAATTCAAATAATGGATTGTATGATGCCTTCATCGTAAAATTCAATAGTTCAGGAATAAGGTTATGGGCTTCGTTTTATGGTGGTAGAGATAAGGATTTTGGCAATTCGTGTGCCATAGATGATTTAGGTAATGTTTATCTTGCAGGGCATACCACTTCTGCGACAGGTATATCTCACCAAGGTTATCAAAATATATATGGTGGAGCAAATTACTTCGATGCGTTTTTAGTGAAATTTGACAGTGCTGGTACTCGTCTGTGGGCGACCTATTACGGGGGGAGTTTAAGTGATGTAGCTTCATCTTGTGTTACGGATCATTTAGGAAATGTATTTTTAGCAGGGCATACCTATTCACCTACTAATATTTCTTATGCAGGGCATCAAAGTATTTTTGGAGGAGGTTCAGATAAGGATGGATTTCTAGTAAAATTCTCATCCACAGGTACTCGTTTATGGGCCACTTATTATGGCGGGGGACAAGCTGATTTATTTGAAGGTGCTGATGTAGATGGTTCAGGAAATATATATGTGGTAGGAAGAAGTAAATCACCTAACCTCGGTTTTGGAGGGCATCAATCCA
>MAAC01013493.1_pt1 | contig 10100 bp, 7 predicted proteins | sample 1115981 | NCBI WGS metagenome assembly MAAC01 (sample SAMN04961126, study PRJNA320927) | seawater metagenome | isolation source: sample BD02T64 sea water enriched with oil for 64 days | place: USA:Gulf of Mexico | collected 2013-07-27 | reverse complement strand
GTATGGAAACACGCTCAATCAATTCTGATTTAGTCAAAACCCAACCCTCTTTTGTACTTAACCAATTGAGAACCTTGTATTTATTAAGATAACCTAAGTTTCGAATATAGCAAACTATCCGCCCAAAAAGATGTAATTTGCTGGTTTTGTGCCATATTAAGAACAAAACTATCTAAAAACACCGCTAAGTTCGTGCTTTTTCTCAGTTAATTAGCCTAAAAGAGCCCAACGATGATCATTATCCCTGCTGAAAAAGCTCTAGATTGGCGACGTGCTCCGGTGGTGACTGGCTTATTAATTATCGTGAACCTCTTAGTTTTCTCTTTATGGCAATCCTACGATGCACAAAAGCTTGAAGATATTACTGCCTATTATAGAAGCAGTGACCTACCAGAAATGGAATATTCCGTTTTCATCAGCTATTTATATCAGTCTCGCCAAACTGAGCTCGCAAAAGATATTGAAACACGTTGGGATAAGGGAGACAAAGAATCTATTTACCCTTATATCATCTCTGACTTAGGTTTTATTCAGACACTCAATCGCACAGACATTTCATTCTGGGGTGGCGAGGAATACGGCACATGGTTAAAACAACACCAAATCGTTGAAAAACAGATTCGCCAGTTGAGCTTTATTAAATATGGCTTAACGCCTTTTGAGAACCGCCCCATCACCTATTTCACCCATCAATTTCTACACGGGGACTGGAGCCACCTGATTGGTAACATGGTATTTTTAGCCATAGCCGGTTTAGGGGTCGAGGCAGCCATCGGTTCCTTCCATTTTTTTATTGCTTATATCGTGTGTGGAATACTTTCGGGTTTTACATTCACCCTGTTTAATTGGGTTGGCACGACTCCGCTGGTTGGCGCATCTGGAGCAATTTCTGCTGTACTTGGCATGTATGCCGCCATTTATGAATTGCGTAAAATACGCTTTTTTTACTCCATCATTGTTTACTTCGGCTATTTCACGGCGCCAGCATTGCTCATTTTACCCGTATGGATTGTTATTGAAGTATTACACTGGATCCTAAACCCCGATTCCCCCATTGCCTACTCTGCCCACCTCGGCGGGCTCATTGCGGGTAGCGGTATCATTTTTTCCCTTAAGCGCTGGCTTATTCGTATCGATAAAGAAGCCCTCGAAACAGGAACAACCGATGAAACTAGAGAATACAGAGAGCAACTTAACGACGCACTAAAACAATTAGCGGCCTTTAATTTTGATAGTGCAAAAAAGAAATTCACCGCGCTAGAAAAACAATACCCTGACGATATCACCGTCAAAATCCAGCATTATCACCTGGAAAAGCTCTTTCGTAATCAAAAAGGCATCAACCGGTTAGCATTCGAGATATTTCAGCAAGGCATTCAACAAACACCTTACCTACAACAAATTCATGACATGTATTGTGAATACTTATCTCAAGAAGAGTCTGCCGCCGTCCCTTATGACCTAGACATAAAACTGTTATTAGCGTTTATCAATATCGGTCAGTTGGATACGGCCAGAAAACTCACTAAGCACCTTATGACTGATCCCAAGAAGGACATCATGTTAGTAAAAGCACTCAATACACTTGCCAGCGCCTTAGAGCGCCAAGGTCAACCGGATGACGCGTATCACTTTCAAGGTATGGCAAACGAATTACAATCCAGCTTTTTATAAATACTGTTTTTATAAGCGTCCTGACCAAATGTGACTGTAAAGTCGTAGTTTTGGTCATTTCTAGAACCCCTTGATTTCGATACTCTCCTTACTTGCGATAGCAATTTTTACACCACGTAATAACCCAGGAGCCACCTATGATTGATTGGAGTGATTCACAGCGCATGATGAGAGATGCCGTGCGCAGTTTTGTGGAAGCAGAAATCGCCCCCAAAGTAGAAGAACTAGAACACGGCGATACACCACCCTATGACGTGTTACGCAAGATGATCAAAACCTTTGGCATTGACGTTATGGCCAGGTCACAGTTTGAAAAAACCATCAGTAAAGAAAAAGCGATCGCTGCGGGGGAATACGAGTCCAAAAAGTCGAGTAGGTCTGACGAAGAAAAAGAGACAATGCGAGGCGATGAAACCGCCATGAGTCTTATCCCTATCATCGAGTTATGCAAATATTGCCCAGGAATGGTAACCGCCATGGGGGTAAGCATGGGGCTAACCGCCGGGGCTATTATGTCCAAGGGTACCATTGCCCAAAAGGAGCGTTGGGCACCAGAATTACTGACACTTGAGAAAGTTGGTGCTTGGGCGATTACCGAGCCGAATTCAGGCTCCGACGCATTTGGCTCTATGAAAGCAAGCTGTAAACGCACTGATGACGGTGGTTATGTCTTAAATGGCAACAAAACCTTTATCACCAACGGCCCTTACGCTGACACCATTGTTTTTATCTGTAAATTGGACGAGCCTGGCGTTGAACCCAGGCAGCGCAAAGTGCTCAGTTTTATTCTCGATAGCGGTATGCCTGGATTAGAACAAAGCAAACCGTTTAGAAAAATGGGTATTCACTCCTCGCCTACTGGAGAGTTATTCCTACAAGATGTCAAAGTAGGCCCAGAACGGTTGCTAGGGGAAACGGAAGAAGTATCTGCACGATCCGGAGCAAAAGACACGTTCTCTTCAGAGCGCTCCGGTGTTGCTGCTATGGCCTTAGGCATTGTTGAACGTTGCCTAGCTTTATCCATACAATACTCCAAAGAACGTGTTCAGTTTGGCCAGCCTATAGGGCAGTTTCAACTCATCCAAGCCAAGCTTGCAGCAATGGAAATTGCACGAATGAACCTGCAAAACATGGTATTTCGCTATATTGAACTGTCAGGTAAAGGACAAAAACCAACATTGGCAGAGGCTTCTGCAATGAAGCTATATGCTGCAAAGACAGCTGTTGATGTGGCATTAGAGGCGGTGCAAATCCATGGCGGCAACGGGTATATGGCCGAGTACCATGTTGAACAGCTTGCTCGGGATGCAAAAATCCTCCAAATCTATGGAGGCACCGATGAGATACAAATCACGCATATAGCGAAGGATTTGTTATCTCGGGATTAGTCCCGAAGAATCTTCACACCTCCTTTTATTCGGCAGATCTTTAAATCTCGCTAATAACCCCCAATTGGAGTTTTTATTTCAGAACTGATTTTTAAGGTTCAGCTAAGGCAAGGATACCCAATGCACTCACATTGCTCGCGAGGCAGGCTCCGCCGAAGAAAGCACTCATGGATGTACTTGCTGCGGTTTCTGAAATAAAAACTTCAATTGGGGTGGGGTGTGGAGATCCGCTCACCCTCGCTCAAAACGCCTCCTCCCTTCATTCTTCAACGCACACTCCCTTCACTTCAGGTATACTGCCGCGCATTACCTGTTCTATTACTTGTTCTAGATTCAATTCGCTTTAAAGGAAGTTTCCATGTCCCTACTTCGATTACGTGATATTACCGTGAGTTTTGGTGGCCCATTACTGCTTAACCACCTCAATCTAACGATCGAAAAAGGCGATAAGTTATGCCTTGTAGGGCGTAACGGCTCGGGAAAATCAACCTTATTAAAAGTGTTAACCGGCGACATCAAACCTGATGAGGGCCTTATCGAATCCAGTGGCAATATCAAAATTGCCCGTTTAGAACAGGACGTGCCCGACACAGCTGAAGGCTCTGTATTCCATGTGGTTGCATCAGGGCTGGGGAATATTGCCCCTCTACTCGACGAATATCACAAAGTCATCCACCTCGTTACAGAAGACCCAAGTGAAGAAAACCTCAATAAACTTGAAGTCACTCAACGTCAATTGGAAGCGAAAAACGGTTGGGAGCTTGAACAACGCGTTGAAACCACCTTATCCAAACTAAGATTAGATGGCGACATGATGTTTTCAGACCTCTCAGGTGGGGTAAAGCGGCGTGCCTTGCTTGCCAAAGCTCTGGTTCAAGAGCCGGACTTATTATTGCTTGATGAGCCAACTAACCACCTGGATATCGAATCAATACAGTGGTTAGAAGAGTTTCTTGCCAGCTACCAGGGTAGCTTGCTGTTTATCAGCCATGACCGCTCTTTTCTGGATAAATTGGCTAACCGTGTTATTGACCTCGATAGAGGCAAGTTATCTGATTGGCCTGGCAGCTATCAAAATTATTTACGTCGAAAACAAGAGCAACTCGAAGCCGAAGAAAAGCAAAATGCACTTTTCGATAAAAAACTATCACAAGAAGAAGTATGGATACGCCAAGGTATCAAGGCCCGACGAACCCGTAATGAAGGGCGCGTTCGCGCATTGAAGGCGATGCGTCAGGAACACTCCGAGCGTCGTAATGTACAAGGGAAAGCCAGCTTTGTAACACAGGTCGCCGATCGCAGTGGCCAAAAAGTTATTGATGCTAAAAATATTCAGTTTACTTATGACAACAAACCTATCGTTAATGATTTAACCACGTTGATTTTACGTGGAGACAAAGTGGGCTTAATTGGTCCGAACGGTGTTGGTAAATCCACCTTGCTACATCTATTGCTGGGTAAACTTGAGCCCCAATCCGGCAGCATTGACCTTGGTACCAACTTACAGGTCGCCTACTTTGACCAACTCCGAGATCAACTAGACGAATCTCAAACCGTTAGAGAAAATGTCGGTGAAGGCAGTGACTCCATTGATGTCAATGGGGTAACTAAACATGTCATTGGTTACTTACAGGACTTTTTATTCACCCCTGAGCGAGCGAACACTCCTGTTAAGGCGCTATCGGGCGGCGAAAAGAACCGCTTACTGTTAGCCAAGATATTTTCTAAGCCCTCCAATCTAATGGTTATGGATGAACCCACCAACGACTTAGATATAGAAACCTTAGAACTGTTAGAAGAACTTGTATCGGGTTATACCGGCACCCTATTGCTAGTTAGTCACGATCGAACTTTCATCAATAACGTGGTAACCAGCACCTTGGTGTTTGAAGGCAATGGTGATGTTAATAATTACATCGGCAGCTATGACGACTGGATACGCCAACGCCCTGAGAAGGGAGCGCCAAAAAAAGCTGTCGAAAAATCAACAAAAAGCACAAGTAGCGTAGCTAATAACACATCTAACAACGTAGCCAACAAACTGAGCTACAAAGAAAATAAAGAATTAGAATCACTGCCCAAAGACATTGAAAAATACGAAACCAAAATCGCAACTATCCATGAACAACTTGCTGACCCGAAGCTATACCAGCAAGATCCAAAAAAAGTCAGCGATTTACAAACAGAATTGACAAAGGTCGAGTCTTTATTAGAAATCGCTTTTGCTCGCTGGGAGGGACTCGAAGAAAAACAGGGGGGAAACAGCTAAACGTTTTTTTGCTCTCTGACTGGAAAAAATGCGCTTTTAGTCTAAACTGATTATAAAACAATCAGTTACAGGCCGTTCCATTCAATTCTTCTGGGAATATGCGCATTTTGAACACGTCTCACCTTTTTTTGTTGCTGCTCATAACCAGCGCAGCAATAAGTACATTGCTGCTAGAGCTATCATCATCAGAGTTATGGACAAGCCTTGGCATATTCGCAAGCCTTATCGTTGCCTATACTTTCATTCATAAAGAGCAACTAGCACCCCCAAAAGCAGTTGATACGGTTGAAGTACCCGAATTTTTACCACTTCAGGATACGAAACCACTAAAAGACTCTATGGGCGTCATGCATCAAGGCCATGATGAAATCCAAAAAGATTTAAGCTTCCTAAAAAATGCTATTGACGATAGCACCTCTCAATTGACCAGCAGTTTCTCTGGTATGTCTGCAACATCCAATGAAACCAATCAGCTAATAAACAAAGTGATGATGCTAGTTACTGGGCATTCTCACGATTCAACATCAGAAAACGCTGATAAAGAGGAAGAGTCCGTAACCGTTGAAAAATTTGCCCGAGAAGTCAGCAATACATTATCGGAGTACGTTAGCCTGCTCGTCGACGTCAGCGACAAAAGCATCGAAGCCGTTCATCATATTGGGGACATGGTCACCGAATTAGAACAAATGTTTGGGCTTCTTAACGAAATCCGCAACATTGCAGAGCAAACCAATTTACTTGCGCTCAATGCTGCAATCGAAGCCGCTCGAGCAGGTGAAGCAGGAAGAGGCTTTGCGGTGGTAGCAGATGAAGTTCGAAACCTTTCTCAACACACCAACAACCTCAGTGACCAGATTCGTAATCGTGCAGAAACCGCTCAGAACACCGTTACAGAAGTTAAACGTATTGTAGGAGACATAGCATCAATGGACCTCAATAAGGCCATTGATGCCAAAGGCCATGTAGATACCATGCTCGTTAGTCTAGAAGATATGAACAAATCCATATCCACCACAATGGACGAACTTAATGGCCTTAACCAGCATGTAAACCAAGACGTGAACCGTGCAATTACCGCATTGCAATTTGGTGATATTACAGGCCAGGTAGTTTCTCAAATAACAGCTAAGCTTAATCAACTAGAGCTTATTAATAAGCAATGGGACAACCTTATACCAGAGAGTCACTTTACCCAACAAGCAAGAAGCACCCTTGGTGAACTTAAAATCTTGGTGCTCCACCAGCATAAAAACGTGGTAAAAACTTCAAACAACAAGAGTTCCGATAGTGATATCGACTTGTTTTAAACATGACTAACAAATATGACGGAGCAACTCCATGCCGGTAGAATGTGCATTATCCAGCGACAACGCTGAACTCACCATTAGTATCGTAGGTCGATTTGATTTTGAGCTCGTTCAAGAATTTCGTGCAGCTTACTCCGAGAAAAAAGGGTCTCGATACACGATTGATATGCGAGCAACCGAACACATGGACAGTTCAGCATTAGGTATGTTGCTAAATATGCGAAAGACTTTAGGTGAAAGTGCCAAAATCTCCATTGTGAATTGTCGCCCTCAGATTAAAAAGATTTTGACTATTTCTCGTTTCGACAAAAAATTCAGCATCGAATAAACGGACCCTATTGATATGAAGATTTTGGTTGTTGATGATACCGAAGCCAATCGCAAGCTCCTATCCTGGATACTAGAAGATGACGGGCATACTGTTGTAGAGGCGGTTAATGGACAAGAGGGTGTAGACCTTTTCACATCAGAATCTCCAGACCTGGTATTAATGGATGTCATGATGCCAGTGATGGATGGCTTTGATGCAACCAAAGCCATCCGTGAAATACTCGGCGATACTCATGTCCCTATCATATTCCTTACGGCTTTATCAGACGATGCATCATTAGCAAAATGCCTCTCTGTGGGCGGCGATGATTTTCTCAGCAAGCCCATCAATGAGCAGGTATTACAAGCCAAAATTAATGCTCATGCTCGCATCCGAGATCTTAACGAAGAGCTCAACAAACAAAAAGTTGAACTCGAAGCCTTGCATGCTCTGACTGAGCGCGAACACGAAATAGCCAAAGCTGTATTCGAAAATGCTATGGGAGCAAGCCTTCAAGATTGTTCCAATACTCGCCACTACATCTCCCCTGCCACCACCTTTAACGGCGATATATTATTATCTGCCCCATCGCCATCCGGTGGCCTGTATGTGATATTGGCGGATTTTACAGGGCATGGCTTACCTGCCGCTATCGGCGCCCTACCTTTATCACAAACATTTTATAACTGTACCGTAGCCGGAGACTCTGTAAGCGATATTGCCCGTAAATTAAATGCTGCCTTAGAAGGCTTTTTACCAGATTTTATGTTTGCAGCCGCAGCAGTATTAGAAATGAATGCTGACGGCAGCCGGGTCACTTTTTGGGCGGGAGGCTTACCTGACGTCATCATTACTGATGCCAATGGTAAACTTAAAGAAACTGTTATCTCCGCCCATATGCCGCTTGGTGTGTTAGAGGATAACGAATTTGAACGTGAAGTTATCATTCGACACCCAGAACCTGGAGATAAATTTTACATATATACTGATGGCATTACCGAAACAGAAACTCCCGATGGAGTAATGTACGGCGATGAGCGCATGCAAGCATTATTTGATGGCACACAAAAAGACCCGTTCACAAAGCTGCTATACGATATCAAAACCTTCCGAGGAGCTCTCGAACAGAACGATGACATTACCATCATCGAGCTAACCTGCTCCCCCGTAGAATTAGAAACCGAACATGATACAAAACCATTAGTTCAAGGAAAATTGCCTTGGTCATTAAGCATGAACCTTGATGCGAGCACACTTAATGGCTCATCACCCATATCACAAATCATAGATATGATTGGTGCATCTCCCGCCATATCAGAGCATAAAGATTATTTACACACCATAATGTCAGAATTATTTTCGAATGCACTAGAGCATGGCGTACTTGAATTATCTTCTGAGCTTAAGGAAACAGAAGACGGATACTTAGAATATTATCAACAAAGAGAAGAGAAGCTGGCCGCCCTCACTGATGGCAATGTAACTATTAACGTTGAATTTATTCTCGGTAAAGAATATGGAAAATTAAAAATACATTTTAGCGATTCAGGAAAAGGCTTTAATGTGAAAAACATTAAAGCCTCCGATGATAGTGATGGTGATGACGATGCCTTCGGTCGGGGCGTATCTCTCATCGACACGTTATGTGATAGCGTAGAATACAACGCAACGGGCACAGCCGTTACCGCTTATTACACACTCAAATCGACAAATTAAAACTGTTTTAAAAAATCACAGAAAAAATCACCGTTGCATCTCACCTTCCAACATATCCTGCCGATAAACGGCAGGGGTTTTACCTGTCCATTTTTTAAAAGCACGATGAAACGAACTCGCCTCAGAAAACCCCATGAGCATTGCTATTTCATCAATGGTTAATTCCGGTTGCGACAAATAATACACAGACGCATCATTTCGAATGCTGTCCTTAATTTCTTGGTAACTGGTGCTTTCATCTTTTAATCGACGTCGCAGCGTCTGTGGCGTCATATTTAGTTTTTCACATACCACAGAAAAATCCGGAAAGTTATTACCATAACCTTTACTTATAATACTGCGAATCTGAGCATTCAAGCTCGCGTTTTTAATATCCCCTTCCATCAATTCTCGCAACGAAGATTTCAGGAATTTAGACAACGACAATGCATTTTGAATCAACGGCATATCAAGGTAGCGATCCTCTAACACTAGCACTGTTGCAGGTTGATTATAAAGAACAGGGCAAGGGAATTGTTCAGCATAACCACCGTCATCCATCACATCAAAATCAAAACATATTTTTTTCGGTACTATTTTTTGACCCACAAGCCAGCTAAAGAAACGTACTGCCAGAAACATTGTAGCTTCTAAGATATGCTCTCGAAACTCAATATCATCAAAAGAATGAAACTGTACCCGTGATTCGCTGCCATCGCGGACTAACCCCGCATGCATGCTTAAGCCAAACAACTCGTAAAACTTAATACTACGAGAAATAGCCTTCTCTAAGGTGGCACAATTTATTAACGCATGAGCCATCATGCTAAAGGTGCCCGGCTTAGACTTCCGACCTTTGCCAAACCCCATAAACTCATCTTGTGTTCGCTTCATTACCGCCAACATAAGGTGAATAAAGGTCTGCTTCTCAATAACAGCATTTGGCTGCTCAAGAAGATCCGGCGCAATACCACACTCTTGCAGCAGATCAACCGAGCTAACACCGCCTCGCTTTGCTCCTTCTAGCAAAACAAGTACCTGTTGAATTGGGATTACATTACTTCTCACACGCCCCTCACCTATTGATTGCCTCGACAGTGTTCCGTTGATCCCTTAAGATCAAGAAAACAATAACACAAAGGTAAACACCCTTTATACCCCATTCAGCGACATTTATAGCCATCCCGTGTAGTCATCACCCTATTCACTACATCACAGCCCGCTACATAGTGCTCGCGACATAATGAGGCCTAAAAAAACCCAAAATAACCCTCTGAACAAATATGTCAGGAAATTTGGCAGATTCCGTCATTGCTGCAAACGAGACCGAAACCAATAATGAGAACCAAGCAGTCAAGCCTGTGCGTGCAAGCAGTTACTGCAAAAGGAAACAAAATGAGTATCGAAAACCGAACCATCTTTGAAGAAGAACATAACGTCTTTCGCGACAGCTTCCG
>MAAC01008137.1_pt1 | contig 10100 bp, 8 predicted proteins | sample 1115981 | NCBI WGS metagenome assembly MAAC01 (sample SAMN04961126, study PRJNA320927) | seawater metagenome | isolation source: sample BD02T64 sea water enriched with oil for 64 days | place: USA:Gulf of Mexico | collected 2013-07-27 | reverse complement strand
ATGCATTTGAAAATAATAATATTTTGGGGCTTCAGGGAGGAGGAGAGGGAAAGCCCGAAGGCTTTCCCTGATTTTAGTTAGTGAGAACTTCAGCGAGAGAAGAGCGCGGAAGGTTTCCTTGTAGGTCCCCATCTTCATCCACCACAGGAAGAGGATAATTTGCCTCCATACTTTCTGGGATGATCTCTTCCAAAACCGTATCAGGCGAGATATGCGGCAAGTCTTCAAACAAGCCTTGTTCAATGGCTTTGTCGCCATCTTTTTTAGCGGCTTCTTCGAGAGTCGTTTGCAGCAAGAAACCTTGATAGCCGTCGTCTGTGCAGTAATAGCCGTAGTCTTTGGAGAAGGTTTTCATTTGTTGCAAAGCTTCTGCGATTGTACCGGTGGTAATCCGATGTGCAGGTGGCTTCATAACGGTTTCAACGGTCAGTGCGCGAGCACGGTTCACGTCTTTAACGAAAGCCTCGACATAGGCTGTCGCTGGGTGAAGAAGAATGTCCGCAGGCGCTCCCTCTTGAACCAATTCACCGTCTTTCAAGATAGCAATTCTGTCGCCAAGGCGCAGGGCTTCATCCAAATCATGAGTGATAAAGACAATGGTTTTATGCAGTTTTTCTTGGAGCTCGATAAGCTGATCCTGCATCTCACTTCTAATGAGCGGATCAAGCGCGGAAAAAGCCTCATCCATAAGCAGGATGTCGGCGTCTGTACATAACGCGCGAGCAAGACCAACACGTTGCTGCTGTCCGCCAGATAGCTGCGATGGATACTGGTTTTCATACCCCGAAAGCCCAACAATCTCCAGCCATTCACCGGCTTTGGCTGCCCGGTCAACTTTGTTCATTCCCTGTACCGTTAAGCCATAGGCGATATTTTCGATAACAGTACGATGAGGCATTAAGCCAAAGCGTTGAAAAACCATAGACATGCGGTTACGGCGGAATTGTTCCAGACCTTTCTGGCCCAGCTCCATAACATCCTCGCCGTCGACGATGATTTTACCTTCTGTTGGTTCGATCAATCGGTTTAGGTGCCGGATAAGGGTCGATTTTCCTGAGCCTGACAAGCCCATGATGACATAAATCTGACCTTTATTGATGTCGAGGTTGATGTCTTTAAGTCCAACTGTGTGGCCAGTTTTTGCGAGAATGTCGTCTTTTGGCATGCCATCTTTGACCATTGGCATGACGGTTTTAGGCTTGGTGCCAAAGACTTTGTAAAGACCTTGGATACTTATAAGAGGAACGGTCATTAGTGGGCCCTTTCCATATGTTTCTGAGTGCGCTTGCCATAGGCTTGCGAGACGCGATCAAATACGATCGCGAGGGCAACAATTGCAAGGCCGTTGAAAAGTCCCAACGTGAAATACTGATTTGTAATGGATTTTAGAACCGGTTGTCCCAGTCCCTTTACGCCAATCATCGACGCGATCACGACCATCGCTAGCGCCATCATAATTGTCTGGTTGATACCCGCCATAATGGTTGGCAGAGCAAGGGGTAACTGAACCCCGAGCAGTCGTTGTGTCGAGTTGGCACCGTAGGCGGTAGCGGCCTCTAGCACTTCTTTATCCACAAGTCTGATACCCAGATTGGTAAGGCGGATAACTGGCGGTATTGCGTAAATTACAACGGCGATAACACCAGGGACCTTGCCGATACCAAGCAACATAACCACGGGGATCAGGTAAACGAACGCCGGCATGGTTTGCATAATGTCGAGAATAGGAGTGACGATTGATTGCATGCGGTTTGAGCGCGACATTAGAATGCCAACTGGAATGCCAATGGCAATAGAGAGCATGGTACATACGAAGATGATACTCATGGTCCGCATGGTATTTTCCCACATACCGAAATAACCAATCAAAACGAAGGCTATTAAAACACCGATTGTGAGTTTGACTGATCGGGTGGCCGAATAAACAATACTACAGATAACTGCAATGATTATCCACCATGGGGAGGTTACGAGTAATTTTTCGAACCAAACGAGAAACCGAAGAAGAGGGTCAAACAAGCCTTCAATAATTTCGCCATAGGAGCGAGAAAATTCTTTATACGCGCCGTCCAAACCTTTGCGGATGACAAGTAAGTCGCTTCGTTCCATTTCGGGGAATTTCGTCAGCCAATTTGCTTCTGACATTATACTACTCCGGTAAAAATTCTGCCTAGAAAGTAAAAAGCCCCGCCATCTTATCAATGGCGGGGCTTGTTGTAATTAAAGGGCAGCTAGCGCCTTTTTAATTTTCGCTGCAACATCAGCGGAAACCCACGTCGACCACGTGGCCTCGTTGGTTTTCATATACTGTTCCATTGCGATATCACCGTCTGCCTGGTTTTCTTCCATCCAGGCAAGCAATTCGTTCATTTCAGAGTTTTTGAAAGAACGCTTAGTCAAATAGGCATATGCTTCAGGTGCTTTTGAGGCAAATGCTTCCGTAGTAACCGTATGGACCGGTGATGGTGGGTACATTGTGACTTTTGGATTTTCACAATCTGGACTCGTTGTACAGCTTTTGAAATGTTCCTCATCAATACCGTTGCCAGTATCAACTTTTACCATTTTATACTTACCAAGAATAGCTGTTGGGGCCCAGTAATAACCGAACCAACCTTCACCGCGCTCATATGATTTGGCGATAGAGCCAGAGAGACCCGCTCCGGAACCTGGATCGATAAGTTCGAATCCAGCAGATTCAAGCTTAAGCGCTTTAAAGAGATTTGCAGCAGAGATCTGACAGTTCCAACCCGCTGGGCAGCCCATCATTGCAGATTTTGATGGATCTTCTGGATGTTTGAACATTTTGGCATTCTTGATGATCCCTGCAATCGTCGCCATGCTTGGATCTTTTTTTACCATATATTCTGGAACCCAGAAGCCTTCTTCGCCGCCGTCTGCGAGAGATTTACCAGCATAGCGAAGACGTTTTTCAGCAACACCTTTATCAAGTGCAGCCTTCATGGAATTACTCCATAATTCAGGCGCGATATCAGGCTCGCCTTTTTCAATCATAGATGTGCCAGTTGGCATTGTGTCGCCTGGAATAAGTTCCGCTGCACATCCATAACCGTGTTCTAGGATAAACTTGTCAACATTTGCAATTACAGTTGCTGAACTCCAGTTCATGTCCGCAATTGTAACTTTACCGCAGGCTGCACTCGCAGTGGATGCGCCAGCCATACTTGCGAGCACTAAAGCGGCTCCCAGTAATCGTTTCATAGGTATCTCCCAGTTCTTTGGTTTCGACGTGAGCAATTAGTTTGCTTCTAGTCGTAAAAGAAGGTCAAAATTCAAAATAAATTTACGGCTTTTAGGGTAGGTTATCAGAATTCGACTGTCAACAGGCTGAAAACCGCCGTAATTTACTTCATATGCGACATTCATCAAAGTAAAACTCTAATAGATGTCTTATAAGATTTATATAAATAACAAAATTTTTCTCGTTATTTATTTAAGTTTAATTTACGCAAAGTAAATTTGTAGTAACAATCATTTTTACTTGAGTGTTTTTTATTTTTAGTTCGTCTTTTATGGATGAGTATTGATAAAGGCATGGCGGGGAGAATTGGATCTCCCCTGTTGCAAATATCAGAGTTGCAAAACCTGCTTTGCTAAGATTGTTCTTTGCACTTCGCTGGAGCCAGCATAGATGGTGGATGCGCGCCCATTTAAGTATTTTGCCATGGCTGTCCGTGCCCGCTCTGGCCCTGGGAAAAACGCATTACTTCCGGGGTCCCGTGTCTCTGTAATATAGGGCAGCGAATAAAAGCCAATTGCTTCGATCCGAAGTTCACCCATTTCTTGTAAAAGCTCAGAGCCTTTTAACTTCACTATAGATGAGTTCGCTCCGGGATTTTGCCCCTGACTGAGGGCTGACATTTGTCGCATTTCAGTGAATTCAGCGGCCATAAGTTTTATTTCAAGATCGCTTAGACGTTTTGCAAATGTGGGGTCATCAATGAGGCGTTCACCTGTGCCAGAAGACTCTGCTTTGGCAATGGCCTTTACGTTTTCAAGACCAGCCTTTAATGATGGCGTATAAGCAATACCGCCGCGTTCAAATTCGAGCAAATATTTGGCAACTGTCCAACCCTCATTTTCGGGGCCAACGCGGTTGCTTTTGGGAATGCGGACATCATCAAAAAAGACCTGATTAAGCTCATGGTCACCTGAAATCGTCAAAATGGGCCGAATGCTGATGCCTGGCGCAGTCATGTCGTCGATCAAAACAAAGGAGATGCCTTCTTGTTTTTTCCCGCTGTTATCTGTGCGGACGAGACAGAAGCAACGATTTGCGTAATGCGCGCCTGTGGTCCAAATTTTTGTGCCGTTGATAATATAATCATCACCGTCGCTGGTGGCCCGTGTTTGAAGTGACGCTAGATCGGATCCTGCGCCGGGTTCGGAATATCCCTGGCACCAAGAATCTTCATGTTTGGAAATACGGGGTAAGTAGAAGTCTTTTTGCTCTTGGCTACCGTATTTATCGATCAATGGACCTACCATTCGGTAGCCCATAGAGTTTATAATTGGTGCGCCAGCAATGGAGCTTTCAAACTCGAATATATACCGCTTAACAACGTCCCAGCCAGGTCCGCCCATAGACGTCGGCCAGTTGTAGGTTAACCATCCTTTTTTGCCGAGGATTCTGGCCCATTCGCCTGCTGTTTCTGGGTCTGTTCGAATTGACGCTTGTACAGATGTACGCGCGCGCAAGTTTTCCGTTAGATTGTCATCAAGAAAGGTGCGAACTTCTTCGCGAAACGCTTCATGTTCGTTGCTGAGTTTAAGGTCCATTTGATCGTCTCTTGTTTTTATTGTTTTTTATTTATGAATGCATTGTAGCACAAAAAGTGATGCGGTAAAAATTTTCCTGCTAAAGGTAGGCGGCAATACGCTCCTTCATCATCTCAGTGGAACCGTCTGTATAGGCCGCAATTTTGGCGCAAGCCAAATGATGGCCCAGTAAATTTTCTTCCCGTATCCCGTTTGCACCCATGGCCTGAATGCAGGTCTCAAGTCCAGAAAGTGTTTCCTCTCCTGCGTATTTTTTCGCAATTGCAGCACTCAAAATGGCATCTTCATTGGTATCGATTTGAGTGGCTGCTTTCTGAGTTAGTAAATCTAGAATTTCAATTTTTGATTTCACATCTGTTAGTGACCACTTCAGGCCCTGATGATCGAGCAAAGATTTGTTAAAACTATCGCGAGTTTTTCCGTATGAGGTTGCCTTTTGCAAGGCATCGTCCAACATTCCAGTGCACATGGCAGCGACATACGTTCGGGCCCCGTTTATGCTGATCATCGCGGATTTAAAGGCATCCCCCGGCGGCGCAATGAGATCATCGTCGGGCGCGAAATAATCATTCAAAGCAAAACCACCAACGCCTGTAGCGTGCCCACCGATCAAGTCGTATTTGGCATCCCTACTAAAACCCGGATTTCGCGCATCAACTAAAAAGGAGGCAATACCCTTCCAGCCTTTTTCCACGTCAGTTTGAGCGTAAAGCATAATAACATCAGCATTTACGGCGTTAGTGATCCATGCTTTTTTACCGTTTATTCGCCATCCACCGCTAACTTTGGTCGCTGCAGTTTTTATGGCCGCAAAATCACTCCCGGCGTGAGGTTCAGTTAGGGCCGTACATCCAACAAGTTCACCGGTAAGAAGTCCCGGTAGTAAATCGTGTCTGTGGCGAAGGGTTGTACTAACTGCCATTCTAGTGGCGATATTTTGGCTGTTAATGAGAGCAAAAGTAACTGCCATGGAATAATGGGATAATTGCCGCGCAATTTTGACTTTATCAGAGAAGTTGAGACCCAAACCCCCTAACTCTCGAGGCGTTTCAAGTTTTAGAAGGCCAAATTCAGCAGCCTTTTTAAAGAATGATTTTGGCGATAAATGATCTCGCTCCCATTGTAAGATGTTGGGGCGAACTGTGGTTTCTCCAAATTCGGCGATTGCAGGTTCGAGTTTTGTATATGCGTCAGACATTCTTCGGTCCTTCCTATTTTTATTCTTTCAACTCTTTCTATTCTTTATCCAAGCACCAATTGAATGGTGCAACAACAAAATGAATTGCCATCGGTGATAAATGGCGCAGGCTCGCTTGGGTGGTATGCGGCCAATGACGAAATTTTAATCACATTAAAGGGCAACATTTGCTATGATGGTCAGCTGGCCTAAGTCTCAGAAGTGGAAGTTTAAATGTTAAGTGCTATTCGGGGTTCTATTCTGTCTTTTCGCAGTAGCCCATTCAATACTCCTATGGATGAGTTTCTGTATTATGAAGACGATGGTTTGGTCATTATGGAAGACGGCAAAATTACGAAAGTCGGGCCGGCTTCAACGCTTTTGGCAGACCTTGATCGCTCCGTTATTGTGACGCATTATCGTGACAGCTTGATCATGCCAGGCTTTATCGACTGCCATGTGCATTACCCTCAAACAGAAATTATCGGGGCGTTCGGTAAACAACTCATCGATTGGCTGAATAAATATACCTTTGTTGCCGAGCAAAAATTTGGAGATAAATCCCATGCGCAAATAACCGCAGCTTTGTTTTTGAGGGAAGCCTTGGCCGCAGGGACCACAACGGCATCTGTTTTTTGTACGGTTGAGCCCGCTTCTGTTGATGCATTTTTCGAAGAATCAGTCAAATTTGGCATGCGCAATATTGCAGGTAAAGTTCTCATGGACCGAAATGCGCCGGAGGGGTTACTTGATACCGCGCAAACTGGATATGATCAGAGCAAGACACTTATAGAAAAATGGCACGATAAAGATCGTTGCCTTTACAGCATCACTCCGCGGTTTGCGCCAACCAGCAGCACTCTGCAAATGGAAATGACGGGCGCCCTTTGGAAAGAGCACCCGGGAACTTATTTGCAATCACATATTTCTGAAAATCTGGATGAAATTGAATGGGTCAAATCTCTTTTCCCAGATGCTTCTGGTTATTTAGATGTCTACGAGCATTTTGGCCAAACCGGCCCCCGGGCCATATACGGCCATGGGGTGCATTTGGCAGAAGATGAAATGCAGCGTCTCCACGATAGTGGTACTAGCCTCGCCCATTGCCCAACATCGAATTTTTTCCTAGGAAGCGGCCTTTTCAGCATTGCTGAAGCTAAAAGAGAAGATCGTCCTGTTCGGGTCGGCCTCGCCACAGACCTTGGGGGAGGGACAAGTTTCTCCCAACTGGCAACCATGGGGGAGGCCTACAAAATGGCCCAGCTGACCGGGTACTCTTTAAGCGCGTTTCACGCATTCTATCTGGCAACGCGCGGGGCCGCGGAGGCTTTGTATTTAGAAGACCAGGTGGGGAGTGTCGCGCCAGGTATGGAGGCCGATCTAATCGTTATGGATTTGAAAGCGACACCACTTTTGGCCCATCGCCTAAAATATACAGACAGCCTGCATGATATTCTTTTTGTTCTGATGACACTTGCCGATCCGCGCACAGTACAAGCGACTTACGTTGCTGGTAAATTGGTTGCCAATCGAAACTCTGGAACTGGTCAAATGGAATTTCATCCGACTTAAGCTGGGATGCGGCCGCCAAGTGCAGATGTAATGTCTGATGAAAACTGCTTGACGGTTTCGCCCAATTCCAACAGACGAGCGGTTGTGATACGGGCTGTTGGGCCTGAAATGGACAGGGCGGCATATGGTTCGGCGTATTCATCGTAAATGACACTTGCAACACATCGAAGGCCAACAGCATGTTCTTCGTCATCGGTCGCAAATCCGCGGGTGCGGCTCATGGCGAGTTCTGCTTTTAGACTCTCTACGTCCAGTAGGGTTTTCTCCGTTAGTTTTGGAAGGCCAGCGGCTTGAAAAATTCGATTTATATCTTTGTCTTCCATGAGCATGAGCATGGCTTTGCCCACACCGGAGCAGTGAAGGGGAACTCTATTTCCAGGTTTTGAATACACCCGCATCATCTCGCGGCTCTCTACTTGGGCCATATAGATGACATCATCACCCTCGGAAATCGCCAAATTTACGGTCTCTCCATTTTCTTCCATCATCCGCCGCATGTAGGGGCGGGCGACTGTTACCAAATCCCTTGAAGATAAAAATCCGTTTCCGGTTACGAAGGCTTGTATCCCGACCTGCCAACGGCTGGCGTCGCGATCAAATTGAACATATTTTTCCTCCTGCAACGTGGTTAGCAAGCGGTGAGTAGTCGAGGGAGCCAAGTCCAATTTTCGGGCAACTTCAGTTAATTTTAATCCCGACGGAGATATGCCTATGGTGTTGAGAATAGACAAAGCTCGGGTCAGGGATTGGACTTGTCCTGTTCGGGCGCTAGATTTCTTTTGCGGAACTGTCATTGAGTGCGAAATTTCCATATTGTGAAAACGTTTCCAAATATTATTCCCTAATGCCACCCTTGCTGTCAATATGCACTTATCAAATTACTACTGAACGACGAGTTGAGTTCAGTTTTCATCTAGAGGAGCCCCGAATGTCGGATTATGTTCAAAAAGGAAATTTAAGTGTCGCTAATGAATTGGTGTCACTTGTTGAAAATGAAATCACAACTGGCTTGGACATTTCAGCCGATAAGATTTGGAGTATTCTGGAACAGTTAGTTGCGGAGTTCGGGCCGAGAAACAAAGCACTTCTTCAAAAACGTGAAGACCTACAATCCAAAATGGATACTTGGTGTAAAGACCATGCAGGGCAAGCCCAAGATCTTCCCGCTTATAAAAAATTCTTGTTGGAAATTGGATATTTGGTGCCTGAGGGACCTGCGTTCAAAGTCACCACCGCAAATGTTGACCCTGAAATCGGATCAGTTGCAGGGCCGCAACTTGTTGTGCCTGTCATGAACGCAAGATATGCCCTAAATGCCGCCAATGCGCGCTGGGGAAGTTTGTATGATGCCCTCTATGGCACCGACGTTATCAGTGAGAGTGGCGGCGCAGAAAAAGCAGGCGCCTATAATCCAGCTCGCGGTGCAAAGGTTATTGAATATGCAACAGCATTTTTGGATCAGTCCGCGCCGTTAGCCACAGGAAGTCATGCAGACGTGACTGCCTATAGTATTGGGGATGACAATGAACTTGCTGCAACTTTAAAAGATGGCAGTAGTGTAGGCCTTAAAGAGCCTGCGAAATTTGTTGGCTATAAAGCGGCAGATAGTCTTACCTCCATATTGCTTGTGAATAACGGGCTTCATATGGATGTCCAGATTGATCCCACTCATCCGGTGGGCCGCGATCATCCGGCAGGTGTTAAAGACGTAGTTATGGAAAGCGCGCTGTCAACTATTCAAGATTGCGAAGATTCTGTAGCGGCTGTTGATGCTGAAGATAAGGCGGTTGTCTACGGCAATTGGCTTGGGCTAATGAAGGGCAACCTTACGGATATGTTCTCCAAGGGCGGGAAATCTGTCGTGCGTAAGTTAAACGCAGACCGGACCTATACGGCTAAAGACGGCGGCGAACTTGTTCTTCATGGTCGCAGTTTATTGTTGGTCCGGAACGTCGGTCATTTAATGACGATCAATGCTGTTTTAGACAGCGCTGGAAATGAAATCCCGGAAGGCATTCTGGATGCCCTTATGACCTCTGCATGTGCATTGCATGATTTGCTTGGCAAAGGGGAGCGCCGGAACAGCCGTGCAGGCAGCGTCTATATTGTTAAGCCGAAAATGCATGGTCCAGAAGAAGCCGCGTTTACAAATGATCTGTTTGCTGCTGTTGAGAGTGCACTCGGGCTAGAGCCAAATACAGTTAAAGTTGGTGTCATGGATGAAGAACGCCGGACAACAGTGAATTTGAAAGAATGTATCCGCGCTGTGTCTGATCGTATCTTCTTTATCAATACGGGCTTTCTAGATCGCACGGGTGATGAGATTCATACGAGTATGGAAGCTGGCGCCTTCATGCGTAAAGATGACAGTAAGGCTGAGCCCTGGATCACTTCGTACGAGGATTGGAATGTCGATATTGGGCTGGAAGTCGGACTTCCCGGTCATGCTCAAATAGGTAAAGGTATGTGGGCGAAACCTGACGAGATGGCCGAAATGATGGTGGCTAAAATCGGACACCCTTCAGCTGGTGCCAATTGTGCTTGGGTTCCG
>MAAC01013271.1_pt1 | contig 10105 bp, 7 predicted proteins | sample 1115981 | NCBI WGS metagenome assembly MAAC01 (sample SAMN04961126, study PRJNA320927) | seawater metagenome | isolation source: sample BD02T64 sea water enriched with oil for 64 days | place: USA:Gulf of Mexico | collected 2013-07-27 | reverse complement strand
TGGCGGCCAGTTGCTGGAAACCAGACTGATTGAGACGATCAGCGACGACAGCTTGTCTCAGGCAAAGTAGGCCGGATCGCATGCCACGGCCAAAGACCAACACTGTCAGCTTTGCGGCATTGTCGCAGCGCTGGCGGCATTCCGCATGTTCCGCAAACGCAGCGTGCGGCTCACTCCCCGGCGGATAAGTCTGCGCCACCCGCATATTAGTGCGGAAAATCGCAGAATTAAGCCGGTGAAGACAATCGCTAAATCAGCTCTGCAGACACGCGTGAGCGCAAGGTGGCAGCGGGCATCGATGACAGGTCCTTGCGTCGCCAGCGTGGCTTCTACGACGGGGGCGGGGCGCGGGACATCGCCTGTCCAGTTCACAAAACGGGCTTGATCTGAAAGGCAAACAGGCTGGCGCAGCCGGTTTCTTGACGCGGAGCCGCGCATGCTTAACACTTCCTTATCTGAGAGATCTGCGGAGGCATGTATAAGCCAAAGTAATGATGTTGTAGGATTTATCGATTTTTCTTGTCCTGCAACTCTGCCAGACTTCTGTCGGCAATCAAGACGATTACAGAGGGTAACCAATACTCCGGAATAAAATTTTACATAACAGAGGAGAGTCCCATGAGACGAATAACTTCGGTATTTACTTCGCTGGCTGCGGGCGCGTTGCTTGCCACATCGGTGGCGGCGCAGACGGAACTGACCGTCTATACAGCCGTCGAAGCGGAAGATCTGGCCCGTTACGCCGAGACGTTCAACGAGAGTTATCCTGATATTAAGATCAACTGGGTGCGCGATTCCACCGGCATTATCACTGCCAAGCTGTTGGCCGAGCGTGACAATCCCCAGGCTGATGTCATATGGGGCCTGGCGGCGACCTCTCTGCTGCTATTGAAATCGGAAGGCATGCTGGAACCCTATGCACCCGCGGGCGTAGAAGCGCTGGATGTGAAGTTTGTAGATGCAGACAATCCGCCCGCCTGGGTTGGTATGGATGCCTGGGTCGCTGCAGTCTGTTACAATACGATCGAGGCTGAAAAGGCCGGCCTGACCCCGCCCTCATCCTGGCAGGACCTGACCGACCCGCAATATGCCGGTCAGATTATCATGCCGAATCCAAATTCCTCGGGCACCGGCTTCCTTGATGTTTCAAGCTGGCTGCAGATGTTTGGCGAAGAGGGCGGCTGGGACTTTATGGACGGGCTGCATTCCAATATTGCGCGTTACACCCATTCCGGCTCCAAACCCTGTAAACTGGCGGCCGCGGGTGAAATCCCGATCGGCGTGTCTTTCGCTTTCCGTGGCGCGAAATCCAAAGCCGCAGGTGCACCGCTGGAAATCATAGTGCCGTCTGAAGGTGTCGGATGGGACATGGAAGCGACCGCGATTGTCGCCGGAACCGCCAACCTGGAAGCGGCAAAAGCGCTGGTCGATTTCACGGTCACCAAAGGGGCCAACGAGATGTACAATACCGGGTATGCCGTTGTCGCTTATCCGGGGATCGCAAAACCAGTCGAATATTTCCCAGAGGGTCTGCTGGAGGCGATGATCGACAATGATTTCGAATTTGCCGCCAACAACCGCGCGGCTATTCTGAAAGAATGGCAGTCGCGCTACGACGGAAAATCCGAAGCCAAATGAACCTGCTGCGCGGGGGGCATGACCCTTCGCGCATCGGCTTATCAAAAAAGACCTGAGGTACTTAATCGGGAAATTGACGCGCAGCATGCGTGAACAGGTAAGGACGACTCTTGTGATTCAATCCACTTCCGGCCAGCTGAAATCCGTTCCGTCAGACATACAGGAGACTGGCCCCGCCGGCGCCCCCTATCTGAGCATCGCAAACCTGTGGAAAGCCTTTGGGGCTTTTCTGGCGCTCAAAGACATTTCTCTTGATATTCATGAGGGCGAATTTGTCTGTTTTCTGGGCCCGTCGGGCTGTGGCAAAACCACTTTGCTGCGCGCCATTGCCGGGCTGGATCTGCAAACAAGGGGCTCGGTGCTGCAGGGCGGTCAGGATGTGTCAAACCTGCCGCCGTCAGAACGGGATTTTGGCATTGTGTTTCAGTCCTATGCTTTGTTCCCGAATCTGACGATCGAAAAAAACATCGCCTTCGGGTTGGAAAACAGCGGTCGCAGCAAACCTGAAATAGTGGCGCGCGTTGCCGAATTGCTCGACCTGGTTGGCCTGCCGGAACAGGGCAAAAAATACCCGGCCCAGCTGTCTGGCGGACAGCAGCAACGGATCGCTCTGGCGCGCGCAATTGCCACCAAACCGGGTCTGTTACTACTGGACGAACCCCTGTCCGCGCTGGATGCAAAAGTGCGGGTGCATCTGCGCCACGAAATCAAAGAGCTTCAGCGCAAGCTGGGCGTGACCACGGTGATGGTGACCCATGATCAGGAAGAAGCGCTGTCGATGGCGGACCGGATCGTGGTGATGAATGAGGGCGTGATTGAGCAGATCGGATCCCCGACCGAAGTTTATCGCGCTCCGGCCAATTTGTTTGTGGCGGATTTTATTGGCGAGATGAACCAGATCGCCGCATCGGTCGCTGCGGACGGGCGGCTTCAGGTGGGCGAAAAAAGCTTTGCCTGTCTGGATCACAACTTTGCCGCAGGCGCAGCGGTGGTGGCGGCCATCCGTCCTGAGGATGTCATCCCGCACCAGACCGGTCATGTTGCCGGGGAGGGGGAAGAAAACTGCATTGACGTGCTTCTGGACGAGATGGAATTCCTTGGCTCCTTCTGGCGCTGTCACCTGCGCAATGAGCGTTTCGGGGTTTCGGGTCTGATTGCAGATTTTTCAGTCAATGCTATCCGCAGGCTGGCGCTTGCAAGGGGTCAGACCATGACAGTTGAGTTGCCCGACAGCCGGCTGATGGCGTTCGCACGCCCGGAGGCGCAGGGATGAGCACGCTGACCCCGGGAAAACACGTGTTGCCGGCCGGGCCGACAGTTAAGGGCAAGCTGAGCCGTGATGATATTATGATGCGCGCTGGCATGGTTATCATCGCGCTGTACCTGCTGGTGACGCTGGCGTTTCCACTTTACACGATGCTCTCCAAGTCCTTTTCGACCTATCGCTTTGAGTTGTCGCAATATGACTTTCAGGTCAGTGACGAGTCCGGTGCCTTTGGTGGCACAATTATTGATGGCGCCGCGCTGAACCTGCGCAGCGCAGCCTACGGTGACAGTGAACTGAGTACCGGATCTGACGGCCGTCTGGGAGTGACAAAACTCTTCCCTGACTTCAGTTTTCGCAGCCCGGTGCGCTACCAGTTGCGCAACAGTGTTGCCGGCGGACGCTTTCTGGTGGGCTCAACCTTAAAGGACAGCACTGACTGGTTGGAGCTGGATTCCAACACTTTCCGCCGGGTTCAGCTGCGTCCGGTGAAATCGACCGGATTTGATAATTTTATCAATTACTTCTCGACGCCAGCGCTGTTCAATTCGATCAAGAATTCGCTTTGGATATCGGTGCTGAGTACGCTGATCACCGTCTCCATCGCATTTTGGTTTGCCTATGCGCTGAACCGCAGCTGCATGCGGTATAAAGGCTTTTTCCGCCTGGTGGCGATGGCGCCGCTGCTGGTGCCTTCGCTGTTGCCCGGCATTGCGCTGGTCTATCTGTTTGGCAATCAGGGCATGCTGAAAGAGTTGCTGTTCGGGGCCAGTATCTATGGGCCGGTCGGCATTGTTATCGGCTCAGTGTTTTTTACCTTTCCACATGCGTTTCTGATCATCAGCACCGCGTTGGCGATTTCAGATTCCCGGCTTTATGAAGCGGCGACGTCGCTGCGCGCCACCCGCTGGCGTACCTTTTGGACCGTGACCATCCCGGGCGCGCGCTATGGTTTGATTTCAGCCGCTTTTGTGGTGTTCAACCTGGTGATCACCGATTTTGGCCTGCCCAAGGTCATCGGCGGGCAATTCAACGTTTTGGCGGTCGATATCTACAAACAGGTGATCGGCCAGCAGAATTTTGAAATGGGTGCGGTGGTTTCGGTGGTTCTGGTGGTGCCGGCGATCTTTGCTTTTGCCATCGACCGGCTGGTGCAAAGCAAACAGGTGGCACTTCTCACCTCGCGCTCAGTGCCTTTCCAGCCGCAAGTCGACCTGAAGTTCGACCGGATATTCCTCGCGTTCTGCAGCCTCATTGCCCTGTTTATCATCGGTATTCTGGCGGTCTGTCAGTATGCCGCGCTGATCAAATTCTGGCCCTATGACCTGAGCCTGAGCCTGAATAATTATCAGTTCGACAAAATGGACGGTGGCGGCTGGAGGTCCTATTTCAACTCGATCAGAATGGCGCTGTTTACCGCGGTTGTGGGCACATCCATTGTGTTTTTTGGCGCCTATCTGGTGGAAAAATCGAACGGGTTCAGGACCGGGCGGGCCATATTTCAGATGATTGCCATGCTGCCAATGGCAATCCCGGGTATGGTGCTGGGGCTGGCCTATATCTTTTTCTTCAACAATCCGGCCAATCCGCTGAATCCGATCTATGGCACTATGGCCATTCTGGTGATGGTTTCGGTGACCCATTTTTATACCGTGTCGCACCTGACCGCAGTGACGGCACTGAAACAGATGGACCGGGAATTTGAATCGGTGTCCGCCTCGCTGAAACAGCCGACATTAAAACTGTTCAGCCGGGTCACCGTGCCGGTGTGCCTGCCGTCAGTACTGGATATCTCGATCTACCTGTTTGTGAATGCGATGACGACGGTGTCGGCGGTGGTGTTCCTGTATTCGCCCAAAACGACGCTGGCCTCGGTTGCAGTGCTGAACATGGATGATGCCGGGGACATTGCGCCGGCGGCGGCGATGGGCATGATGATATTTTATACCAACGCGGCTGCACGCATTCTTCACCTGCTGGCCTCAAAAGGTATTCTGCGCCGGACCCAGGCCTGGCGGGCGCGTTAAGCGGCTGAAAGCCCCGCGATTACCCCGCCATAGTCAGTTGTTGGCGGGGTTTTTCTGTTCAGGAGGCGTCTCAGCCTGGCAAGTGCGCGCGATGTCCATGAAGGCCCGGATCACTTTGACATCGCGGCGTTGCCCGAGATGCACCATGGTTTCGCTCATGTGAATGCTGACGTCCTGCAAGGTCAGTTTGATCAGGCGGTCATCATGGCCGTATTCCGCCAGCGAGACAAAACCGACACCTGCGCCTGAAGCCACGACCTCGCGCACCGCTTCGCGCCCTTCGGCCACAATAGTGGCCAACAGCGGCACGCCTTTTGCACTGGCCGCGTCTTCAAGCTTTTGACGGGTTTTCGATCCGACTTCGCGGAAGATCAGTGGCAAAGTGGACAGTTCTGCCAGGCTGATGCTGGTTTTCCCTCGGGCAAAATACCCTTTGGCCGCAAATGCGACAATCTCGGAGCTGCCGAGGTCCAGCGTTTCCATTTCCCTGCCGCGCGACAGGCCCCCGACCACACCGATCTCAGCGCTGTAGCTGCGCAACCCTTCCAGAATCTCTTCGGTATTGCCGGACCGCAGCGAGACCACAACGGCCGGGTAGCGTTTTTGGAACTTGCCAAGAATATCGGTTACGTGATGGGCTGAATCTGCGATTATGCGCAGCGAGCCGTCCGTGATGGCGCTGGTCTCCGACATGTATTCTGAAATTTGTTGTTCGATTTCAAAGAACTGTTTGGTCAGCCGGAACAAAAGTTCCCCGGCCTCAGTTAACCGTATGCGTTTACGCTCGCGGAAAAACAACAACACGTCGTGTTCTTGCTCGAGTTTGCGCACCTGTTCAGAAATTGCCGGCTGCGTCAGAAACAGCGCTTCGGCGGCGCGTGAAAACCCGCCAAGCAATGCAACATGGTGGAACGCTTTTAACTGGCTGTAGCGCATGAATTCCCCCCTGAGCCAACCTATAAGCCCAGCCTATATTTCGATTGTATATTGCAATTTTACATATGGGAAGCGGTGCTGCAATGCTGTTCTCAGATCACATTTCCGGAGATAAGAGATGACCGCTGGATCCGTACCAATTGAACCGCCCCGGTTGGGGGAGCCCTATCTGCTGACGCCTGGCCCGCTGACCACGTCCTACCCGGTAAAACAGGCGATGCTGCGCGACTGGGGCAGCTGGGATGACGAATTCAGGGCCATGACCCAGCAGATGCGGGATCGTTTGCTGGCGCTGCTGGGGCCGGGGTCCGAAGATTTTGACTGTGTGCCAATGCAGGGCAGTGGAACGTTTTCGGTCGAAGCCATGCTGGGCTCGTTCATCCCGCGTGATGGCAAAGCACTTGTGCTGGCCAATGGCGCCTACGGGCAACGCGCGGCGCAGACGCTGGCGTATCTCGGGCGCGACTATGTGCTGCTGGACAAAGGTGATTACCTGCCGCCGCGTGGTCATGAGGTGGCGCAGATTCTTGCGGATGATCCGGCGATCAGCCATGTGGTGGCGATCCACTGCGAAACCAGTTCGGGCATCCTGAACCCTGTGGCGGAGATATCAGAAGCCACCTATGCCGCTGGTCGCAAGTTGCTGATAGACAGCATGTCGGCCTTTGGTGCCATTGCGCTGGAAGCGGATCAAATCCGCTTTGAGGCGCTGGTGTCCTCGGCCAACAAATGCATCGAAGGGGTGCCGGGCTTTGGCTTTATCATCGCCCGGAAAAGCGAATTGCAGGCCGCAGAAGGCAACTGTAACTCGCTGTCGCTGGATGTGCATGCGCAATGGGCGCATATGAACAAGACGGGGCAGTGGCGGTTTACCCCGCCAACTCATGTGGTTGCCGCTTTTCTGGAAGCGTTGCGCGCGCATGAGCTGGAAGGCGGCGTGGCGGCGCGTGGTACCCGTTATGGGCAGAACCGGGATGTGCTGGTGGCCGGTATGAGAGAGCTGGGATTTGAGACGTTGCTGACGCAGCGCTGGTTGTCGCCCATCATCGTGACGTTCTTTTGCCCGGCAGACCCCAACTTTTCTTTTGAACGGTTTTATGCGCTGATGAAGCAGCGGGGCTTTATAATCTACCCGGGGAAATTGACCGTCGCGGACAGTTTCCGGGTCGGATGTATCGGCCAGATGGATGGCGCTGTCATGCGGCAGGTTGTTGCTGCCGCCGGGGAAACCCTGGCGCAGATGGGGGTCGCTGACGCGACGCCGCCGGCTTTGGCACTGGTAGAACGGCAAAAGCTGACCGGTTGAGCAGACACCGCGCCGCGACGTTTTTCGCTGCCGGCAAGGGCCGTGCGGGCCGGGCGGGTGATTGCCCGGTCAAACCCCTGTGGCCACGCAGACCAGCAGGAAGGGCAACGATTTAGTGAAACCGCCGCGTTCCAACGGCAGCAATAAACCCGAAAGTTTCTGATGACCGCATCGATTGTGCATACCGAAGGCGAATCCAACACGTCTGCCGCCCGCCAGGGCTGGCTCAAAAAATCCATTGGCCCCAGGGCGGTGCCGCTTTTGCAGCGCGACAGCGATGCTTTTCTGCATCAAAGCCTCTCAAGCCCCTGCGTCAGCACCATCGCGCGGGCGGAAGGGATCTGGATCGAAGATCTGGACGGGCGCCGGCTGATGGATTTTCATGGCAATTCGGCGCATCACATCGGCTATGGGCACCCGCGCCTGGTGGCGGCGATCAAAAAGCAGCTGGATGATCTGTCCTTTGCACCGCGCCGCTTTACCAATGAACCCGCGGTGGCCCTGGCGGAGAAACTGGCAGAAATTGCCCCGGGGGATCTGTGCAAGACCCTGTTCACCACCGGTGGGTCGGACGCCAATGAAGTGGCATTGAAAATCGCCCGCGCCGCCACTGGCCGCTTTAAAACCGTGTCCTTCTGGGATGCGTTTCACGGCGCAGGTTTTGGCGCTGCCAGTGTCGGGGGTGAATCAACCTTTCGCAGCCATATCGCCGGCCCGCTGCTGCCGGGCAGCGAACATGTGGCGCCGTTTGCCTGTTACCGCTGCCCTTACAACCATGCCGGGCCCGACGTCTGCGGTCTGGCCTGCGCCAAAATGGTGGATTACGTGCTGGAACGTGAAGGCGATGTCGCTGCGGTGATCGCCGAGCCAATGCGGGCGGTGCCCTATGTGCCGCCGCCCGGCTTCTGGAAAGCGGTGCGCGAGTCCTGTACCCGCCATGGTGCCCTGCTGATCATGGATGAAATTCCCACCGGTCTGGGCAAGACCGGCCGCATGTTCGCCTTTGAACACGACGATATTCTGCCGGATATCGTGACCGTCGGCAAAGCGCTTGGTGGTGGCATTCTGCCCATCGCCGCCTGTATCGCGCGGGCCGGTCTTGATGTCTGTGGTGATTTTGCCATTGGTCACTACACCCATGAGAAAAACCCGGTGACCGCCCGCGCGGCGCTGACCACCATTGAAATCATCGAAGAAGAAGGGTTGGTCGACCGTTCGGCAGAGCTTGGCGCTTTTGCGATGAATTACCTGCAGAACCGCCTGGCCGGGGTGCCGGTTGTGGGCGATATCCGCGGCCGTGGCCTGATGTTTGGCGTCGAGATTGTCGAAGACCGTGCCGAGAAAACGCCAGGCAACGCGCGTGCGGAGCAAATTTACTATGCCTGTCTTGACGCTGGATTGAGCTTCAAGATAAGTCACGGCTGTGTTCTGACATTGTCGCCTCCCCTCACCATTGCGCGCAAAGACCTGGAACGCGCGTTGGATATTGTCGTGACTGCGACAGAGGACTCTTCTGGATGAGCGCAACTACGGTTCTGATCGTATTATTTGCTGCATTTTTGCATGCGTCCTGGAACGCAATTGTCAAAGGCGCAGGAGACCGGACAATCATCCTGGGTATGATCGCGATGGGCCATGTGGTTCCCGGAGTCGCTCTGATCTACTATTTTCCCACGCCGCTCGCGGCGGCGGCCCCCTATATCATTGCTTCCACGGTGATTCACTGGGGCTACTATTATTTGCTGAATGTGGCCTACCGGCACGGTGACCTCAGCCTGATCTATCCGATCACGCGGGGGCTCTCTCCGGTGCTGATCGCTTTGGGGGCTCAGTTCTGGGTTGGCGAAAGCCTGCCATGGCTGGCCTGGGCCGGCGTGTTCACCGTATCCGCTGGAGTCCTCGTGCTGACGCGTGGCATTGTCAGTGGTAATTTGCACAGGGGCGGGGTTATCGCGGCGATCGCCACGGCGTTCGTTGTGGCGTCCTATTCGCTGGTTGACGGCATCGGAGTGCGGGTTTCCGGCAGTCCGCTTGGTTATATAGGTTGGTTGTTTACCGCGGAAATTACCGTGCTCATATTCATTTTCGGCACCCGGTTCGACCGCGTCCGCAAAATTCGCAAGAGGACTTTGACGCTGGGTTTTACCGGCGGGGTGATCTCCGGTGCAGCCTACGGTCTTGTGCTCTACGCAAACACGCTGGCGCCGCTTGGCGTGGTGTCCGCCCTGCGCGAGACGTCGGTGATTTTTGCTGCCATTATCGGCGTGATGTGGTTCGGTGAAGGGCCCAAGCGCCGCCGCCTGCTTGCCGGGGTGATCGTTGCTATTGGTATTGTGGCGATTGCTGTCACCAAATAAAGGCGCCAGTGGCGCAGGCTGTGAAGGCACCTGATACTGACCGGACCGGTTTGCGCCGGTAACTGCGACATGCTGAATTGTTCAGGAGTTGCCGGATATGAACGCGACATCTGTAAGAGATCTGGACGGATTACATCTGGATGTGGCCATTATTGGCGGCGGCATTAACGGAGCCAGCGCCGCACAGCACTTATCGGCCGCCGGGTATCGTGTGCTGGTGGTGGATCAGGGCGATTTTGCTGACGGTGCCAGCAGCAGATCAAGCCGGCTTTTGCATTGCGGCCTGCGGCACCTGGCGACGGGTGCAAAATTGTGGTCTTCGCTTTTGCACCCGGACCGGTTGTTGCGCGCCCTGCGCACCGTGCGCGCGGACATGGTGGCGCGCGATGAAATTGTCCGCAGCATTTCAGGCCGCGTCAAAGCGATGAATTTTTGCCTGCCGATTTACGAGGATGATCAATACGCGCCCTGGCATATGGATGCCGCCTTTTCTGCCCTGCGATTGATGAGCCCGGCCGGCGTGCCCCTCGACTATCGCCGCTATCACCCGGACAAGCTGGACCAGGTGCCAGTCGCT
>MAAC01019593.1_pt1 | contig 10107 bp, 8 predicted proteins | sample 1115981 | NCBI WGS metagenome assembly MAAC01 (sample SAMN04961126, study PRJNA320927) | seawater metagenome | isolation source: sample BD02T64 sea water enriched with oil for 64 days | place: USA:Gulf of Mexico | collected 2013-07-27 | reverse complement strand
TTTGCCGAGGTGGAAGAATGCTATCTACATTGCATCGGAGAGATGGGCGGCCAAGCGGTGCCATGTGATTACTTCGGTGGCCGACGCGATGACGGAGCAGTTTCGGGCTGCGAAGATAGGGAAAAATGAACAGTTTGTGACGGTTCGATCGGGGATGGAGACGGAGAAGTTTTTGAATCCGGTTGCCAGCGAGACGCGTGAAGCGATGCGGAGCGAACTTGGGTTCAAGGGTGACGACTTTGTGATTGGTACGGTGGCGCGATTGGCAGAGCACAAGGGGCACGATGATTTGCTCGATGCACTCGGCGATGATCTCAAGGCGAATCCGAGCTGGAAGTTGTTGTGGGTTGGAGATGGCTGGTGGTCGGAGCGGTTGCTCGGGCGCGTGAAAGAGATGGGATTGAGTGATCAGGTTGTGGCGACGGGGTTGGTGCCGGGCCCACGGGTTGGCGCGATGATGCGGGCAATGGATGTGTTGCTGCATCCGAGTTATCGCGAGGGGTTACCCAGGACTGTGCCTCAGGCTTTGTTGTGTGGGGTGGCGGTCGTTGCGAGCGATGCCGACGGGACGCGTGAGGCGTGTTTGGATTCGAACTACTTGGATGATGTTGATCCGGAAAATGCGACGGGCGTGTTGTTCCCGATCGGGGATGTCGAGAAGCTGCGCGATGGGGTGCGGTGGATGTTTGAGCATCGAGCCGAGCGGAAGCTGATGGGGATCCGCGGGCGGGCGATGTGCAGCAAGATGTTCGCGACGCGGACGATGGTGGATGATCTTGAGGTGGTGTATCAGCGGGCGATTCAAATCGCGAACGGATGATAAGAGAGGTAATATATAGATATAGAAAAACGCCTCCAGCGCTACCGGAGGCGTTTTCTTTGGTCTTGTGCAACAGGTCAAACCGTTGCAGGGCTGAAAGTTTCAGCCGTTTACCTGACCCACCAACTGAATTATGACACGGAACTGGGCGGATGCCAGCTTTCTGGGGTTAATTCCGGATGGCGGATGCTGGTTTAGGACTCTTCGAGCCAGTAATCCTCTGGTGCAGCATCACTTACGCGATTTTGTAAGGCGGCAACAATTCGGTCGATATGGATGTGCGAAGTCTCGATAAACACCTTTGTACGGATCTGCGACCCGGCGGTGGCGGTGCCTGCGACATAGATGTTGGGCACATTGGTCTCCATCGTCTTGAGATTGAACTCTGGCTTGCGATCGTCGGTGACTAGGTTGATGCCGAGCTGTTCGAAGAGGGATTGGTCTTGTTCGTACCCGGTCAAGAGCAGCACGAAGTCGGCGTCGATCGACTCGCCATTGTTGAGGATGACAGCTTTCTCGTTGATGGACTCAAGCGTTGAGTGGGGGATGAACTTGATCTTGTCTTTCTTGATGAGGTATTCGATCTCAGGATAGAGCCAGTACTTGATGCGGTCTGGGTCGAACTTCTCGCCGCGGTAGGACATGGTGACCTGTGCGCCGGCGCGGAAGAGTCTGATGGCGGCTTCGACGGCGGAGTTTTTGCCGCCGACGATGACAACGCGTTGGTTGGCGTATTGGTGGACATCGCCGAGGTAGTGCGAGACATGTGGGAGGGATTCGCCGGGGATGCCCAACATGCGTGGCGTGTGCATATCGCCGATCGCAAGAACAATGCGTTTGGCATTGATGGTTTGTGTGTTGGGTGGTGGTGTGTAGTTGGGTTCATCTGGGCCGCCGACGCCGGTGAATGAGCGGACGGTTGTGATGTCAAACCCGGAGGAGGTTTGTTCGATTCTAACAACACGGGTGTAGGTTTGGATATCGAGCTGGTGCGTGCCGACGACCGCGAGGAGGTAGTCGAGGTAGTTTTCGCGTGTTGCTTTTTCTTGGTCGGCGACGATCAAAGGCACGCCCGCGATCGCGATGCGCTCGGGGGATGAGAAGTATTTGGTGCCCGGTGCCCACCACTGCATGGTCGCGCCGATTTGCCCGGCTTCGAGTTGGATGTATTCGAGGTCGGCGGCTTTGAGCGCGACGGCGAGCTCGAGCCCGATGGGTCCGGCGCCGATGATGACGATGTCGGTGTGGGGTACAGATTGAGGCATTGAGAACGATATGCCTCTAAGATGGGGTATGGTTCTCAAGGATTTTCAATGTCGTGTTTTAGAGAATAAGTCTGAACAGTTCTCTATCGAACAGCACCGATGGGCAGCGTTGGTTGGCGAGCCAGGTTTCGTAGCTCAGTGCGGCGGATATGAGCAAGGCAATAGGGGGTGGGTACAGATATTCGGGTTGTGGAATGATATCGAGGCCTATCGACGGTTTATGGGCGGGGTTCATGATCAGGTATTTGAATCTGGTGAGCAGGGTGCGTGCTACATTGATGGAAAATCAACCGTGTATGAACGCGTGCTTGATATGCCCGGTGTGGAGGCTGATCTCGTAGGTGCGATCGGGCACAGGGCGGCGTTGGTCCGAGTCGCACGGTGCTGGGTTCATGGGGATCGGATAGAGCACTTTGTGGAGATGCAGCGATCCGTTTGGAAGCCCGGGATGTGCGAAGCAGCGGGGATGCTCGGCGGCGGGTTCTGGCGTTGTGTAGATCATGAAGATCGGGTCATGGTGACGACAGCGTGGGCATCGGTTGCGGATCATGATCGGTATCGGCGTAAAGATTTCCCCGCGTTGTGTCGGAAAGCAAAGACGGTAGATGATCTAATCACGATCGAGGGATCGCAGGTGGTGCTTAGTCCTTCGTGGACGGTGCTTGGTTGAGCTGATCCAGAATCTCGGCGATGCGATCTGGTTTCATGCCGGCTTTGAGCTCGGGGGAGCCACGCTCGAAATCCCAGTCGCGGATGGCGATCATGGTTTCTTCGAGCGGGCGGTTGACGAGCCCGGCGGCTCGGGCTTTGGCTGAAGTGATTTTGTGCATGTATTGTTTGTCGCTGGGGAGCCAGGTCGGGATGTCGTGCCATGCTTGGATATTAAGTTCTTCGAGCTTGGCTTGAGACAGTTCGATGAGCTTGGTCTTTGAGTCGAGGGCGGCATGGGTGCGGTAGATGAAGTCGTGGAGGCTGAGTTCGGGTTCTGGGCCCGTCGCGTTGAAGATGCCTGTGGTTTTGTTGGCGGCGCAGTGGAGGAAGAACGCTGCGAGATCGCGGGCGTCGATAAAACTGGCGAGCCCGGCAGAATCGGCTGGGATGATTAGAGATTCTTGTGTGATGAGCATGCGGGACCACCAGGTGACGCGATCGGTCGGGTCGTTGGGGCCGGCGATGACACACGGACGCGGGATGCAGTGGGAATCGGGGAAGGCTTCGATGACGACTTGTTCGCAGAGGACTTTGAGCCCGCCATAGGTTTCGCCGGTGACTTCTTCGACCGTTGGATCATCGAGCGTGATCTTTGGGCCGTCTTCGTCAAGGATGACATCGGCAATGGCATCTGCATTAGGTATGTCGTAGACCGAGATCGTGGAGATAAAGATGTAGAGATCGGTGTGGTCTTTGAGCAGATCGCATGCGGCTTTGGTGACGCGGGGGGTGTAGCCGCACATGTCGACGACGGCGTCGAAGTGTTCGCCAGCATCGAGGAGCTCTTTGATGAGTTTGAGCCCATCGCCACCCTGTTCTGCCAAGAGCGGATCACGATCGCCGACGAGCCGACGGACGGCAGCCGGGAGCCCGGGGTCTTCCTTGGATCGGTGGAGGAGGGTGACGGAGTGATTGGCGTCAACAGCGAGCTGGGTGAAGGCACGCCCGGAGAACTGGGTGCCGCCGAGGATGAGGATGTTCATGCTTGGGGGTATTGGTAGTCGAGGAATATGTTGCGGTTTTGGCTCAAGAAGGGTGAATTGGGGACAAAATCGACAAACCGAGCAACTGAGGGTTGTGCCGAGCGTATATAAGTGTATACTAAGTTAGTATATACTATTCTCTAAGGAGTTCACGATGCTCAATCTCGCGTTTGGATGGATATGGATCACAGCCGGTTTTCTCTCGGGAGCGATGCTCGGGATGGGGTTCCATAAAGAGAACTTCATGGGTGGGTATGGGAGCTGGAAGCGAAGACTCGCTCGTCTCGGGCATATCGCGTTCTTTGGGACGGGGTTTCTCAATGTGATGGTCGGGTTGAGTGGATTGATGCTGAGCGAGTCTCAGATGAGTGGAGGGATGTGGTATGCGATGTCATGGTCATTCGTGATCGGGGCATTGGCGATGCCGATCTGTTGTTTTATCGCGGCGAAATGGATCAAGGTGAAGTCGATCTTTGTGCTGCCTGTGATCGCGCTGACGGCGGGTGGGGTGATGATGTCCTTGATCGCGGCCAGCGAGATCTATGGGAGGATGCTCTCATGAGAGTTGGATTTATTGCTATGAGCGGTGTGCGGGTGCAGGATGCGGAATTGATGGCGTTGGGGCTGACGCTTCCCGGGTTTGTCGAGCGTGGGAAGGTGATCGCGTCGTTGCCGAGCTTGGGGCTGTTGACGCTCGCGGCGTTGACGCCTGACGATATCGAGATTTCGTATCACGAGGTGGATGATATTGATCGGGACACGGTGCCCGACCTTGGGTTTGATCTTGTGGCGATCTCGACAATGACGGCGCAGGCGTTCGAGGCGTATGAACTGGCCGATCGGTTCCGTGAATCTGGGATCACGGTGGTGATGGGCGGGTTGCACGCGACCTGTGTGCCTGAGCAATGTGCGTTGCATGCTGATGCGGTGGTCGTTGGCGAGGGGGAATCGGTGTGGGTTGGGTTGATCGAAGATTTTCGGAATGGGAAGCTTAAAGGGCGGTATGAATCGGATGATTCGTATTGCCTTGATGACGCGCCGATGCCTCGGTTCGATCTGTTGGAGATTGAAAAATACAATCGATTGACCGTGCAAACCACGCGTGGGTGCCCGCACAAGTGTGATTTTTGTGCGTCGTCGATCTTGTTGACCAAGGGGTACAAGGTCAAGCCGACCGCGAAGGTGATCGCGGAGATCAGGTTGATCAAGTCGATCTGGGAGAACCCGTTCATCGAGCTGGCAGACGATAATTCGTTCATGAGCAAAGCGAAGGCGTATGAACTGCTCGAAGCGATGATCCCCGAAGAGATCTGCTGGTTTACCGAGTGCGATATCTCGATCGCCAGCGACGAGAAACTGCTCGGGCTTATGGCCAAGGCGGGGTGTCGCCAGGTGCTCATCGGGCTCGAATCACCCAATGCCGACGGGCTCGATGGGATTGAGACCAACAACAACTGGAAGCTCAAGCAGTATTCTAAATATGAGGAGGCGGTCTGTCGGATTCAATCGCACGGGATCACCGTCATCGGGTGCTTTGTGCTCGGGCTCGATGGGCAAACGACCAAGGCGTTTGATGCGGTGTATGGCTTTGCCAAGCGGACGAATCTGTATGATGTGCAGGTGACGCTCGCGACCCCGTTCCCGGGGACGGGGTTCTATCGTCGGCTGGAAAACGCGGGTCGATTGACGCATCCGGGGCGATGGGATCGGTGCACGCTCTTCGATTTGAACTTTGAGCCGACGGGGATGAGTTATGACGAGCTGCGCGACGGATTCCGCGATCTGGTGGGTCGGCTGTATGATCCTCGGTTTGTGCGGGCTCGTAGGGCGGGGTTCTTGCGGGAGTTGCGATCGGCGGGTGAATTCAGGGCATCTGAATCGGCTTGATTGGTCACCAATGGGCTTGGGCACGCTAGAATCGGTGAGAACACGCCTCGGTCTGGGGCGGCGATTTATTGGAGTTTATCGATGCCCAAGAAGACCTGGGAAAACACACTCACGCAACACCACCTGCTCAAGCGGATCCCCACAGCTCCGTTCGGGCATATCCGCGATCGCCATATCGTCAAGTATGACGAATATGTGAAGACCGGCGGGTATGAGGGGTTGCGCAAGGCGCTGGCGATGAAGCCGAGCGAAGTGACGAGCCAGGTGAAGGATTCGGTCCTGCGTGGGCGAGGCGGCGCTGGTTTTCCGACAGGTTTGAAGTGGACTTTTCTTCCTGATGCCGATGGCGGTCAGCGGTACTTGGCGATCAATGCCGACGAGTCTGAGCCGGGGACTTTTAAGGATCGGCTGTTGATGGACTTTGATCCCCACGGGTTGCTCGAGGGCATCGCGATCTGTATGTACGCGTGTCGTTTGAACAAGGCGTACATCTTTATCCGCGGCGAGTATCACCACCAAGCCCATGTGCTTGAAGAAGCGATCAAGGAAGCGTACGCAAACGGGATCTTTGGCGAGAAGGGCTTGCTCAACCAAGCCGGGGTATCTGGCGATCCGTTCGTAGGCGAGTGCTATGTGCATCGCGGTGCGGGCGCGTATATCTGTGGCGAAGAGACCGCATTGCTCGAAGGCATCGAAGGCAAGCGCGGTTGGCCACGCATCAAGCCTCCGTTCCCGGCGCTGAAGGGATTGTTCGGGCGACCGACGATTATTAATAATGTCGAAACGCTGGCGCATCTGCCGTTCATCATGAGCGATGGTTCGGATGCGTTTAAGAATCAGGGCGTGGAGAGCAGCATCGGCGGGCCACCAAGCTTTGGTACCAAACTGATGGGCGTGTCTGGGCATGTCGAGAAGCCGGGCTGTTATGAGCTCGAACTCGGGATTCCGCTTCGCACACTGATCGAAGACTACTGCGGCGGCATCCGCGGGGGAAAAAAGTTCAAGGGCGCGATCCCTGGTGGTGTGTCGATGGGCATCCTCGGGCGCGACCAGTACGAAGCCGAGTTAGACTTTGATATTGGGCGCAAGTACGATGTGCTGGGTTTGGGGACAGCGGGCCCGACCGTGTTTGATGAAGACACGGACATGGTCGCGGTGGCGCGGAACATCGCACGGTTTTATAAGCATGAGAGCTGCGGGCAGTGCACACCTTGTCGCGAGGGTTCGGGGTGGTTGTATCAGATCATGACGCGGATCGAAGCGGGCGAAGCGAAGACCAAGGACCTGGATTTGGCGATGGAAGTTGCGAAGTCGATGGGTTCGATGCCGGGCACGACGATCTGTGGGTTGGCCGACGGGAACAACTGGGCGGCTCGGACGATTATGGAGAAATACCATGAAGAGTTCGAGGCGAGAGTTGCACGGACCTTTGTGCCTGTGACGATCAATATGGGTGAGCTGACCGGGGCTTGAGAGAGCGTAGTTAGAAATCTGTTCAAGATATTCACCATGGCGCCAACTTTCAAACAATCAAATAATTAAGAACGAGGCTGAACCTTTCGGTGCCAGCCTCGGACGGAATCGGGATCTTTGCGTTCGGGTTCGTTGTGTTGAATCCGGACTACTTTCTGGGATGGTGATCCTGATTGAGTGGGTGATCAGTCGTCTTGCGGGGTTGGTTTTTCTCGCTTGGATCGTTTGGCGTTTTTGTTGCCTGAGCGTTCAACTTTGTCGGGGTCGATGCTTTGGCGTGTGGTGCGTTTGCCGCTTGGGCTGGTTTTTTCAGAGTCATCGCCGCGTTCGCGTCTTGCGCGGTCTTGTCGTTGTCCGCTTTGGCCGGCATTTGCTGCTTTTTTGGCGCGGGCTTCAATGACCTTTGCTTTGAGCATAGTTTGCTGCTCGGCCGAGAGCACCTGCTTGAGTTTGGAGAGTGCATCTCTGTTGGCCGGCGCGTTGTCGATGAAGCTGCGGAGTTTTTCGCGTGCTTGCATGCCACGATCGCTGGCTTGAGGCTTGCGGTCTGCTGGTTCGATCGCGGATTGGTCCGGGCGGGCATCTCTTTGAGCATCCCTCGCGGCTCTCATTTCTTCGCGCATCGCTTTGATCTTGTCGCGGTGTTGTTCTTGGAAGTCTTTCATCGCTTGGCGATGATCCGTGGCGATATTTTTTACCTGCTCTTGTTGGGATTGGGTCAGCTCGAGCGCGTTCGAGTTTTTCATCTGGCGGAGGGCAAGAAGGTAATCGCGGTAGATGATCGGGAGACGGGCCTGTTTGTCGGACTTGTCGATTCGATCGGTCATCGGATCGGCGTTGTCCATCGTGTCCATTTTGTCGCGGTGCTTTGCTGGGCGATCGGTGGTCGTCACGTCTGGGCCGCGGAGGACATCTTTGTCGCGCTTTTGTTTTTTCTCAGGAGCTGCACCGGCTATGCCTGAAGCAGCGATGATGACGAGTGCGAGTGATGCGGTGAGGATTGATTGTTTGTTTGGTCGGCTTTGCATTCGAGGTCTCCGATCTGGGTGAAGTGTGCTTTGTGTGTTCAGTATGAAGAACGCACCGCGTCTGGGCGTATTGCGTGGTTGTCAGATTCTAGAGTATATATCGACGCTGCGGAGGGATGAGTATCATCCTCATTGGGGAGATGAATCTCGTTTTCACGCGTTTGTAGGGTCAAAAATGATCAAATGAGCCGTCTAATCCCTATGATCGGTACTACGCGAAATCAGGTGTTTACAAAGGAATTTCGACATGGCACTGACCAAAGAGCACATCACCGACGCATTATCAGCCGTGACTCATCCATCGGGTGAGGACCTAGTTTCGCGCGGGTGCGTGATGAATATCGCGGTGTGCGACGAGCATGCTTCGGTGCGGATCTGCATGACGCAAGGCTTTCCGGATCAGGCCCAGCCTGAGCGTGATCAACTCACCAAGATCGGCGCGGTGATCGATTCGATGATCCGCAGCGCCGCCAAAGAGCAGGGGATCGAGAGCCTTGGCTTGGTTGTGGACTTTGTTGATCATCAGGGCGAGGTCGTGATGAAGCTCAAGGGCGATCAGAAGGGTGTATTAAAGGATAAGAATCCCAAGGACGATCCAAACACGCCGACGCCTCAGAATAGTGCTGCGACTGGGGTGCCCGGTGTCAAGCACATCATCGCGGTCGGCGCGGGCAAGGGCGGCGTCGGGAAATCAACCGTTGCGGTGAATCTCGCGATCGGGCTTGCGCGCAAAGGACATTCGGTCGGGGTGCTCGACGGCGATATCTATGGCCCGTCGTTCCCAACCATGCTCGGGTTGCATTCGATGGAGCAGGTGGTGCTCGAAGGAGCGCTGCAACCATTTATGGCACATGGTGTGAAGTCGATCACGATGGGCAAGCTGGTCGATGCCGAGAAGCCTTTGATCTGGCGTGGACCGATGGCGCACGGGGCGTTCACGCAGCTGATCGAACGCACGCAGTGGGGCGAGCTGGATTATCTGATTATCGATCTGCCGCCGGGCACGGGCGATGTGCCTTTGACGCTGGCGCAGAGCGTGCAGCTCACGGGGGCGGTTGTGGTGTGCACGCCTCAGAAGGTGGCGCAGGATGATGCGGTGCGGGCGAGCGCGATGTTCGAATCGCTCGGGGTTGAGGTGCTCGGCGTTGTCGAGAACATGAGCTTCTTCATCGGCGATGAAGGCAAAGAATACGACATCTTCGGGCGCGGGGGCGCGCAGACGATGGCCCAGCGATTGAACCATCCGTTCTTGGGTGCGATTCCGATCAATATGGCGCTGCGTACCAACAGTGACGGCGGCAAGCCCACGCACAACTTCGATCCCGCAACCGCCGGCGGCGAGGCGTTACCCAAAGCACTCGAAACGCTGGTCGATCAGCTCGAAGCCCAAGTGACGCTGGCGTCGATGGGCAAGGGTTCGAGCAAGCCGACGCTGACGGTGAGTTGAGCGGATCATAGAAATACCGAGTAATTACCGAACACAACCTTGTGCTTTGGTGTCGGTATGTGTATGCTGGAGAGGTTGCATTGCCATCGTGACGCTGCGGCTACACACAGACCTATCAGGAGCATGCCATGACTACGACGAATATCGAATCAATCACCAAAATCGCCAATGACCTTGTTGCCCACTGCAAGTCGCCCAACGACAACATGATCGACCATGATGCGAAGATTTGGGATAAGCACTTTGCCGAGAGCTGGACGAGCATCGAAGGCGACGGGAAGGTGTATACCGGGCGCGATGCGGTGATGGCCAAATATAAGGAATGGGAGGCTGGCGTGACTTGTCATTCGTGCGAAGCCACCGGACCATTTGTTGGGCCCAATGGGTTCAGCGTGATCTTTGATCTGGATATGGAACCCAAGGATGGCAGCTGGCCACGAACGATGATGCAAGAAGTCGCGGATTACACCGTGGAGAACGGCAAGATCGTCAA
>MAAC01012912.1_pt1 | contig 10107 bp, 8 predicted proteins | sample 1115981 | NCBI WGS metagenome assembly MAAC01 (sample SAMN04961126, study PRJNA320927) | seawater metagenome | isolation source: sample BD02T64 sea water enriched with oil for 64 days | place: USA:Gulf of Mexico | collected 2013-07-27 | reverse complement strand
GTCGCCATCAATGATTCAATCGTGGCTATTGGACTTCCCGGGGTTTCTTGCGATGAAGGCAGGGGTTCTGTATATCTGTATGATCTTGAAACAGAGGCTCGAATTGCAATACTCAATCCAACAGATAACGAACCATTTTGGGGTTTCGGGGGCTCTTTGGCCATGAGCAATGACATGATCGTGGTCGGTTCAGGCCAAGTTTCTGGTGTTCACTTTGGTGCTGCCTATCAGTTTGATGCATCAAGCTTTGAGCAGGCAAGAAATCTTCAGCCATCGGATGCCGAGACATCGATTGATTACTTTGGTGCGACGGTTTCGGTCTTAGGGGACAGGGTGCTTGTTGGTTCTGCAGCGAATGACGATGATGGAGGATACTCAGGGTCATCGTACATATTTGATCTTGTCTGCTGTGAAGCGGATCTCAACGGGGACGGAAGTGTTGATTTCTTTGATGTCAGTATCTTCTTGACGCTGTATATTCTTGAGGATACCCGCATCGATTATACTCAGGATGGAGTTATTGATTTTTTCGATGTCTCAGAGTTCCTGCAAGCCTTCGCTGCTGGCTGTCCGTAAACAAGTTTCATCTCAATCCAATCGATCCATAAGAAAACCCGAATCTGCGTCCTTGCAGGTTCGGGTTCGTGGTGGGTTCTTTATCTATCTCTGGCTCGGATAATCTTGTTTAGGCCGCGATATTCGTGGCTTGCTCGATGGCATCAACAACCATCCGCACCTGGAATGGCTTCTTGAGGAACCCGTCGTAGCCTGCGCTGCCGAGCCCTTGAGCCTGTCCGTCGGTGAGCTTTCCGGACATGGCGATGAGCTTGGTCATCTGCATGGCCTCGCTCGATCGGACCAGTTTGGCGATCTCACGGGGATCGCTCTCGGCTATATGGACATCAATCAGCACAACATGTGGACGAAACCGCTCGCATTCGAGCCCGGCAGCAAATGCCGAGTTGGCGGACGTGATTTCATAGTTGGTTTGTTCTGCGAGCACTCGTTCGAGCACATCAGAGACTTCTTGATCGCTATCAATGATGAGCACGCGGGTGTTGCCGCTGGTGATGCCGTCCATTGGGATATGGTGGGCCTTCATGAACCGATAGAGTTCAGTCACCGGGATCCTTCGATCTTTCGATCCAGGGATGCGGTATCCTTTGAGTTGACCCGAATCGAACCACTTTGAGACGGTTCTGGGGGCAACATTACAGATTTTGGCGACCTCTCCGGTCGTTAATACATCTTTTTCGATGGGCATCATCTCACCTCGGGTACACAAATAAAGAAGCGGACCGTCGCAGCCGTTATGCGCCGGATCATCCCTCCCATCGTCTTCATCTCGCTCATGCTTGATGGTCTGTGCCGGATTGGGCGTACTTTCGGGCAGATTGACATATTCGGACCCAAATCGAGTGCCTCATGAGCGGCCCAAAATGAGCCCCGATCGGTAAGATAGGCAAATAACTCAAAGGTTATTGGTCATGTTGGGTCATGGAATCGTCTCCAGATTGACACGCGACCCCAAAGTCCGATACAGTTGTCACTCTTTTCATCAGCTCAGGGCAACACATGCCCGTGCTGTTCGTATAGGATGACCCACCCCGGCGATGTCAGGTCTCTTCGACGCATCGCCTATCAATTATTGCACGCAGGAGACGAATGTGCGTTCACTGACTCGGAACTTCGCCAATCTGTCCTTTTCGATCATGCTTCTCGCAGGCTCAGCATCCGTGCTGATGTCCACGCCGCAGGCTTATGCCTCCGTCGTCCAGCCAGACGCCGACTCAGAGCATGAGCTCGAGTTGCTTCGAGATTTCATCCACTTCGTCAAGATCGCACGCTTCGATGTCGCTGCCGATCTGGGCAACCAGCTCCTCGATGCGGGCATGGAGCCCGAAGCGTTCGTCGATCTCGTCGAACAATCCCGCGAGCAGCAACGCTTTGAAGAAGCCGTCGCTGCCGGGTTGCGTGTTCCGGTGCTCGAACCGATCGCAGCCAAGCTCGACAGCGCTTTCCGCGACGGCAAGCTCGCTCGCGCACGGAATCCCAAGGAAGTTGCCCGCAATATTGGCTTCCTTACCCAAGGATTGCGTGCCCGTTCATTGGCCCGCGAACGCCTTATCGTTGCAGGCGAATACGCGATGCCTCAGCTCCTCGATGCGTATCTCCAGAAAAAAGACCTCGCGCTCAAAGCCCAGGTCCAACGCTTGCTCGTTGATATGGGACGCCATGCGATTATCCCATTAACCACCGCGATGCCGGGTCTTGATCCGACGCAACAAGAAGCAATCGCTGATGTGCTCGGATTGATCCCATACCGCACAAGCCTCCCCGCATTGATTGATATGTATCAGGCGACCAGCAACGATGCAGTCCGCCAAGCCTGCGGCAGAGCGATCTCCCGCCTGGGCGGCAACCCCGGCAGCAATGTTGCCGACATGTATGCTCTGCTCGCAGATTCGTACTACACCGAACCCGCAGAGCTGACCAGCTTCGCTGGCGAAGACTATCAACTCGTTTGGGACTTCAGCGCCGGGCTTGGCTTGGTCATGGTGCCCATCCAGACCCCCGTTTTCCATGAAGCGATGACCATGCGGATGGCCGAGCGAGCATTGAGTCTCGATGCCTCAAACCGTGAAACACTCGCCCTCTGGATTTCATCGAACTACTCGCGTGAGCTCGATACCCCAGCGGGATACGAAAACCCTGTCTATTCATCTGATCGCAGAAGCGCTGAATACTTCGGCATCGCGGTCGGTCCGGATATCGACCAGCTCGTCTTGCGTCGTGGGCTCGATACCCGCGACACCCCGCTCGTCCGCCACGCCATCGACGCCCTCGCCCAAACCGCGGGCTCACGCTCGCTCTGGGGTCAGCCAACCGATGGGCGGTATCCGCTGCTCGAATCACTCACCTACCAGAACCGCCGGGTGCAGTTCGAAGCCGCGATCGCACTGGGCAATGCCCAGCCCGTCGATTCATTCAACGGTGCAGAACGCGTCATCCCATTGCTCGCAAGTGCAGTCAAAGACGCGTCTTCATTGCACGCGGTGATCCTGACCGGGCATGATCGTGAAAGCTACGACCAGTACCGTTCATCGCTCGAACAGCTCGGGTTTATCGTTCTGCCACCAGCAGAGAACGGCTTGTCAGACATCGAAGCCGCGATCGCCGAGACACCAACAATCGATCTGATCGTCACCTCGATGAACTACGACGATTCGTTGCTCTCGATCGAGTTGGCCCGGGCCGATAACAAACTCGCCGTCACCCCAGTGCTCGCACTGATGGGACCAGACGATGTCATCCCGATGACTCGACAGTACAACCGCGATCAGACCGTTTCGGTCCGTCGCGGTGCGATCTCGAACAGCGCGTTCGATGAATCAGTCACCACATTGCTCGAGGTTGCTTCCGGCGGCCCGATCAGCGCTGACGAAGCGGAAGATTACGCATTCCGCTCGATCGACGTGCTACGTAACTTGGCCATTTCGAACAATCAGGTGCTCAATGTCTCTGATGCTGCTTCGATCCTGATCGATGTCCTCGATCAGGTCGATGGGCTGACCCTGCTCGACATCGCCGAGATTATCTCATACATGCCTCAGGAAAAAGCCCAGCGGGCCGTGATGAACAAGGCACTCGAATCTTCATCCGATATCCAGATGGAACTCTTGACCATCGTTGCAGATTCGGGCAAACGCTTTGGCAATCAGCTCGACAATCGCCAGATCCGTCGATTGATCCAACTCGCCCAAGACAGCGATGACGAGCTGGCAACGGTTGCCGTCGCCACAATGGGTGCCCTCGAGGTTGCCAACACCACGCTTGTGCCATTGATTCTCAACGGCCAATCCGACACAGGTTCATCTGTTTCGAGCCGATAAGAGAGCCGACAAGATTGCGATACACATCAAGTTACTCTTTAAGCGAGCCAGCACGGCTCGCTTTTTTTATAGAGATATCGGGCAAAGCGCCGGAATGCTCATGGTCCGAAATCCTCCTGAAACTGGGCGATTTGCCATCACAATCGGCACGAGTGGGGCATCCAGTCCTGATCGGTTGGGTTTGATCTGTGCAATTGTATCAAGACTTCATCGCATTGGTGGGCATGTCGATGTTCTGTTTGTCACGCTTGGACTTGCCAGGTGCGGTGTGTTGCCGCAGGTGGGAAGTTCCGAAGATCGGTCTCGGAGGAGAGATCGATCAGCAATGGGAACATTCGGCAATGCCGGACCCGGCAAGAGCGTGTCGCTCATGAGTCGTATTCAAGGAGACAAACAAATGCATGCAATGCGAAAAACAATGGCAAAGGGTTTCACCCTTGTCGAAATCCTCATCGTGGTCGTCATTCTCGGTATTCTTGCCGCGATCGTCGTACCTCAGTTTACTAATGCAGCCAACGAGGCTCGCCTTGGTAATGTCCGCACACAGACATCAACTCTCGAGAACCAGATCGAGCTGTATGCAGCCCAGACCAGCGGCTCATACCCAACCCTCGTCGAGCTTCAGGCTGACTGGGCTGTGATGATCACTGGCAACTACATCAAGGAAATGCCAAAGAACCCGTACGCTGATTCCGCAGCCAACTCAGTTAAGGTCACCACCATGACCGCAGCCGACTCAGCAGCTGCTGATGTCGTTGCAGCAGCAGGTGATGGTACCCAAGGCTGGTTCTACGATGCCTCAACAGGCTTCATCCGCGCAAGTGGTGCATCATACTAATCAGTATCCGTACTGAATCAACTACCGCGTTGTGGATCTCGAAAGAGGTCCACAACGTATTTTCAGAGAAACAAGTTCTCTCACCAAGGACAAGTATCATGCAACAAATCAAGCACGGCTTCACACTCGTTGAAATCCTGATCGTGGTAGTCATCCTTGGCATCTTGGCCGCCATCATTGTTCCAAACTTTGCCAACGCGGTGAACGATGCCAGTGTGGCCACAACACGCAATGAGCTCATTAAGATTCGCCGAGCATCAGACTACTTTATCGTTCGCAACGAGAGCGGCACACCCAATATCATTGCCGGCGACGGCACCTGGGGCGATCTTGTCGCGGGCAATGGCGAATACCTCAAAAGCCCACCTACCAACGCCTATGTCGGCGGTTCAAACAACCAGGTCATTGTGCTGGGGAATGCACCAGACGCGGCATACCAAACAACCCACGCGTGGATCTATGATGCCGCCACCGGCGAGATCTGGGCAGGCGGGTTTGATGACAACGACGAACCACTCCCCAAGCCATGATTCATCGAGAGTTGCTCTGGGATAGTGTTTCACGGGGGTGAAGGAACGAATAATGCGCTACGCACATCATCGCAAACTGACCGCAGCTGCACTTCGTGGGTACACACTCGTCGAGGTGCTTGTTGTCGTTACGATCATGGGTGTTGCCGGCGCGGTTGTTGCTCCATCGATGGGGCAGGCGGGTGTGCTTCGGATTCAGGCTGCGGTGCGGATGATTGTCTCTGACATCACCTTCGCCCAGATGGATGCATTGGGCTATCAAGAACAACGCGCCATTGTGTTCGACATGGATTACAACCAATACACGCTGATCCAAGTCAACGGCAGCACAATCGATGTCGATGCCGACGCGCTCTATGACATCAAGGGGCCGAATCAGCGCTATCGGATCAATCTCAACGATGAAAAATATGGTGGCACCGTGATTGAGTCTGCGAGCTTTGATGGCAACTCGACGCTGATCTTCGATGAGATGGGCGGCCCGGTGTCTGCGCCCGGCACAAGCTCTCTGAGCGACGGCGGTTCGATTGTTCTCGCAGGGCCTTTGAGCCGGTGGAGAATCAATGTCGCCGCGTTTACCGGACGGGTCAGCGTCTCGCGTTTGGACTAATACTCCGGTTATTCCATCTGAGATTTTTACCTCTTGCCTGCGGCCATTGATCGCGGGCAAGTTTTCATTCATGCCGTCCGATGTTCACCCAAAGGCGGACCAATGACACACAACCAATCTCACAAACCTCAAGAATCACTGAGCAGTAAAACGCGGAAACTCTCCGTTGTCCTGTGCCTGGGGATGCTCGCCGGTGTGCTCATCTGGGCCAAGCTCCGTCTCGTCACCGATATCCCAAGGAGCGCATATGCCGATCCGCGGGAAGTCGAAGTGCCCGATCTTCAAATCAGTGATCAAAATGGTGATCAACTGATCGATAGGCAAGATGGTTTGATCGAGTCTGAATCCGAAGGCATCGAAGAAGATGCAATCGAAGAGCCAGAACTCGAATCCGATTGATAACCAATCCGGATGATGAACTGGCGGCTTGGCCATCGATTCCATTGTGTTTCCATGTTATCGGTTCTCCAGGGTTAGTTTATGACGGCAACGGATCACCGAAAGCACAAGGTCTACGCAAAGTCACACCCCAGATTGGTCGATCCAATTGCAGAAATAGACCCGGACGAATGGAATTTCGCCGGGATCAAAACGAGTGCAGGCTTTGATGCCAAAACGCTGAGGATTAACCGAATGAGTAATCAAGACACTAATCGTACCTTCACAGCCAACCTACTCAGCGCAAGTCTCCGCCATGGGATCATGCCGGCACTTGCACTCTCATTGCTCGCCGGTTCGGCAGCTGCCCAAGACTCGGGCGGTTTCGGTCTGCTCGCAGCACTCAAGAGCCAGGCAAAGCAGCAAGCACAAGATACCACCGACGAAGGATTTGAAGATTTCGATGAAGAATCATTCGATACCGAACCGGATTACGGCGAAGAGTTCGTCGATGAAGGCGCAAACGATGCCGATCTCGAAGACTTCGCTGGGGCAGTTGATGTCTCAGACTACGACCTTGTTGATCTCCATGTGAACAACGAAGATCTGGGCAACATCCTCCAGCTTCTCTCGATCCAGTCACAACGCAACATCATCAGCTCGAAAAATGTCTCGGCATCGGTCACCGCCGACCTCTACGGCGTCACCTTCTACGAGGCACTCGATTCCATCCTTCATGTCAATGGCTACGGCTACATCGAGAAGGGCAACTTCATCTATGTCTACACCACTGAAGAACTCGTCGAGTTCGAAGCGCTCTCCCGCCAGCAGACGACAAAGGTCATCTCGCTCGACTACCTCAACGCAACCGACGCTTCTGAGTTTGCCAAGATGCTCCTCTCAGAGAGCGGCTCGATCACCGCCAACGCCCAGACCGAAGCGTTCTCCATCACCGATGGCTCGCCAACAGGTGCAGACAACTACGCCAACTCGGCCATAATTGTGATCCATGATTTCGAAGAGAACATCAACGAAATCCTGACTCTGATCTCAGAGCTCGATACCAAGCCGGCCCAGATCCTCGTCGAAGCGACGATTCTTCAGACCACACTCAGCCAACGCCTTTGGTATGGACTTCGCGCTCATTCAAAACCTCGATTTTTTAGATTTCGTAGGCACTGGTGGGCCTTTGAGCGTTGTTGACAGCTTGCTCACTGGTAAGGGCGAAACAATCGACGGCACCGCGGTCAACGCGGCCGGTGGCGGACATGGCACAGGAGTCAGCTCGACCGTTGGTAATACCGCAGGTGCAGCCGGGCTCAAAGCCGGTTTCGTCAACGGCGATGTCGGTGTCTTCCTCCGCGTTCTCGACGAGATCACCGATGTGACGGTCGTCTCGAATCCCAAGCTACTCACACTCAATCGCCAGCCCGCACGCGTGCTCGTTGGTACCCGTGTTGGTTATCTCAACAGCACAACCACTGATACTTCAACAACCCAGTCCGTAGAGTTCCTCGATGTCGGTACCCAACTCTCGGTTCGTCCGTTCGTTTCCAAGAACGGGCTCATCCGCCTCGAGCTTCGTCCGCAGGTCTCGAACTTCACGCTTCGCCAGGTCTCAGATGGTGCAGGCAACACGGTGACTATTCCAGACGAAGACACGACCGAAATGAACACCAATGTCATGGTTCAAGATGGCCAGACCGTCGTGCTCGGCGGGCTCTTCACCGAAACAACCTCGACCACCCGTCGCCAGGTGCCTGTCCTGGGCGATATCCCGCTCATCGGCAGCGCATTCAAGGGCTATGACGACGAAACCCGACGTTCAGAAATCATCTTCCTGATCACGCCTTCAATCGTCAATGACACCGTTCTTGATGAATCTGGCGAAATGGGCAATCAATACATCGAGCACGCGCGCTACGGTGCACGCAAGGGATTGCTTCCATGGTCGCGTGAACGCCGCGTCGGTCAGCTGTTGATCTCCGCTCGTGAACACGCCGACAACGGCGATATCGAGCAGGCACTCTCCAAGGTCGATCGTGCACTCCGCCTGATGCCAATGTCGCCAGACGCCCGTGGACTGCGAACAGAACTCACCGCAGATTTTCGCACGACACCAAGCCGAAGCCTTATGGAAGGTATGCTCCACAACGAGCTCCACTTCGGCGGCAAGACGACATCGATCAGCTCGCCAAACCAAGTCAACCCATTCGTAAACCCTGTAGCTCAATCAACTGATGTCGCAGCCAACGGGCCCGTCGATCAGCCAGCCGAGTTCGACCCAAGCTCAGACGAAGACTTCGTCCCCGACGCATCATTCGAGAATCAGCCGATGGTGGAAGTTGAAGTCGATTCAGTTTCCGACGCATCGTTTGATTTCGAATCGCCAATCCAGGACGAGTTCGTTCCCGAACCAACCACGCCTGAATCAGTCGCAACCAGCGATGTTGAGTCACCAGAGTTCTCATCACCAGAGTTCGTCTTCGGCGATGGGCACACCCAGGCCCCACTCGATGCGCCGTCCGGCGAATCATTCGAGACTTCATTCGACACGACTTTCTCAAGCCCAGAGTCAACCACCGAGTTCGACCAGATGAAGTCAGTCGTCACCGGCGAGCAGACCGCGGTCAACTTCACCCAAGTCGATCCGGGTTCGGATGCTCAGTTCGCTGATGGTTGGACTCAGGCATCGGATTCAGAGTTCGCTCCCAGTGACAACAACAACCAAGACTCATTCTCAGTCGCGGCAGGTAAGTTCGATGGTCAGTTGATCATCCCATTACCCGGCGGCGGTGCATTGCGTCTCGATTGGCCTTTGGGCTTCGATTATGTCGCCGACGGCTCATCAAGCACACCAGTTGAAGCTGATGAAACACTCGAATCCGAAGCGACCTTCACCGAAGTACCCGTCGATTCCGAGTAAATCACCGATTTGGTGGACAAATCGATAGGTTCAACTGACTCGCCAAGGCTATCGGGCCGAAACGAGTACTGCCAACACCACTCTCAGGAGCATTGCAGATGCACATGAATAAGGTCCAAACAGCACTCGTTTCTTCAACCATGATTTTGACTACCCTCGCTGGGTGCTCGGGTCAGGGCAATTACACACGCCAGGGCGTATCGATGGCCAAGGAACGCATGAGCTTCCTCAAGAGCGCAACCGAATGGGAACTCGCCCGCCAGGCATTCCTCGCAGGCGATCTTGAGAAGGCAATGCGGAAAGTCGATATCTCGCTTTCGATCAACGATACCGTCATCAAATCACATGTGCTCAAAGGGCGCATCCAGATCGAGATGGGCGACTTAGGAAATGCGCTCAAATCAATGCGTACCGCAGCGACACTCAATCCAGAAGATTCCGACGCCCAGTACTATCTCGGTGTCATCTTCGAACGAATCAACAAGCCCGAAGAAGCGTACACCCATTTCGAAAACGCGTGTGAGTTCGACGACTACAACCCGGCCTACGCGGTCGCGGCTGCCGAGATGCTGATCGATCTTAATCGCATCGAAGAAGCAAAGATGTACCTCGGAACCATCCCGATGGCCCAGAACAACGCGGGCATCCGTCAATCACTCGGGCACATCGCGTTACTCGAACATGACTACGAAGCCGCGGTGAAGTTCTTTAACAACGCCCGCTTGCTCGCTCCAGACGATGAGGGCATTGTAGAGGACCTCATTCACGCCCAGATGTTTGCAGGTGAGTTTGGCGACGCCGAACGCAACATCGCGTCATTGCTCAAAAAACCTGATAACACCGATCGGCGCGATCTCAAGATTCTCCATGCCAAGACACTGCTCAATACGGGTCGACCCGTTGAAGCCCGCACAATCTATCAGGACCTCCTC
>MAAC01008136.1_pt1 | contig 10111 bp, 15 predicted proteins | sample 1115981 | NCBI WGS metagenome assembly MAAC01 (sample SAMN04961126, study PRJNA320927) | seawater metagenome | isolation source: sample BD02T64 sea water enriched with oil for 64 days | place: USA:Gulf of Mexico | collected 2013-07-27 | reverse complement strand
AATTCAAGCGGTTTGGACAAGGGGTTGTCGATTGGTGGTTTAGCCGCAGGGGTGTTGCTGCCTGGTCCCGGAAGAGCTTACAAGGAAGGTGCAGAGCTTGGGCTAGGTGTTACAAAGGGCGCACCAAGCCTTAAGCAGCAGGCAAAAGATATACGCCATAATCTAAATGGTGATAAACCTACGGTTACGATTAAAACTGAGCAAAATGGTAAACATTTACATTATGATTTGACTGGAGCTGGACATAAAGGAGTTGAAACACCTCATATGCAACATAGTAAAGCTAATACAGATAATAATGGCGTAACTAGATATAAGAAACAAAAGGGACGGGAGGATGTGCATAGTATGTCGCAGCAGGATATACGAACAGTGAGGCGTTACTTGGAGAGGAAGGATAGATAAATTGTGATTGTAAATGAGATATTTGACGAGACTAATTTTGATGATCTTGGGTGGAATGACTGCAGGGTATATCGCTTTGATGTGCCTGATGAGGATAATCAGCTTAAGATCGATATTGATTATATATTTAAATGGGAGAAAGGTATTGATACCTATTCTGGATTTTGGGTTTCACCTTGTGATCTCGTTTTTAAAGGCGTTAATTATCTTAAGGTTAATCTTGATTTTCAAAATAATATGTTTCTTGATATTCTTGAAATTAAACGTGGTAATAAAAGGTTGTCGCCAAATAAGGCTGTTTACCTGTGGGATTACCGAATTGAATTCGATAATGGTTGTATTCAATTCACTTCGAGCGGGTTTGAGTTGCTGGTTAGAAAACAACCGCTTCTCTCTGAGAGTCAAGATTTAGGGCGATAAGTTTTCTAGCTTGATGATTGTGTTGCAAAGAGTGGAGCATCTAGGTTAGCTGATAAAGTTCAAAGTCTACCTGGGGCACAAAGGCCCAATACCGTAGCAGTAATCAAACATAAAGATGGCGCTGTGACGATTGGACGAAACCAAGGTGGAGTTCAAAACTCGACAGTTCAAAATGCATTGAACAATGCACCAGCGAATTGTTTTGCAGGTCAATGTGCGGAAGTCAATGCCCTGTCGCGGGCGCTAAATAAGGGTCGAAGTTTAGATGGCGCAACGATCAGTGTTTCGAATGTGCGAGGGTCGGCAAGTACTTCCGGGATACATGGAACACCGAAGGCTCCATGTACGACATGTTCAAGTGTTCTAGATCAGTTAGGTGTTCAATAAAAATTGGGTTACGACGATGAATAAAAACAACTTCAATGTTAGGCAAATGCAGGCACATGCAGCCGTTTGTTTATGGGCTTTTTGTAGTCATTTTACAATTAAGCATGACGCTATCACAAAGCTATTTGAACATCTGATGTCGATGTTAACTACAAATAGCCTTCCTGATTGGGAGCAGATTGGAGCTGGATTAGATATCACGGGTAGAGGGGATCCTTTGCCTAGTGATATTGAGAAAATTATACCATCGGAGCATTTAGCAGCTTTCAACTCGCTTGTTGAATGTTGTGTTGAGGTAGGAATTGTTGATATGTATGGTGCTTCGACAGAACAGCCCAGTAACTTTTTAAGTAAGTGCATAGACATACTTGATCAGTCTGGTGCTGGAAGTCCAACTGCTAACCATTTGAATCAATATAGAGTTGGGAGTGATCCGTGGGGAGAAGCAATTAGCGAGTCTGACTTAGATAACATACTAAAAGCTTATGGAGTTAATTTCTCTTAAGTTGATGCAGTAACGTTACAAAGGATGGAGTCAAGGTACAAAAAAATCCAGCTCGTGAAGCCGCGAAGGAGCAGTTCAGAAAGGAGGCAGAAGGATTCGAAACTAAAGTCATACGCGCTGGAAGAGATGGGGTGGGGAAAATCGTCGGGATTGGGGCGAAGAAAAGTAGTTTAGGGAAGGGCCCAACATATAGGCCTAAAAAAGATGGCTCATACAGCGTTGGGAAGCCCAAGAAAATTAAGCACTATAGAAATGATGGTGAAGGTGGCTATACGGTGAATAATCGATGAATGAACTGATCGAGATGCTTGAGGGCTACGCGCTTGGGCGAAAAATATTGGTACGATTGAAGGGTAATGAAGAGTTTATACTCTATGATTTTGAATGGGTTGATGAATCGATTTATGACAGATCTGATCTCGTTACGGCATCCATCAGTGAAGTGTTGAAATCTAAATTTAAGTACAAAATAGATACAATGATCGAGATATCTGTTCTAGATATATTAAGTTTGAGTGACCCGCTAACAGAAAGTTTTTTTTACAAGACGTAATTTAATGTTACAAAGAGTGGAAAGCCTGGGTCATATGTGCCCGATAGAGAGTTGCCGACCAATAAGCATGGTGAATATATTCCTGATTCAGACCTTCCCCATTCACAACTTGGTCGTTCAAAGCCCAAGTACGGATCGGAACCGCAGGCCAGGGAGTGGAACTACGGATCAAACGGAAAATTACAACCGCAGCGGGATATAGATTTTACTGATCATGGCTATCCAAGTGCGCATCCTCACGTCCCGCACCAACATAAGCTAACCCCACATAATCCGACGTTAGCACCTAAAGGCGGATATCAGAGAGAAAAAGGTGGAGGTAGTCCATTATGAGATATTGGATTAGAGATGAGGATAAAACACCTCAAGGGTTCCCATTGAAATTGTTATTCCAGATTATTGTCCAGCAATTCGGATCAGCAATTTATCAACTATGGATTACTCGTTCTGAAGGTTACGGTCTCAACGTGAATGAGTGGGACGGAATTCTTGACGATCAGGACCGGATTTTAGTAGATCCGGAGCTCTTCCTGAATCTGAGTTCGGGTGAAGAGGAATGGTTTTTTAATCTGGATGCAGAGATTACAGCTGATAGTCTACAAGTACGATTTGGTCTGCATGATAGTACTGCTTTGTACATTGAGGCTTCTGAGGAATTCGCTAGTAATGTCGTTACTTCATTTGAACAAGTGACTCTCGAGGGTGGTTAAGGGGCTGGAAGTTTAAGCTAACTTGTATCACTTGTTACAAAGAAGGTAGGTTTTCCCTTTGATAAAAAATCTAAGGTAGATCATATTTTCGATAAAAGTAAAACTGATGCTGGGCACATTGCACCTGCGACGCAAAGTTCTCAAAAGCGAGCCGCTGACCTTTTTTCCGATGTTGCATCTGACAATAAAAATCTGAGAACAGATTTGTTAACTGACCCTAATAAAGTGAGAGCTGGTGTGGAAATTCATACGAAAAGTTTTAAGCGTGGTCAGGTTTGGGTTGAGACAAGAAAAGGTGTAATACAAGATGCAGGCGTTAACAGAACGGGGAATATGAGATGAGTGCTAGCTCCGCTTTAAAGGCAGACGAAGATGGGCTGGTTTTGACAGCTGTTAGCCTTTATGAAGAATCGCTTCAAGGTACAAAAGTATCGCTGTTGCACTATTTGAACTTAATATGTCTATATTTCAATTGTATGGATTTTGGTTATGCTACCGCACATAATGTTGGTGGTGAAATAGAATCTAAAGCCAGTACAAGGGCCTTGGAGCTAGTCTTAGAGGCCGAAGTTAAATTTGGAGCGAATGATGAGCTGACGTTTTGGCGAAACTATATACCTTATATTGGTTGGGGGGAGGATCCTGATGGCTGGACATTGAGTGGTGACTCATTGGCGCCTTATATTTACATTTCTAGAGAAAATCCTACTGAAGAAAACCTTCTTAAAGCCAGGTTGTTCTTTGAGAAAATTAGCGAAATAGATGGTTCAGAAAGAAAGCGGTTGTTCCTGGCGAGACTTGAAAGCATATTGAAAATTGATTAGTTACAAAGAAGGGACTGCGATATAAATTAAAGCCTCAAGATAAAGACTGGCGCGGGACTGGTAAGACGCATAAAGATGCTTTGGATGATGCGTTTAATCAAACTGGCTTGGATAAAAAAGATTTTAAAGTTACCAAGTGGGGGCGTGACGCAAATGGAAAATCCTTCCCTGCCGAATATCGCCACAAAAGTGGTGCTGAAGTGAATAGTGATTGGGCGCATTCTAAAAATGGACCTGATGCGCCTCATGTTGGTTGGCAAACAGCAGGTAAGCGTGGCAATGGTGGCGCAGTGCGAGGTCACACAATCTTAGACAGTGTTTCGTTTAATCGGTGATATTAATATGAGCTTTATCAAAGACGCTATTTTGGAAGCTGTAGAATCAAAACAATTTAAAGTACAAGAAGTAGGTGCAGCTGCATCTACTTCTATTCGGCTTAATATTGAAAGATTATACACAGAGAAAAGATCACCAAAACCTTTATGGGAAAGGCTCGCTGATGATGCGAGTAAGCATGATCCAGAAGGATGGAGGGCCATTGGTGACTATCCTTACGAAAATACTGTTACGATTTTCTTTGACGAGGAAAATGAAGGTACGATGTACTCTCTGGATAGTTGCAAAGATGTGGTAAACCTTATTTCTGAATGCCCTGGCTTTGTCTTTTATGTAACCAATAGTGATTGTAGTTTCTTGCTGTGCCATAACGACCATGATTATCTTATTGGGACTGGTGAAGCGAAAGGCTGGGTCGGAGAGATGTAAATTTTTTCTGTTGTAATGCAGTGATGTTACAAACAAAGGGCTTAGGCAGTTTGGGTCATCCCAGTGTTTTAATGTTTCGTCGTCGCCTGCTCTCGTGAATACGATTCCTTTGGCCCCTTCGTCGATGGCTAATTGGGCTGTATTGAATGGCTCTTTGGTGGAGTTGAAGTTGCAGCTATGTGGTGAGGGGGTGATCGGTTTGTTGGATTCTTCGTTGAGAGTCGTTAGTAAGTCTTGGGTTCCTATTGCGTGTATCTTTAATGGGGCGTAGTGCTTCGGGAACTGAAGAAGTTTTACTTTGGTTCGTTCATTTTTGATTAATACAGGGTGCTGAGGTGTTTTGTGAGGCGTTCTGTGCTAAATGCATTTGCCATCGGGTTTGATTTTTAGCCAGCCTTTCTTTTTGTTGTTGAAAGATATGCTGCCTCGAATGGTAGTAAGTTCATTTACGGATAGTGGGCTTTTATCTATGGGGCGTCGGAAGCTAATCGCAGAACCGTCAATCTCGCTTTGCATATATCCACTTTGGCTTTTCTCGTGGAAAGGGGTTTAAGTTCAAGGCGACCCCGGAAACGGATATTAACCCTGCAGGAGCTTGGATAATGGAGGCGTTTAAAATAGTGCCGGGTATAAGGGGTGTCTGTGCGGGTAATGTGATCTTGTTGCTCATCGGTCGTCCTAACCTTGAGTTTGTAAGTTTCTTTGAGTTGCCAGGGTTTTTTTGTGTCTCATTGATAAGGCTTGTATAGAAACCGCTCAAGCGCGGGCTGAGTTCAGGTGCTCGATGCCTTTGGAGAGGGTAAAGTTGACCCATTGGCAGTTCGTCCTCGCGAAACTTGGCTGATGATTATATTTTGAATTAAAGGTTTGTTTGCTTGGTATGTAGTCTCGTTGTGCGGAGTGGTGTTATCTTGAGGGAGGGCTGCGCCGATTATTGTTGCTGATAGAGTCACTGCAAGGGTAAAAAGAACAAATATCTCAATAAACCGCTGAATAGCTATAGTTCAAAATCCATTTTTAGGCTGTTCGAAAAGTTTTGGCCGAGAACCAGTAAATGGAGTAAACCTGTTTCTGGTGTAGCCTTGGGTTTGGATGTAAGTGCCTGCTAACGTGCAGAACAAGGTGGAAAATAAGAAAAATTCTCATTTTTTAGTCGATGGTATAGTTCAGGTGTTCGCTACAGGCCTTTTATTTTGGGGTGTTGGCGATATTTGCCTCTATTTCTTGTGATTCTAGTACTTAGCTTGGAAAGCTTTGCGATGTAATGAAACTGACAAGGGTGAAGTCAGTAAGTTTGTTTGTCTCGGTGAGAGCACTGCAACTTCCTTTGTTCAGCGTATCCCTCAAGCCCTCTGGGTTTGACGGGAGGGAGGTTTTTAGGACTCTCAAACCTGCTAACCGAGTGACTTCGACTCCTAGAATCGTGTAAGGTAATTCACTTCAGAATATGCAGTGTTGGCGTAACTAATCTTAGTTAACAGAGCAATCTATTGGCTATTAAGCGCCTTGACAAAGGGAGGTGCGTGCTGGTCGAAAGAGCCAAAAATTAGGGAAGATGAAAGTAGATGGTAAATGTGGAGCACTTATTTCGTTATAAGCATAGTACGGCGTTAACCGGAAAGAATGGCAACTATCAACTCCAAATAGCGACAGAACAACAAAACAAACAAGATTCCGCTTATTTTCAAGGAACTTTGGCCCAGCCGATGGAGACTGCTCGTTGCCTGAGGGCTATCTCCATTTTGGTCGGTTCCCGCTATTACGTCCCGCCAGCTATGCTAGCAAAAATTCTTAGAGAAGCTGACCCTGTCGTTACTGCCAGCCGGAGTATGCTTCGATTTGAGGGTTTCTCTGCTTGCTGCAGTACTTATGGAAGGTTAGATATTCTTGAAGATGGCTTTTCCGCCGATAAAATCGTCCCAGGTACTACCAATATCGATTTCCAGGCTGAAATGAGGGCTTCTCTCTCGAAAGTACGCTCAAATAGCAAGCTGGAGATGTCATTTGGGGCTGATGCGTTTGAACTAGTTGCTGATGAGCATCCTGTCGTTGAACGAAAAGTGAAGCTGCCTCTGCGTTGGATAAAAGGTTTTTCGGAGGTGCAAGCTCAGCAGCTAGATATGTCGTTGATGTTTAACGTATCGCGGGGAGATGCCATTCGTTTTTTTAGAGAGTTGCCGAGAGCCAAGACACGACACCCCGCTTGGGTTGTTGCCGCAGGTAAAGGTGTGCGCTTATCGCATCGCGAAGTTAAAAAGGGAGTTAGGGTCAAAGGGTTGGAGCGATTGCGCGTGCTAGAAGATTTGGTCCAACTTTCTGATAGCTTAAGTATCTACAAAGACAGTGGTGATTCATTATCGGCTTGGGTGCTATCAATTGGCCCACAACGGTTTACTTTAGTATTGAGCGCTGAACCGTGGCGAGGTTTTTCAGGAGAAGGGAAATTACTTACAGCATTAGCAACAAAGAATAACGAGGCAACGCTAGCTAAAGTTAAGAGCTCGCTGGTCTGGCAAGAAGCTATAGCACCTGATGAATTAGCCTCTTCTTTAGGAGAGTCCCCGCAAGATGTAATTACGGCATTGTCTATATGCGCATCCAGCGGTTTGCTTGGTTTTGATGTTTTTACAGGTAGGTATTTTCATCGTGTTCTTCCATTTGATATGTCTGCAATTGAAGGGTTATCACCTCGGTTGAAAAGTGCCCGTAAACTTGTTGATGACAATGTCGTGTCCTTAACCGTCTCGGGTGATGAAATATGTGCAGAAATAACAAGTAGTGATGTTGTGCATAGGGTCCGTATTTCTTCAGAGGGTGATCAATGTACTTGTCCGTGGTACGCAAAACATCAAAGTGATCGCGGCCCTTGTAAGCATGTTTTGGCGACGTATATTGTTGCTGAGGAGTCCAAATGACTAAAATACTGAATGAAACAGAGCTTTCCTTGATAATAAGTGAGGCTAAGCTGGATGAAGATAGTGTTTTTGAAATGTTGATTGACCTACCGAATGAGGGCAGAAGAAAATTATCAAAAGTTGCCATTCGGATACTCAAAGAGTTACATGATGGCCCGCCGAGCTACGGTCTTGACGAACCCGCTAGGGAACTATTTCTTAAGAAGAATCAGCTCGTCAAAGCCATAGTATATGCGACAGCAACATTACCTGAGATTAAGAAGCTAGGTTGGAGAATTCGGGCAGACTATGAGTTGGCAAACAAAATCATTACATTGTTCAAACCCGACTGGGTAGATGAATGGACAGAGTGGCTGCTTGAAGAATCCCCAGGCAATTTCTACCTTGTCAGAAAGCTGTATCTTGCAGGTTTCTGTATAAAGCCTGATGGCGAGAACTATGTGCTAGGCATGATATCGACTTTAGGGCGTTGGCGAGACGCAAACCTGATGGAAACATTAAGGCAGTCGCCCGAATTGATGGAAGAAGATTTATGGAAGATATTTTCTATTGAAGGTGGGGGGCAATTTAGCCTTGCAGCCAACGAAAAATATAACTTTGGAACGACAGCAACATCTTGGACAAAGGCGTTGGTGGCATTGTCAGATAGCGGCGAGGTTTCTCGTGAGCGGCTGTTAGATTCCAGTTTAGATGCATTAGACCAGGATTTTGCTCAATTTAGAGCTGGATGGTTTTCTCGTTTCCATGAAGCTTTATCTCCGACCCCCGAGGAGCGTGCAGAAAGAACAAATAGATATTTACATTTGCTTGGGAGCCGGATTCCACCAACAGCGACCTTTGCATTAAAAGCCCTCTCGATTGTTAACAAAAAGGAAGGTCTACCTGTTGCAAGGTATATGGATCATGTACTACCTGCAATTGAAGCAAGAACGAAGTCTACAGTGATGTTGGCGCTGCGAATTCTTGAAAGTCTAGCGAAAAACAATCCCAATCAAGCTAATGAACTTGCGGGTATCGCGGCATCTGGATTGATCCACGAGAGCACAGATGTACAGAAGAAAGTCCTGGATATTATCGATAAGTATGGTATTGCCAGTGATGAAGAGATATCAAGAACTGTCGCACTTAATGCACAGAATATAGCGCCTTCATTGCAAAAAAGATTGAAGTTGTGGGTTGATGAAATCGAGATTGTTGACGATGAAGCTACTGATGATGAATTGGGCTTAAACGTTGCTGATGCCCAACCCGCTCGGCGTATATCACCGATAGATACCTTAGACGATTTGTTAGAAAGATTTTCTTTTGTACTGGAAAACCCTGATGATCCCGTTGAAATTGAATCGGTACTTGATGGCATTCTTAGGATTGAAATTCCGAGGTTGGATGAATTTAATAGGCTTGTCGGCCCACTTGGGAAAAGGGCTAAGGCTCTAGTAAAGAGACGGCCTGATAATTGGATTATCTACAATCTTGCAATATTGGCGCTGAGCTATGTCGATCGAAAAAATCGATTTCCGGCGGATCCTGTATACAATTTTTCGGGGAGGATCCATCTCTTCTTTCGAAGTCATTTCGAATACGTTGCAGATAATATTGAGGCGGGGAATGTTCTACCATTATTGAGTATGCCGACGCACGGTCGTGCCTTTATCAACCCTGAAGTATTAATATCTCGGTATGAAACACTCATTGATTTAAGGACGGAGCCTCCTGTCCCAGAGCAAGTCCTTTCTCTTCTTAGGCTTGATGTCAAAGAATCAATAGGTGAAAGCGTAGTGTTATCATCTGGTACAAATGAATTTTCACAAGCTGTGTTATTTGCGATGGGTAAGGATGTGCCAATAGGTGATACAGCCGCTCTATGGGTTGCTGCTGCTTGTGTACGAGATCCTTATGGAGAATGCCAGGAAGTGCTTGCACGTTTTGGCGCGATTGGTCCGGATACGGGATTGCCTGCTAGTTATAGATATTGGGTTGACGTAGATGAATATACTTGGTGTTGGCTGAAATTGGAGAGTGATCCAGAAATACCTTTAGATGCTTCCTCGGATCATCTAACAATGTTGTTTCATGGTAGGCACGGACTTCAGTATTCAAATAGTGAGTGTAGTGAGGATGAGGGGGTTATACGTTGGGCTGCGACCATATGGCCAAGCAATTTGGAGTCTTTTTTTTGTGATGGCTCAAAAGGAATCGGTCTTGATGATAATGCTCAATGGCATAGGAAGGCTTTTTTCGAACCGTTGATTGAAGTTGATGTCCCGTTAAAGGAGATGGCAATACTTCTAGTTGCAATCGGATTGGGTGCTGTGGAGCCTGGCCTCAAAGGAATTGCTACTGACATTGTCATCACCTCGCTAGATGATGGCCGGCTAGATGTGCCTAAACTGGCTGAATGCATGGGGGAATTATTACCTACAGGTTACATAACTGTTGCTCGCTGGACGAAAGTATTGAAGGATATAGCGACAGTATCCGGCAGACATGCATTAGCGGTCAGAAACCTTGCATATTGCGGACCAAAATGATCACCCTCTGCGGTCCAAAGTGATCACCTCTTGCAGTTGAACGTGATCACTCTTTGCAATTCAAAGTGATCACTTTTAAGTAGTTAACGCAGAGAG
>MAAC01012500.1_pt1 | contig 10117 bp, 8 predicted proteins | sample 1115981 | NCBI WGS metagenome assembly MAAC01 (sample SAMN04961126, study PRJNA320927) | seawater metagenome | isolation source: sample BD02T64 sea water enriched with oil for 64 days | place: USA:Gulf of Mexico | collected 2013-07-27 | reverse complement strand
TAGTCACTTGATCTGGCGCAGTTTTAGTTCTTTTAATTATTAATTTATTTAATGCATTAAGGTATGCATTAGCAGAAGCTACTAAAGTATCAGTATCAGCTGCTTGACCTACTGTTGTTTTGCCTTTTTCCTCAATTCTAACACTCACTGTTGCTTGTGCGTCAGTTCCTTCTGTAACAGCATGCACGTTGTATAACAAAAGTTTAACATCATGAGGGTAAAGATTTTTTATACATTTAAATATTGCATCAACTGGCCCATCACCTGTTTCTGTTGCAGATTTAACTTCACCATAAACTTCTAAGGTCATCTCTGCTTTTTGAGGTTCGCCTGTTCCAGCAAAAACTTTTAAAGATTTTAATTTAATAACGTTATCATCTGTTACTAAGTTGTCATCTATAATTGCTGCAATATCTTCATCGTAAATATGTTTCTTCTTATCTGCTAAGATTTTAAATCGCTCAAATGCTGCATTTAATTCTTCATCTGTAACATTATCAAAACCTAAGTGTTTAATTGAATCTCTAAATGCTGCTCGACCAGAATGTTTTCCTAAGATTAACGTACTTTGTTTATATACACCCACATCTTCAGGTCTCATAATTTCATACGTCTCTTTATTTTTCAACATTCCATCTTGATGGATCCCACTTTCATGTGCAAAAGCATTTTTCCCAACAATAGATTTGTTTTGTTGTGGTTCAACTCCTGTAATGGTAGCAACCAATCTAGATGTTGCATAAATCTCAGGTGTATTAATGCCAGTGTATAAATCTCCAAAAGCATCTTTTCTAGTCTTTATTGCCATTACCGCTTCTTCTAAGGCAGAATTACCAGCTCTCTCACCCAAACCATTGATTGTTACTTCAATTTGTCTGGCACCACTTAAAACAGCCGCCAAAGTATTTGCTGTTGCCATTCCCAAATCATTGTGATTGTGTACAGATATAATTGCTCTATCGCCTGCAAAGTCAGATAATTCTTTAACCATTGATGCTAATTCTGTTGGCATTCTGTATCCTACAGTATCAGGCAAGTTAATTGTTCTTGCACCTGCAGCTATTACAGCATCCATTACTTCTTTCATAAAAGGAATTTCAGATCTTCCTGCATCTTCTAATGAAAATTCAACATCATCAACAAAAGTTCTAGCATATTCTACTGCATGAACAGCTCTTTTAATTACTTCAGCTTCACTCATTTTTAATTTATATTTCATATGAATAGGTGATGTTGCAATAAAGGTATGGATTCTCCCACTCGCTGCTTTTTGAACTGCTAATCCTGATTGTTTAATATCATTATCAATAGCTCTTGACAAAGAACAAATTGTTGAGTTTTTTACCAAGTTGGCAATTTGACTAACCGCATCAAAATCTCCTGGAGATGCAGCTGCAAAACCAGCTTCAATGACATCAACACCCAACTTTTCTAATTGTAATGCAACTTTAATTTTTTCATCTGTATTCATTGAACAGCCGGGGCTTTGTTCACCATCTCTTAAAGTAGTATCAAATACTATTACTTTATTTTTATCCATGTTGTAAACCTTTATAAATTGGTATGATTATATCTTTTTTTTAATAAAAAGATAAAAAGTTATTTTGTGATTGTTATATTTAGTTGTTAAATATTAGAGTGAGTAATTGAGGAGTAGAGAAGAGTTTACACTTTTTATGAAATGGTTATTAATAAAATCAAATATTTTCATTATTCTCTCCTGGTTTTTGTGTGAAAGATTATAGTTAATTATTATTTATTTGTCAAGAATTTTTATTGGATTATATTAAATTGTAGAATCAAGGAGAAAGGTCTTAAATAATTAAGACCTTCGTAGATTATTTTTCTTCGTTTTGAACAGTTGCTTCTGTTTCACTTGAATCTGTATCTAATACTTCATCAAAGTTTAGCTCTTCATCATTTGAAACTTCAGAAGTTTTTTCTTCTTTTGATTCACTTTTTACTTTTGTTTTAGTTGAATCTTTTTTCTCATCTTCATCTTTGATTTCATCAGAATGCAAGTCTTCAGCTTCAAAAATTGTTCCACCATTATCTTTAATGATTTCTCTTACTCTCTTACCTTCAAGCACTTCAATTTCAAGTAGTTCTTCTGTCATTTGTTCAATAGACTCAGAATTATCTCTTAGAGCTTGTAGTACCACATCATATCTTTCATTTAATAAATCTTTGACATGAGTATCTAAATTTTTTGCCATATCGTCAGAAAAATCTTTTTGTGTTTGTCCACCTAAAAATTGATTTTGTCTTTTTTCAAGTACCATAAGTCCAGCAACATCACTCATTCCATAAACAGAAGCCATAGATTTAATAATATCTGTTGCTCTCTCTAAGTCATTTCCAGCACCCGTTGAAACTTCACCAATAAATACTTCCTCAGCAGCTCGTCCACCTAATAAAGTATCTACTTCCGCAATAAGCTCATGTTTTTGCATCAAGTATTTATTTTCTTCTGGTGTGTTTAAAGTATATCCAAGAGCGGCAAGTCCACGTGGAACTATTGAAACTTTGTTTACTTTTTTAGCACCTTTTGTAATCTCAGCAATTAAAGCATGTCCACTTTCATGATAAGCAACAATTTTTCTCTCTTTTGGAGAAATTCTTCTACTTTTTTTCTCTAATCCAGCGATTTGTCTCTCAACTGCTTCTTTGAAATCTTCATTTTCAACAATCTCTTTGTTAGCTCGACCAGCTAAAAGAGCTGCTTCATTAATAATATTTGCTAAATCGGCACCAGCAAGTCCAGCTGTCATTCTTGCAATATCTTTGATTTCCACATTTTTAGCCAGTTTAACATCTCTAATATGAACTTTAAGAATTTCAATTCTACCTTCGTAATCAGGTTTATCAACTAAAACTTGTCTATCAAATCTACCTGGTCGTAATAAAGCAGGATCAAGAACTTCTGGTCTATTTGTTGCAGCTAAAACAATAACAGGAGCACCTTCAGATGAAAAACCATCCATTTCAGCCAGTAATTGATTTAGAGTTTGTTCTCTTTCATCATTACCACCCATTGGTCCACCGCTAGCTCTACTTTTACCAATAGCATCAATTTCATCAATAAAGATAATTGCAGGTGCTACTTTTTTTGCTTGTTCGAATAAATCTCTAACACGACTAGCTCCAACTCCAACAAACATTTCAATAAATGAAGATCCAGATACAGATAAGAACTCAACATCTGCTTCACCAGCAACCGCTTTTGCCAATAATGTTTTTCCAGTTCCAGGAGGACCTACTAATAGAACACCTTTAGGAATTTGAGCTCCAAGTTTAATATAACGCTCAGGCGCTCTTAAAAACTCAACGATTTCAGCAACTTCTTCTTTGGCTTCTTTATTACCAGCCATGTCTTCAAACTTCACATTTGGTTTTTCACTGTCAATCATTTTTTTAGAGCTTCCCATGCCAAGGATTCCTCCTCCGCCTCCACCCATACTTTTTTGCATTCGTTTAGCTAAGAACATCCAAATTGCAAAAAAGATAAAAATTGGTAAAATCCAACCAAATAACATATCCGCTAAAAAGTTCTCTTCATTAATTCCACCATAACCAATGTTATGTTTTTCTAAAGAAGGGATTAATGTGTTATCAGGAATAACTCTTCGTGCAGTGTATGTTATTGCTCCGCCATTAGGAGATTTGGAGACACCTTTGATGGTAGTATTACCAATTCCAACATATTCGATTTGTCCAGTTTTTATTAATTGTTTTAAATCAGAATAAGCAACTGTTTTATGTTGTGTTTTTCCGTAAGCATTAATATTCGAATTACCCGTTTGCATTCCTTCATCTTGAGGGAATATTGTTTTAAAAGCAAGAATAGTAACAACAGAGAATATTGCAAATACCAATAATGGATTGCCATTAAAAAAATTGTTATTGTTGTTCTGATTATCTTGATTTCTATTTTTCTTTTTTTTACTCATTAAATTAACTCCTGTTTATTTCTAAATACTACAGTAACCCATTCATTTTTTTGAATTACTTCTAATTGTTCTAAACTTTTATATTTTTTTAAAACTTTATCAATATGTTTATCTAATATACCTGATAGTATTAATATACCATCATCTTTTAAGCATTTTTTTAAATCTTTTTCAATCATTATTAAAACATCAGCAACTATATTAGCAACAACGATATCATAAGTATTCTGACTTTTAGTAGCACTACCAACCCAAGATTTGTTGAGTTTGGCATCATTTCTTTTGAAGTTTTCGCAGGCATCAGATACAGCGAAATCATCTGTGTCGCAGATATCAACTACAGCATCTAGTTTTGAAGCTCCAATTGCCAATATTCCGCTTCCCGTACCAACATCAAGTAGAGAGTTACCTTTAGTTACATATTTACCCATTGCAAGTAAACAATTGCTAGTAGTCTCATGATGTCCTGATCCAAATGATAGTGCTGGATCTATAATAATATTTAATTTGTCATTTTTTGATTGTTCCCAAGTTGGGTGTATATAGAATTTTCCAACTTCCACAGCTTTTACTGCTTCTTTGTATTTATTAACCCAATCTTCATTTTTTAACTTTGATAGTTTTGTATCGCAATCGATATTCATTTGTTTTGAAAACTCGATGATACCGTATTCGATCTCTTCTAAATTTTCTTCACTTCTTAAAGTTATGCATCCAGTACTTTCTTCTATTGCTTCATCAGTTAGTGCTGATATTAAATCCAAAAAGAGTTCGTACTGAGATTGGGGGTTTATTTGTAGTTCGTAATAATCTTCAACCAATGATTGCCTTTGTATAAAATGCAGTTATTCTATCTAATTAAGGTTAAAAGAAAGATTTTATCATGTCTCTCATTATGTCTGGTTCTTTAATGGTATTAATAATCTCTCGAAAGGCATTAGCACCTTGATATCCTTTAGAATATGAATGTAAAAATTTTCTAAACATTACAACACCATGTTCCCCATGAAATTTAATCATAGCATCCATGTGTTCAATGATAACTGACCTTTTTAATTCTTGATTCACATCTTCTACACCGTGTTTAACTTGATAAAACACCCAAGGCTTACCAATGGCACCACGTCCAATCATAACACCAGCAGCACCAGTATAAGCCAATACTTCTTTTGCTTTATTATAATCTTTAATATCACCGTTTGCAATTACAGGAATAGATACATTATCAACAATAGCTTTAATCGCATCGTAATCCACAGGTGCTTTATATTTTCCAGCTCGTGTTCTTCCATGAACAGATACAAAATCAACACCACATGCTTCAACTACTTTAGCAATTTCAACAGGTATTTTTTCATCAACACCAATTCTGATCTTTGCAGTTGTGTATTGTTTTTTATTGTATTTTTTAACTGTTGATAATATTTCTTCTAATTTTTTTAAATCTCCTAAAAGATTAGAACCAGATCCATGGTTAAATACTTTGGGTGCAGGACACCCACAGTTTAAATCAATTCCATCAATTCCATCAATATCGTTTAATATTTCAACCGCATCTCGTACAAGTTCTGGTTTATTTCCCGCAATTTGAACAAAATAGGGATCTTCAATGGGCGATTTTTCAATCATTTTTAAAGTACGCTCTGATTTATAAACCAAAGCATTAGAAGAAATCATTTCAGAAATAGTCAGGTCTGCTCCAAATTTTTTAACAACAGAACGGAAGGGTAAGTCAGTATATCCAGCAAGGGGTGCCAACACCATTAAGGGTTGGCTAAAATCTAGTTTTTTCATATTTATTTAATATAACAAAGAGAATCTAAGGTATATTGTTTTCCTGAGTCTTTTAAATCTAAGAGTGCTTTATATGGTAACAACTCATCTTGAGCTGTACTACCAAATATGTCTCTAATATTGTCCAACATCTCATATTCAAAGAGAACATAGAGGTATGAATCTAAAGCCAAATCATTGTTATTTGAAATTTCTTCAAATATTTTCAATAAGTCATCTGGCAACATATTATTTTTATACAATTTTGCAAGATATATAAAATCTTGTCTAGAAAAATCAACATTTTTAATATACTTAATCACTTCTTCTTTACTTAAAGAAAAGTCAGTTTGTTCAGAATCTCTTTTAAAAAGTTCAAGAATCATTTCTTTATCAAGCTTAATATTAGCAAGCACTTTTTTAACAGTAGTCATACTTTTGTGAGCCAGAACTGTAAAATATGCTTTTTTAATAATCTCGCTTTTATGATTAGCAGGTCGTTTTAATATCTCTAAACAATAATCAGCATCAGTGTTAACTCTGTTATTGTTGTTTATAATCATTAACGGGTTAGCTTCATCTAACTTTAACTCTTTTGGAGTTAAATATGTTCCTGCATGTATACTTTTTACTTTTTCAACGATTGCATTGATTTCTGTATTAGATGAGTTAAAGTTTCCATCTTTTGGTACCAAATTAACTTGAGACAAGATTTCAGATACATCTCTAAATGCTTGTCTTTTATAAAGTTTGATATCGTTTTTATACAAAAGATTATTTTTAATAGATTCTAAAATATTCTCTTCATCTTTTACAATAGCTCTGTTTCCAAGATATCCCTTAAATCCATAAAAGAACATGTGAAGAATTGATGCTACTAAAAGTAGTAAAGTAGGTAATAGTATCCATACAAATACTGGTAATTGAAGAGATATATCTGAAATTATAATTTCATAGGAACCAAGTTCAAGTGAAAATATATATCCAGCAACTAAAACAATTAATAAAATTGAAAATATTACGTATTTTTTAAGTCCCATTAAAAATCCTTTATTATTCTTGTTCACCCTCGTATATTTCTCTACATGGTGTACAATATTTTGCAAATGGTTTAGCTCTTAATCTTCCTAGTGCAATTTGTTCATCACACATTTCACAAACACCATAAGTTCCTAGTGTAATTCTTTTTAAAGCAGATTCAATCTCTTCAAGTTCTTTAACTTGTTGATTTGCAATGATACCTTCTTTAAAACTATCACTACTTACCTCTGCATAATCAAATTCGTCATTACATTCTGAATTTTTTAAAGAGTCAATGCTATCTCTACTTTCTTGAATATTATTTTTTATTAATGCTAGTCTATCTATTAGAATTTCTTTCAACTCTTCGATTTGTTTTTTATTCGCCAAAACTTGCCTTTTTAATAGTTTTACGGATTATACTCAATCATAACTAAATTATTTATGATATGGATGATTATTGTTGATACAAAGTCCTCTAAATATCTGCTCCATCAACACTACATGCGCTATTTTGTGTGCCATTGTTAATTCACTTAAACTTATTTTAGCGTCACATAATTGCAAAAATTCATTGTTAAAACCATAAGCTCCACCAATAAAAAAATTAATTGTAACTTTATCATCAATGAGTTTGGCAAACTTAAAACTGTCAAGTTTTTTTCCTTTAACATCTAAAGCAATATTAAAACCCTGCATATGTGGTAAAAATGCATCTGTATAAGCTTGTTGAGATTCTCGCTGACCAATCATTTGAGCTTTTGAAATTTTCTTATTAAACATATTGAAACTTTCAACTTTTGCATACTTGGAAGACATTTTAATAAAATCATTTGAGATAAGATCAAATTCGTCGTTGTTTGATTTGGCTATAGAATAAATATTAATTTTATGCAAGAGTGTTCCTTTAGTGTGTAAATAAACCTGAACCAATAACATTATAAGATGTATTGTCAATTATATCACTTAATTTAACCCCACCAATAGCACAAACAGGATGTTTGGATATTTTTGCCAAATAAGGTAGTTTATCACCCAGTTGATTTTGTACATCTTTAGTTGTGGTTGTTTTATATGCACCCAATCCTATATAGTCAATATCAAAATTATTTGCTTCTAAGATTTCAATTTCATCGTGAGTGGATAAACCTAAAATTTTATCACCGATTTTTTTTCGAATCAACTTTAATGACAAAACTCTATTATTTTTAACATAGGAATCTAAATCTTCTTGCCCAATATGTAAACCATCAGCATAGGCAATTAAATCTATTTTATCGTTAATTATAATTGGTAAATTGCAGTTGTTTTTTAAGTACTTTAAGTTTTCTTTTTGTATGTCTAAATTATTAATTTTATCGCGATATTGAATAATTTTCACATGATGTTGTTTGCAGATTTGTAAATATTGTTCTAAAGTAGTATTGTGTTTTGTTAATAACTCATAATCACATAAAGCGTAAATAGAAGGCTTCAATGGCGAATTTTGAGGCCTTCTATTAATAGAGTATATTTGGAATTCTTTTCTGTTCACAGCTTTCTTAACTAACCAGTTGTGCATCTTTTTTAAATAAAGTTAATAAATCAGATAAAGTCTTTTTCATATCATTTCTATTTACCACCATATCAATTGAACCATGTTCTAATAAAAACTCAGCTCTTTGAAATCCTTCTGGTAAATCAGCACCAATAGTTTGTTTAATAACTCGCTGACCTGCAAATCCTACCAAAGCTCCTGGTTCTGCCATGATGATATCACCAAGTAGTGCAAAAGAAGCAGATACTCCACCCATAGTAGGATCTGTTAACACAGAGATATATGGAAGACCTGCTGAATCTAATCTTTTAAGTGCAGCAGAGGTTTTTGCCATTTGCATTAAAGCAAAAGTACTTTCTTGCATTCTAGCTCCTCCACTAGCACTCACAATAATTAAACCTTGATTCTTTTGAATACTTCTGTTAATTGCTCGTACAATCTTTTCACCCTCAACAGAGCCCAAACTTCCACCCATAAAAGAAAAGTCAAATATTGCTATTTGAACAGGAACTTCATTGATAGTGCACTCACCACTTACAACAGAAGATGTACGTCCTGTTTTAATCAATGCTTCATCCACTCTTTTTTTGTATGATTTTTTATCAACAAACTTTAATGGATCAGTAGGTTTTAGATTTGAATCATATTCTTCAAAACTTCCTTCATCACAAATAATTTCTATTCTTCTTTGTGCGCCTACTCTCATATGAAAATTACATTTGGGACATATATTATTTTGATTTTCAACCTCTTTAAAAAACATTAATGCGCTACATTCAGGACATTTAATCCAATGACTTGGTGCATCTTTTTTTTCTGGTTGTTCTTTTTTATCAAAAGAAATTTTATTAAATAAGTTTTTTAAATCCATAATATCTCCTAGTATTTATATAAGGCGTATTTCTACGCCTTTGTGTTATTTTTTTAGTGCTTTAAATATGTCTAATTCGTCAAGTTGTTCCCATGGGTAATCACTTTGACCAACTTGTCCACGACTTGCCACATCTGCATAAAGAAATGTTTCTTCACTTGGCTTATCAAGGTCAAATTTTTCAGTTATCCATCTTGGAGTTAATGAAAAAGTATTCATTACAAATGTTGACAATCTGTCATCATCTAATAATGTGTATGTACCAAAAGTATCAACTGAAACTGAAGTTGGTTTAGCAACACCAATTGCATATGATAATTGTACATTACATTTTTTTGCAAGTCCCGCAGCAACTACGTGTTTTGCAATCCAACGTGCAGCGTATAATCCAGATCTATCAACTTTAGTATAATCTTTAGAACTTTGTGCTCCACCACCAATTGGTGCATATCCACCAAATGAATCAACAATTAATTTTCTTCCAGTTAATCCTGAATCATGAAGTGCAGAGTGATTTACATATCTTCCAGTTGGGTTGATATGAATAATAGTACTTTTTGGATCATATAATTCTGTTGGTAATCCTGTATCATCAATTAAACCCTGAATCAACGTTCTAACTTCAGAAATATCCATATCTTCAACAGAAGGTGCACTTACAACAATTGTATGAATTTTTTGAGGTTTACAATTTTCAAAGTTTTCTTTATTCCCATAATCAATTGTAACTTGTGTTTTAATATCAACACCTAGTTTATGATTATGATTTAAAGCATAATTGTAAACTTTATCAGCTAACATTCGTGCATAGGTAATGGCTGCTGGCATAAAGTCAGCTGTTTCATTGGAAGCAAAACCAAACATAATTCCTTGATCTCCCGCTCCAATTTCACCTGTTTCTTGATCAACACCTTGACTAATATCAGGACTTTGTTGATTTAATAAAACTTGAACTTGTACATCATC
>MAAC01018464.1_pt1 | contig 10118 bp, 11 predicted proteins | sample 1115981 | NCBI WGS metagenome assembly MAAC01 (sample SAMN04961126, study PRJNA320927) | seawater metagenome | isolation source: sample BD02T64 sea water enriched with oil for 64 days | place: USA:Gulf of Mexico | collected 2013-07-27 | reverse complement strand
AAACATCTCAAACTGGCACAAAAGCTACCATTGTTTGTCGTCGGCTTCGGTGTGCTGGTGACAGTCACTCTCGTACTACTCAGTAATATGAGCTTCAAAAAGAACACAATTACGAGCACTGAAGAACACTTTCAGTCGCTCGTTGCGGATCGTGAACTGGCTTTGAAAACGTTTATGGAAAACGTCGATGCAGATATCCTGACCATGGCGGCTGCGCCTTCGACGGCAACAGCTGTGGAACGGTTCACCACGACATGGCATGGCCTGGATGGCGATCCGGGGCAGGTGCTGCGTCAGGCATACGTCAGCGATAACCCAAATCCGCTGGGCCAAAAACACATGATGACCCGGGCACCCGGTGATTCTCCCTATCATCTACACCATGAGCAGTACCATCCCGGCCTTCGGACCTTGATGGAGCAAAAGGGATATTACGATGTCTTTATGATCAACATGGCCGGTGACATTGTTTATACGGTTTTCAAAGAAGCCGACTATGGCACCAACTTGTTGAATGGCACCTACAGGGCTTCCGGGCTGGGTGAGGTGTTCCGCGCTGCTACCAACGGGTCGCAGGGTGAGGTGCATTTCTCTGATCTTGAAGGATATGCGCCCAGCAATGGCGCTGCAGCGGCCTTTATCTCTACACCCATCGTAAGCAACGGTGGCGAAACCATCGGCGTGCTTGCCTTTCAGCTTCCTGTAGATCTGTTGACCAACATCACCAACAACTCGGACGGTCTGGGCGAATCGGTTGAAATATATTTGGTCGGGGAAAATTTGCTGGCGCGAACAAATTCGCGTTTTGACGGTGGGTTTCAGGTTCTCGACGAGATGAGATCAAGCGACCAGATCCAGTCCGCCTTAGAAGGCCGCAAGGCGTTTTATCACGACGCCATTGGCCTGAATGGGCAGCAGGTTATCGCGTTTTCCGACAGCATAAATTTTCATGAAGGTCATTGGGCCTTGGTCGCCGAGCAGGACTGGGCAGAAGTCATGGCGCCGGTGATAGCTGAACGTAATAAGCTGATATTGGCCTCTGTGATTTGTGCAACGGTGATGTCCCTGTTTGGATGGCTGTTTGCGCGTAGCATCACGCGCCCAATAGCACGAATTTGCGTGAGCATGGATACTGTGGCATCGGGTGATATGAACGGCAAAATCCCATCTGCGGCTCGGCATGATGAACTTGGTCAGATTGGCAAATCGCTGGTCAGTTTACGGGATGACCTGAAACAAGCCCGCAGCGCAGAAGAAGACCGTGCCGCGCAACAACGCGAGCAGGAGCACGTCGTCGAACAGCTGAGCATTGGTCTAGTCAATCTGGCCAACGGCGATTTCTCAAAGCCACTGGTTGAGCAATTCTCAGGTGACCACGAACAGCTGCGAAGCGACTTTAACCGCACCCTTGAGACGCTCAGTTCAACCATTGTCGAAGTGATCGGTTCAGCCGACAGCATCCGCGACGGGGCCACCGAAATCAGCCAGGCCTCGGATGATTTGTCCCGCCGGACTGAAAGCCAGGCGGCAACATTGGAACAAACCGCAGCGGCACTGGACGAGATGACCGCCAGCGTCAAATCAGCCGCCGAGGGGGCAACCCGTGTCGAATCGATTATGGGAGAAGCCAAGGCCGAGGCCGAGGAAAGCGACAAAGTGGTGCAGCACGCGGTGTCTGCCATGACCGAAATCGAGAGCTCCGCTCGGCACATTAGTCAGATCATTGGCGTGATCGACGATATCGCCTTCCAGACCAACCTTTTGGCGCTAAACGCAGGCGTCGAGGCAGCCCGAGCAGGCGAAGCAGGTCGTGGCTTTGCGGTGGTGGCATCAGAAGTGCGCGCCCTGGCGCAGCGCTCTTCGGATGCAGCGATGGAGATCAAGACGTTGATTAGCGACAGTTCAAAACAGGTCGAACAGGGCGTTGAACTGGTTGGCAAGGCTGGCGAGGCGCTGAACAGCATCGTTGGCCGGGTCGACCATATCTCGCAACTGGTGTCGGAAATGGCTGTAGGGTCGTCAGAGCAATCCATCGGCCTGGGTGAGATCAATATTGGCGTGACCCAGCTAGATCAGGTGACCCAACAAAACGCAGCCATGGTGGAACAAGCCACTGCAGCGAGCCATTTGCTGAACACTGACGCCACCAAACTGTCCAAACTGGTTTCGCATTTCAACACTGGCGGCGCCAGTCGCCAAGCTTTCACTGCCGACGTTGTCAATGTCTCCAGCCCAACAGCGCATGGGTCGGATTGGGAAGTTGAACCAGTGGCACAGCCGCGCGCAATCGCGGCGAATGGAGGCCCAGGCGCGGCGAACGTCTGGCAGGACTTTTAACCCCGGCCGGAGCCGGTTGCGAACACTGGAAGATCCCAGAACAGCAACCGGCTCCGGCTCCTTGAAACTGGTTGTCGTTCAACCACGCAAAAATGAAATGGGTAATTCTTTGTCTACCTTGAGTGTATTGATCGTAACATTGGACCGCGGATTTGCCCGGTCATTGCAGAGTCATATGGAATCCGCCTATCCGGGCATGCAGGTTCTATTGGCCAATAATCTGATGACAGCCTATAATCAGGCTGAATCTGTGCAGCCGACCTTTGCCTTTATCGAAGACGGCTTCACCAAACTTCCTGAATTTGAAATGATGATGGCGCTGTTTTCTGCGCTGGACACCCGTTGGGTGTCGGTAATGGACAGCCATTCGGCGGCACCCGCCCGCAAATCGAACCCGCTTCTGGACCGTGGCGCCGGCATTTTTGAGTTGAGCAAATCCGACCATCCGGTTCAGTTCGTGCAATATTTTGATATGATGGTAAAGGCACCGCGGCGCCAAGAAACCTCACGAGGGCCTTCATCAAATGGAGCGCAGGCGACTGCTGCCAACACCACTGACAAAATCATCCTGATCGGATCCTCCACCGGCGGGGTCGAGGCCCTGCGCAGCCTGTTGGTCGGCTTCCCGGCCAATTGCCCGCCAACGGTGATTGTCCAGCATACCGGCAAGAATTTTGGACCTGGGCTGGTGACTCTGCTCGACCGGATCTGCGCCGCAAATGTGGTTGCAGCCCAGGACAGTATCCAGCTGCAGCCCGGCACCGTGCATATTGCCGCCGGCCAATGCCAGCATCTTGGCCTGACTCCGCGCAAGCCACATCGCACCCGCCTGAAAGATGGCCCGGCGATTTCTGGCCACACTCCATCTGTGGATGCGCTGTTCAGTTCGGCAGTACCGTTTGCCAAGAATGTTGTGGCAACAATCTTAACCGGAATGGGTCAAGATGGCGCCAAAGGCCTGCTGGAACTGCGCAAGGCCGGCGCCGCCACCTTTGCCCAAGATGAGCAAAGTTCAGTTGTTTACGGCATGCCACGCGTTGCCTGGCAGACTGGCGCCGCACAAAAACAAGTCTCTTTGGCCCGCATGGCTGGAGCACTTCTTCAAGCTTGCAAGGCTTGAAAATACAATAGGAAGGAAGCCGCTTTGAGCTCTGTATTTGCTAACACTTCTTCGGTCACGGTCCTCCAGGGTGAATACCGCGTGTCCAACAGCCCTTCGGTGATGTTCACCACCGTTCTGGGTTCCTGTATCGCTGCTTGCCTGTATGATTCCGAAAGTGGCATCGGTGGCATGAACCATTTTCTGCTGCCCAGTACCACTGGCCAGGATAGCAAAAACGCCCGCTACGGGGTTCATGCGATGGAATTGCTAATCAACGGAGTGCTCAAGAAAGGAGCCAACCGAAATTTCCTCAAGGCCAAGGTATTTGGTGGCGCCAAAATGTCCGCCAACCTGTCTGACATTGGTCTGTCAAATGCTGATTTTGTGCAACGGTTTCTGCGCGACGAAGGCATCGCTTGCGTATCTTCCAGCGTCGGCGGCACCTCGGCCCGGCGGGTGCGGTTTCACCCAGTGACCGGCAATGCGCAGCAAACCCGGGTGGAGAATGACCGCCGTTTGGGCGAGCAAGAACGCGCCGCAGCAAAGCCAGTGCCAGCAGCGGTAGATGTCGGCGCGGTCACGCTTTTCTAGCATTGCTGTACTGGAAATGTTCAGGGTCGTTGCGTTTGCCAACACTGCGACCTTGAATACACGGGCACAAATCACCTCCAGATGCTGAGGTATGAGTTTCCTGGGATCTGTGTCTCGTGGCCGCCACCTGCGCGCCCTGCGATTGGTGTTCTCCACGGCCCCTTTTGCTAGTGTGCGGAAGGGTCGCAGAACATGGGGTAATCGCGGGATGCTTCGCTCTGAGCCATGTGTGTTTGGGGAAGCGCCCGTCTACCCCCGGAACGCTCGCGCGAACAATTCGTAAGCGCGCCCCAGAACCACAGCGCGTCGTATTCGAAACCGGCCCACTCGCTACGTGGCTTTTTCCATGCTTTGAGGGCAGATGGCTTACCCGCAGTCTGCATCGAAGCGCGCCATGTACAGAAAATACTGAGCGAGACGCTCAACAAGACTGATGCCAACGATGCAGATGGTCTGGCTCAGCTCGCAGAAACCGGTTTTTACAAGGCTGTGCGGGTTAAGTCATTCGACGCCATGCTGATCCGCACGCTGGTCGGCGCACGCACCCAACTCCTGACCATCACCACCCAGATCCGGGGTGTCCCGAAGACCTTCGGCCTCATCGTACCTAAAGGTATAGGTCGCGTATTTGATTTTAATGTCCGTGAGCTGCCTAAGAGCAAATGCGGAGGTTGGAAAGTCTGGTAAGTTTATGTGACTACACCATCAAGTTAAGGGCTGGCGGCTCTAGGCCCTCCGGTCGGCGTCCACCGATGCCAGAGTTTTTCCGGGTGCAGTTCGATAAATCAAGGCGGCGGTGGTTTGCGCCGCATGAGTATTGGCTTGCGTCTGCAACGATTCATGATGCGGTGATTTGCTGCACTCCGGATCAGCGGCGGATGCGTCGCCCACAATGGCCATCGCCTGACAGCGGCAGCCGCCAAAATCTACAGTCTTGCGGTCGCAGCTTTTGCATGGGTCTGCCATCCAATCGGTGCCGCGATAGGCATTGAACGCGGTGTTGTCATATCAGATGTCCGCCAGCGGGCGATCTTGTACTCGGTCAAATGTCAAATGTGGAATGGTTTGTGCGGCATGACAGGGCAAAACCTGCCCATCCGGCGTGACGTTCAATCCGGTGCTACCCCAGCCGCCCATACAACGTTTGGGGAAATTGCTGTGATAATCAGCAGGCACGTAGTCAATCACGAGCTGCCCTTTGAGACGCGTGCGTGCCTCGGTCACAATGCGAGTGGTCTCTTTGGCCTGCTCTTGCGTTGGCATCAGGGCGTCGCGATTTTTCAACGCCCAGCCGTGAAACTGTACTGTGGCCACCTCAATCCGCCGCGCGCCCATGTTTTGGGCCATTTTCAACATGTCAGGCAGTTGATGAAGGTTGCTTCGATGCAGCACCGCATTCAAGGTCAGCGGAAAGCCGATCTTGGCGATCCAGTCGGCCACCATCATTTTGCGGTCATAGCCACCACGGTGGCCGCCAATTTTGTCGGCCATTGCCGCGTCAGTCCCCTGCAGGGACAGCTGAATGTGATCCAGCCCGACCGCGTCGAGAACCCGCAGGCGCTTTGCGCTCAGGCCAATGCCAGAGGTGATCAGATTGGTATAAAGCCCCGCTTTTTGGGCTGCAGCAACCAGATCGGTCAGATCCCGGCTCGAGGCAGGCTCGCCACCCGAGAGATGCAGTTGTAGAATCCCCAGATCGGCTGCCTCCTGAAACACCCGGACCCAGGTTTCAGTCGGTAGTTCCGTCTCCTGAAGCGCCATTTCGACTGGGTTAGAGCAGTAGGGGCAGGACAGAGGGCACCGGTGGGTCAGTTCTGCCAACATGGCAATTGGCGGTGGGGCGGTAGTCATGGGGACACATCCAGAAATCTGCGGGCGCGCAGGGCGCCAAGGAACCCGGTGCAATCTTGGATGATTTGATCAACTGGCGCGTTAATTTTCGCTGCCAGTTTCTGGGTGATTTCTCCAAAACTGCGCTTGCCGTCCACTTCGGACAGGATGGCATGGCCCACCGCGTCTAGCGTGACCGCGCGTTCCGGAGCCAACAGCACCCAGATTTCACGGATCCGGTCGTAGTGCAGGCGGACGCCACGGGGCAGGGCAGGGAACTCTTGCGATTCCATCACGATGCCCTTTGCAACAACAGGCCTTCACCCGGAATCCAGGCGCCGGGCGGAATGCGGGCCGGTTCAACATAGGCCCCCCATAGCGCGTCGAGTTGTGACCACAAAACATTGGTTTTGAAGATCAGCGCGGCGGCAGCGGCATCCTGCTTTTCGGCGGTATCTGCGTGATCCAGCACCCAGCCGAGACCAAAGGCCACGTCCTTGGGGGCCTCGGTCAGGCGCTTGCGGAAATAGGACAAAGCGCTGTCATCGGCAAAATCATAGTTCTTCAACAACCCTTTAATTCGGTCCGCGTGAATTTTGGGCGCAAAGAGTTCGGTGAGGGAAGAGGCGACCGCCTCCAGTAAAGTTTTTTCGCGCACGTAGCGCACATAGGCGTCTACGGCGAAGATTGTGCCCGGCAAAATCCCCTGACGGGAGGCCACGTAATCAGGGTCCAATCCAACCGCCTCGGCCAGACGCAGCCAGCGGCGAATACCACCTTCGTTCTCGTCGGTGCCGTCGTGATCCTCGATCCGCGAGCGCCAGGCACGACGTAGGGCCGGGTCTTCGACCCGAGACATAAAGGCCGCGTCCTTCATTGGTATGGAATGTTGGTAGTAGTAGCGGTTGATGACCCAAGCGCGGACCTGATCCGGGGTGCAACCGCCACTGTGCAACAGATCATGGCACGAATGCAGATCGTGATACCGCTCGGCACCAATCTTGCGCAGGCGGGCCTCAAACTCTTCGCGGGATTGGGTCACAGCACTATCTCCATTCCATCATGTCCAATGATCCAGCCTGCGGCTTCTGCTTCTGCCTTTTCGGGCGAGGTCGGGCGTAGAACCGGATTAGTATTGTTCATATGGACAAAATTTTTTTGGCTAATATACAGGTCAGCAAAGGCGGCCAATGTGCCGTTTGGTCCACTCATCGACATATGGCCCATGCGTTTGCCGGTTTTCTGGCCCAGTCCTGCCCGCACCATTTCGTCGTCGCGCCAGAGTGTGCCGTCAAAGAACACAGCGTCCGCACCGTGCAACCGGGTCCGCAACGCGTCATTCAGGATAGCGCACCCAGGGATGTAATAGGCGGTTGTCTTGCCAGCTGTCAGCTGAACCCCACAGTTTGATCGCCAATCAGGTCGGTCTGCACTTCGTCGCCTTCCAGATACAGCGGCACTTTGCCCGGCACAGGAAACAGTGTCGCCAAAAGACCGGGGGCAAGGTCAAAGCTTTGCCCGGTGGCGATGGTTTGACGATCAACAACAGACGCGTTCGGCGCATCAAAGATTGTGTTGTTGGACATGACGTCGTGGATCGCGCCGGTGGCAAACAGCGAAAAGGGCTGCATTTCTCGCAGTGTAAGGAGCCCCGCAACGTGGTCGATATCACCGTTGGTTACCAGTACAGAACACAGTGGCAATGTCCGCAGGTTTGAGAGATGAAGGCAAGCAGTCTGTGCAAGCTGGTGTCGGATATCAGGAGAAGCGTTTAAAATCGCCCAGTCAATCCCATTGGTAGAAACCGCGAGGGAGGATTGTGTTTGCGATCGGATTTCACCCTTTCGGGCCAAATTGCAGTTTTCACAACCACAATTCCATTGTGGCAGGCCACCACCGGCAGCTGCCCCAAGAATATGCGCGCGAAGTGTCATAATAGTCTCCGCGCGCTATATATCAGAACAGTACGCCGTCGTCGTCGCCGTCCGGGCCGTACATGTTGATTTCCATTCCGCATTCGATTTCACGGATTACAGGTTTATTCCATGCCATGATTTGTTCCTCCAAGATGTCGATCAGTTGCAGGTTCAGGCTGGCAGATGTCCCCTGTTCAGGCGACTCTTATTTTATAAGAAGCCCATAGACTTTGGTCTGTACTCACGGCGCGGCCAAGACCGGGGCAAGGCCCGTTAGGCAAAAACCTTGATTCCGTAAGGTTTTGATTTTAAAATCAAAATAATGCCCGCGGAGTTTTTTTCGCAGGTATCCGATGTAAACATCCACGACATTTTCATTGCCTGAGCCATCGGTGGACCACAGCGCATCAAAGATCACACCGCGCGACGGCGGGGTCACGGCGTGGCGCACCAATAGTTCCAAAAGTGAAAATTCCCGCTCGGTCAGCGCCACGCTGTCTTGGCTGGACGAGATTGTGCGCTCTTGTGCCAACAGACGGGCGGGGTCTGGGTTTCGCGCCTCGGCACGGTGTTCCTGCACCCGCAGACGATTCAAGGCCCGATCCGCGCGGTTCTCGGCGACGATTTCATAGCCGTGCAGCCCCAATCAACGCACCAGTTCCGAGGTGATTTCGGGGTCATCGCCGATGATCAAAAGTCGTGTATTCATGTGTTCAGCTTAGCCGGTTACTTGCGGAAGGCGAATGGCAATTTTGGTGCCTGCGGCATCGCCAAGCGCTGCGTTGCGGGGCAGAGAGCTGATGGTGGTGCCATCTTGCGCTTCGATCACCCAGCGCCCCAAGGCCAGACCAGGCCCGAACCCCTGCGCATTGGCGGGGCCTCCCTGGGAAAACCGTTCAAAAATGCGGGCTGATCTTTCGTGACGATGCATGGTCCGTTGTCCGTCACCGCGAGCTCGACCATGTCATTGCTGTTTGCAAACTTAAGATGCACAACGCGGCCTTCGCGGGCATGGCGAATAGCGTTACGGATCAGACTGACCAAGACTTGTCGCAGCCAGCCAGGGTATCCTTTGATTGGCCGCCTTGCCGGTCTGTCCGAATTGCGCGGCATCATTGCGGCGCAGTCAAACCCAGTTCAGCGGCGGGTTTATTGATGACATTTTCCCGCCTTAGTCAGACGACAGATGGATATTCCGGCATTGCGCGGCCCGGCTATGACCCCAACGTCCACGGGATTGGGCATGTTCACATCGGCATTGGCGCCTTCTTTCGCGCCCACATTGCGGTCTATTCAGACAGCGCTAGCGGTCCAAGGTGGTGATTGGCGCAGTGTGGGTGTCAGCCTGCGCAGCGACCGGGTTGCCAAGACCTTGAACCCGCAAAACGGGCTTTATTCCCTGCTAATTCGGCATCCCAAGGCTACAGTGCCGCAGATGATCGGCTCTGTTGCTGAAGTATTGACCGTTAATAACGATGCCAGCCGCGTGTTGACCTTGTTAACTGCGCCGGAAACCAGGGTAGTGACCCTGACGATCACCGAAACTGCCTATGGCTTTGATCGTGACAGCAATGCTCTCACGCAGGATCATCCGGTGATCAACGACTTAAAGACCCCCCGTAGTCCACGCTCAGCCATTGGACTGATTGTTGAAAGTTTGCGGCAGAGAAAAGCCAGCAACGTCCCGCCAACAACCATTTTGTCCTGTGATAACTTACCGGAAAACGGTCGATTTCTGCGCCGTGCGGTGCTGGCCTACGCGGCGCAGGTGGACGCCGACCTGCATGACTGGATTGCCGGGTCTGTCGCCTTTCCTTCGTCGATGGTTGATCGCATCACGCCTGCGCAAACTGATCAAACACTGCAAGATGTGCTGGCTCTTTGCGGATACCAAGACAGCGCTGCCATAGAAACCGAACCCTTTACGCAATGGGTGATCGAGGACAATTTTCCAACCGGCCGCCCAGCCTGGGAAGCAGGTGGTGTGCTGTTTGTTGAGGACGTCGCGCCGTTTGAGGAAATGAAACTCAGAATGCTGACCTCCACCTTCAGAGTTCAAAACAAAATAAAATTGAAAGATTAGAAGAAGCTCCATCCAAGAAGGCTTCCAGTAATCTTCCAAGTGAAGATCTATACCCCAATTTGAAAACTAGTGGAACACAGCCAACCCACCGCGAAGTAATACTAGCCTGTCCTGACGCCATGAGCTTTGCACAAGACAAGCTGTCAACGCCGGACTAAAACCGCGCCAGTCGCCGGAGTAAAAGTGCGCCAGTTGGCGGGATCTAGCCGGAGTAAAACTGCGCCACTTTGTTGGATGTAGGTTTGTCCATAGTCCCGCA
>MAAC01016778.1_pt1 | contig 10118 bp, 12 predicted proteins | sample 1115981 | NCBI WGS metagenome assembly MAAC01 (sample SAMN04961126, study PRJNA320927) | seawater metagenome | isolation source: sample BD02T64 sea water enriched with oil for 64 days | place: USA:Gulf of Mexico | collected 2013-07-27 | reverse complement strand
AAAGAGAAGCAAGAGAAAAGACGCAATACACCCCTTTCCTCTCTATTCTTTTTTCTCTATTCTAGAGAAAAGATGGAAAATTTACAAGTAATAAAACAACGTTTCGGAATTATTGGTAACGACACTCTTTTAAATAGAGCTTTAGAAAAAGCGATACGGGTTTCTCCAACTGATATTTCTGTATTGGTTACTGGTGAAAGTGGTGTTGGTAAAGAAAATATTCCTAAAATCATTCACCAACTATCACACAGAAAACATGCAAAATACATTGCTGTAAACTGTGGTGCTATTCCAGAAGGAACAATTGACAGTGAACTTTTCGGGCATGAGAAAGGAGCATTTACCGGAGCTACATCAGCGAGAAAAGGGTATTTTGAAGTTGCCGATGGTGGAACAATTTTCTTAGATGAAGTTGGCGAATTACCACTAACAACTCAAGTACGATTGTTGCGTGTATTAGAAAATGGTGAATTTATCAAAGTTGGTTCTTCTCAAGTTCAGAAAACCAATGTAAGAATTGTAGCTGCTACAAACTTAAAAATGGACAACGCAATTCAAAAAGGGAAATTTAGAGAAGATTTATACTACAGATTAAGTACTATTGAAATCTCACTTCCTCCATTAAGAGAACGAAAAGAAGATATTCATTTATTGTTTAGAAAGTTTGCTGCGGATTTCGCTCAGAAATACAGCATGCCTACAATTAGACTTACAGAAGAAACTGTAAAATTGTTAACTAATTACCGTTTTCCTGGTAATATTAGACAATTAAGAAATATTGCGGAACAAATTTCTGTAGTTGAAGAAAATAGGTTGATTACTCCAGAAAAACTGATTGAATATTTACCAAATAACCGAGGAAATTTACCTGCTGTTATTGGAAACTCATCAAGTTCTAATAGTGATTTTGCTAATGAACGTGATATTATGTACAAGATTCTTTTTGATATGAGGAATGACATCAACGATTTAAAAAAGTTGACGTTAGACATTATGAAAACTGGCAACATTGATGAAATAAAAGAAGAAAATCACCAGCTAATCGAGAAGATTTACCAAGAACAAAAACCTTCTGAATCTGGAAATGTTGAAGTAGTTCAAATTCCGCAAACTGCCACAATAGAAAATCAAAATACCTACGATTATATTGAAACTATTGAGGAAGATGAATCGCTTTCTTTACAAGATAAAGAAGTTGAAATGATCAAAAAATCGCTTGAAAAGAATAATAATAAAAGAAAACTAGCCGCCCAAGAACTCGGCATATCAGAAAGAACATTATATAGAAAAATTAAACAATACGATTTGTAAAACATTCTTTTGTTTATATTTGAAATCCTTATGAAAAAACTATTTTACATTGCAACATTAATAATTAGTTCTACATTAATAATTTCTTGTGGCGTTTATTCCTTTACAGGTGGAGATACAGGTAAAGCAAAAACAATTCAGATAGATTTTTTCAGAAACAATGCTCCTTTAATAGAGCCATCATTGAGTCAAAAATTCACTTTAGATCTGCAAGATTTATTTTCTAGACAAACAAATTTATCGCCAGTTAAAACTGGAGGAGATTTACATTTTGAAGGAGAAATCACTGGCTACAGAATTACTCCAATGAGCGCTACAGCACAACAGACTGCCGCGCAAAATAGATTAACAATAACAATAAATGTTCGATACTTTAACAAATTTATAGAAAAGGATAATTTTGAAAAATCATTTTCTTTTTACTATGACTACCCTGCAAATACACAATTAATTGGCGGACCTTTAGAAACTGCTTTTGATGAAATTACAGATAGAATAACGCAAGATATTTTTAACGCTTCAGTAGCAAAATGGTAACTAGACGATGAACACAAAAAGCTTTACTGATCTTTTAAAATCACCTCAAAATGTTAAACCCGAGAGTTCAAACTATTTAACCGCTATCATTAATGAATACCCATATTTCCAGGCAGCTAGAACAATTCATCTTAAAAGCTTAAAAAACAACGAGAGCTTCAAATACAATTCAGAATTAAAAAAAACAGCTGCATACACAACAGACAGAACTGTTTTATTTGATTTTATTACTTCAGATGTTTTCATAGAAGAAAAAGCAGAAGACAAAGATGTGCATCAGCAAATAACAGAAAAAATTAGCATAGAAAAACCTATTCTTATTGAAGAAGAATTAGAGATAGGAAAACCTATTTCTTTTACTCAAACAGAAACACGTTCATTTAATCAATGGTTGCAATTATCGTCTCACAAAAAGATTGATAGAGAAGAAAATAAACAGCTAAATAAAATGGACATCATAGATAATTTCATCAAGAAAAACCCTAAAATAAGCAAAGTTTCAAAAGACGTTGATAAAAAAGAAGTAAACATCATTGAGAAACAGGATTCTTACTTAATGACAGAAACTTTAGCAAAAGTTTATTTAGAACAAAAAAAATACGGAAACGCAATCAAAGCTTACGAGATATTAAGTTTGAATTAAGTTTGAAATATCCAGAAAAAAGTGGTTTCTTTGCAGACCAAATTAAAAGAATTAGAATTTTACAAAATAAATAAATCATGAGTTATAACTTATTTTTAGTATTAATATTAATTGTTGCAATCGCTTTAATATTAATCGTTATGGTACAAAACCCAAAAGGCGGAGGATTATCATCATCATTTGGTGGTGGAGGAGCACAATCAATGGGTGGTGTACAGAACACAAATAACTTTTTAGATCGCTCTACTTGGACATTAGCAATTTCTTTGTTTGCTTTAATTTTATTAGCAAATTTCGCGATTCCAAGAGCCAACAATAGCAACCCACAGTTAGAGAATACGTTAGAAAACATAACAACCACTCCAACTCAAACAACTACTCCGGTTACAACTACAAAAGATAGCACAAACCAATAAGAGTAATAAAATATTAAAAATGCCAACGTAAATGACACGTTGGCATTTTTTTATGCCCTAAATTTGCATTCAAAATAAGAATTAGAAAGATTGTCAGCTTTTTTTAACTGGCATAATTTCTGACTACACATAGAACATAACTATTAATTAAATTTAAAAAAATACATAATGGCATTAAACATTAAACCATTAGCAGATAGAGTACTTGTAGAACCTGCTGCCGCTGAAACTAAAACAGCCTCTGGATTAATCATACCAGATAACGCAAAAGAAAAACCTCAAAAAGGTACTGTTGTTGCTATTGGAACAGGAACAAAAGACGAACCTTTAACTGTAAAAGTTGGTGATACTGTTTTGTACGGAAAATACGCAGGAACTGAGCTTAAACTAGAAGGTTCTGATTACTTAATGATGAGAGAGAGCGATATTTTAGCAATTATTTAATTTAAAAGAGAAACAAAATGGCAAAAGATATAAAATTTGACGTTGAAGCACGTGACGGATTAAAACGAGGTGTGGATGCATTGGCAAATGCAGTAAAAGTAACCTTAGGTCCTAAAGGACGTAATGTAATTATTTCTAAAGCTTTTGGAGCACCAACTGTTACTAAAGATGGAGTTACTGTAGCAAAAGAAATTGAGCTTGATAATGAGCTAGAAAACATGGGCGCTCAAATGGTTAAAGAAGTTGCTTCTAAAACCAATGATTTAGCTGGTGACGGAACCACAACCGCTACCGTATTAGCGCAAGCAATTGTAAAAGAAGGATTAAAAAATGTTGCTGCAGGTGCAAATCCAATGGATTTAAAACGTGGTATTGACAAAGCTGTTTCTTCTATCGTTGCTGATTTAAATAAACAAACTCAAAAAGTAGGAGATTCTTCAGAAAAAATAAAGCAAGTAGCATCTATTTCTGCAAATAATGACAATACAATTGGTGATTTAATTGCAACTGCTTTTGGTAAAGTTGGTAAAGAAGGAGTAATTACTGTTGAAGAAGCTAAAGGAACTGATACCTATGTAGACGTTGTTGAAGGTATGCAATTTGACCGCGGGTACTTATCTCCGTATTTTGTAACTGATGCGGATAAAATGATTGCTGATTTAGAAAATCCTTATATTTTATTATTCGACAAGAAGATCTCTAACCTAAATGAAATCCTTCCAATATTAGAGCCTGTTGCACAGTCTAGCAGACCATTATTAATTATTGCAGAAGATGTTGATGGACAAGCTCTAGCAACTTTGGTTGTTAATAAATTAAGAGGTGGGTTAAAAATTGCTGCTGTAAAAGCTCCAGGTTTTGGCGACAGAAGAAAAGCAATGCTAGAAGACATCGCTATTTTAACTGGAGGAACTGTAATTTCTGAAGAAAGAGGGTTTTCATTAGAAAATGCAACCTTAGATTTATTAGGAACTGCTGAAACTGTTACTATTGACAAAGACAATACAACTATTGTAAATGGCTCTGGAGATGCTGATACTATTAAAGCAAGAGTAAATCAAATAAAAGCACAAATAGAAACGACAACCTCTGATTACGACAAAGAAAAACTCCAAGAACGCTTAGCGAAGTTAGCTGGTGGTGTTGCTGTTTTATATGTTGGTGCTGCTTCTGAAGTAGAAATGAAAGAAAAGAAAGACAGAGTTGATGATGCTTTACATGCTACAAGAGCAGCTGTAGAAGAAGGTATTGTTGCTGGTGGTGGTGTTGCTTTAGTTAGAGCTATACAAGTTTTAGAAACAATTACTACAGACAACTTAGATGAAGTTACTGGTGTTCAAATTGTAGCAAGAGCTATTGAAGCTCCTTTAAGAACAATTGTAGAAAATGCTGGTGGAGAAGGCTCTGTTGTAATCAATAAAGTATTAGAAGGTAAAAAAGACTTTGGTTATGATGCTAAATCTGAAACCTATGTGAATATGTTTGAAGCAGGAATTATTGACCCTAAAAAAGTAACTCGTGTTGCTTTAGAAAACGCTGCTTCTGTAGCCGGTATGATTTTAACTACTGAATGTGCTCTAATTGACATTAAAGAAGATAATCCTGCTGGCGGAATGCCTCCAATGGGTGGCGGAATGCCAGGAATGATGTAATGGCGAATCGCCATAGATAATAAAAGAGATACTCTAAATATCTTTTATAAAAAACCTCGAGAAATTCTCGAGGTTTTTTACTTAATGCTATTATATAAAATTTAACTTTTTTTCTTGCCTTCATTTTTGTGATCATCGATCACTTTCTCTTCTCTATATTTACAACAAGGATGAACAGTGTTATATTGCTTTTCAGTTGCTTTTATCGCTTTTGTATCATGACCAACTGAAGCAACATTCTTCTGAACAGTTTTGATATCCGTTTTACGCTCATCAATAATCATACTTAGCGCATGTGTTTTCACATTCCAGCTAGCAAACTTTACTCCTTTGGTTTTTAAGGCAGCCGTTTCTATACGTTTTTTACACATCATACAAACACCATCTACTTCAATAGATACTTTTGCATTTTTCTTTTTTTTCTGAGCATTCACAGATACCGTTAACAATACTGTGAACATAATTAATAGTCCTTTTTTCATTTTAATTTAATTTAATTTAAATCGTGCTCCTAAATATATTGATCTCCCAAAGATTGGTGCATACACAATTGTCGTGTCAAAATTTGCTCCAAATGGATCATCACTGGCTAAAATAGGATTTTTTTGTTTGTAATTTGTTAAATTCTCGATACCTGAATACATTTCGAACCTCCTAGAAAATACTCTTGTAACTTGAGCATTCAGTAAACTATAGCTATTTGAATATTCAGCCAGTTGATACTGTACTGGATTCGATGACGTATTTGGTAATCGCTGCTTGCCTATTAAATTATACGTCACATCAAATTTCCATTGTGTATTTTCTAATGATACTTCTGTATCGTAAGAAATATTAGCAAAAAATCGTTGTTTTGCCTGAATTGGCTTTTGGTATTTCCCAGATTTATAATCGGTAAACACATCGTAATATTTATAAGCCGTTCTTAAATTTAATCGATCAATCAATTCATAATTTACCTCAATCTGAAAACTATCAGCCTTACTGTCTCCATTCAAATTATAAAAAGAAATTTCTTGCGAATTCTCTAAATCGACCACAACTTGATTTGAAAAATCGGTTCTATAAAAATCTAAAGTTACATCTCCTTTCCTTTCAAACAGATTAAATTTCTGCAAATAAGACACTCCAAAATTCCAAGCAACTTCTGGAGCTAATCCATAAATATTCCCTCCATCATTATCTATTTTCACTTGTCTTGAACTTGCAAAGTATTTTTGATTTTCTGCAAAGATATTTGCACTTCTTCTTCCCTTCCCCACAGATGCCCTTAGCACAGCATCTGACCAAGGTACATAGCGTACATGTAACCTTGGAGTTACAAATGTTCCTAGAAAATTATGGGTATCAATTCTTAAACCTGCCGTAAAACTGAAATTATCTAGATTATCATAAGCATATTCAAAAAAGGCCCCAAAAGAATCTTCATATCGATTATAAGTATTCTGATTAACCAACTCAAGATATGTATCGTACGAGAAACTAACTCCTGTTTTAAATTTATTTCTAGTATCTCCAATAATCGAGTTAAAAACCAGACTACCATACACACTTTCATGCGTTATATTATACACATTTAATCCAAAATAAGAATCTTGTTTATGAGTACTATAAGCAAACTGCATTCCAAAATTTTGAAAAGGCAACTCAGGGAAAACATATCCTAGTTTTCCAGAACTTTCAAATCTTCTGGTTTTGATTTCGCTCCCCCAAATGCTTGAACTCCCTTTATCATTGGAGTGATCAAAATTGATCTCCCCCATTTGCTTCTTATCTTTTAAATACCTAAAATTAACAAAACTTATCCAGCCTTTTTCTACATCAGTATACTGCCAACGATTCATAACATTTATCTGATTAGCAATTGGAGCATCTAAAAAATTATCTTTATTTACATCAAACTTTTCTCCTCTATAATTCCCATGAACATACAACCCTGTATGCCATTTTTCTGATAATTTCTGGTTAATATGTGTGTTCAACTCTAACCGTCCATTTAACGATGAGTACGCATTTACAAACAACTTATCATCTGAAAATGGCTTTACCAATTCTGCATTGATTTGCCCCGAAATACTCTCATACCCATTAACCACACTACCTGCTCCTTTGGTTATCTGAATACTTTCTACCCATGTACCAGGTGTAAAAGTCAATCCAAATGCTTGTGAAGCTCCTCTAATTGACGGAATGTTTTCTTGGGTAAATAACAAATACGGACTGGTCAATCCAAGCATTTGAATTTGCTTTGTTCCTGTTAAAGCATCAGAAAAACTAACATCAATTGATGGGTTTGTTTCAAAACTTTCAGACAAGTTGCAGCATGCTGCTTTTAAAAGTTCGTCTTTATTTACGGTAAAAGTATTTTGAGTCTGTATAAACGATTTTTGAATTGCCTTTCTTTTATTAGTAATTACAACCTCATCAAGTTCTCCTTCTGGAGTTAAAAAATGATGAACGGCTTTTAAACTAGTAATTGTTAATGTGTCTGTTTTATACCCAACAAAACTCACCACCAATTTTTTATACGCTTCTTTATAGGGAATTTCAAACTCTCCATTCTCATTGGTCACGGTACCAACGGTTGTTTTTAACCAATGTACATTGGCTCCATACAATCCTAAATTATTTTTTGGGTTTTCTCTATCCATTATCACTCCTTTTAATTTATTTTGAGAGAATGACACTAATGGCATCAGTAAAAATATACTGATAATTATTTTTTTCATTATGCTTTTTATATAAAAATTATACATTTTCTCTTCTCTTTAGATGAGTTTTCCAATTGTAATTTTCATAAAAAATCAGGTTAAGAAAACTTGATATAAAACTTGTAAATCTTGGTTAAGTTCTGGAGGCATTATGGCTCTAAATAATTGTTTTTCTTCTTTAAATTCAAAAAAAAATAAAATTATAAGAAATTGAAAATTCCTGCAATACTTTCTGTTGTACAAAATTCAAATTAATAGGATTTTCAATTTGCAATGTATCTTGACCTTCTATATGATGTACCTCCTTTTTACAGCAATTTTTCTCTTTAACAGTAGTACATGAATTTTCAGTCACATCAAAATCTACTACATCCCCTACAAAAGAAACACTTACTAGAATACCATCGCAATACTGTTTCTTTACAATGAAAGACATTGTAGAAAGCAGTACCATTACCGCCATTATTGTTGATACCACACGGCATATAAACTTTCTCATAAGCTCACAATCTATATTTTAGAAAATATTAAAACTTATTTTTATTCAATTTCTGATAATAAAAGGCTGGCAACAACAGCAATAAAAATAGCGGATGTATTAAAAATCTTCGAACATAAAAAGGGAATAGATATCCCGATTCAAATTCATTTCTAACTAACAATACAAATACAACTATTAGCAATATAAATGCCAACACCAAAAAGACCCCTGCAAACTTCACAAATTCCTTTTTACCGAATACCAATTGTATAATACCTATTGTTATTAATGCATTTAATATATACCTATATAAAATATCAACAACCAGCTTCCAGAGATCTATTTCTGGAATTTTTGTATATAAATAATCATTCTGAAAATATACAATTAGTGGATCGTAAAACAAATCACTTTCAAAAGCTCTTATTACAAAAAGCAATGACACCAATAAAAAGATCAACATATATTTTATTTTTTTGCTCATCTTTTATAATGTGAAAATTTCTGAACCCATAGCACCCACAACAAAAATGTTGTACCGTAAATAATTGCAGGAAAAACTAAGTTATGTAGAATTAATTGCTCATCCGGATACTTATATAACATCATGGTTAAAAAAGCAATTCGAAGAATATTTATGATATAAATTATTAAACTCCCTAGTAAAACATATACAACCGTAGCCTTTATAGGTCCCGAAAACGCAACAATAAAAGCGATAAATAGTATTATTATACTCATTGAATTACACCCTTCTATAACTCTAGCAGTATACACATTGCCTACTAATAGTTTTACAGACATCTCTTCATCATGCTGTACACTCGTTACATGGTACCCAAAAGAATTTAACAAAGAAACTGTTTGATTGGCCACTTGCGTAGTTAATGAAGAGTTTTTAAAGCCATTGTCTTTAACTTGACTGGAATTTAAATAGATTGCATACATTGCAAACAACAAAAAATAAGTTCCAAAAAACTTAATTAAAAAAACGGTAATATTTTTGTACTTATTCAAAACAAAATTTAGTTATTTTGTAGCATCATTTTTTTGAAGCATAACAAATATAACCATTTCTATTAAACTCAATAAAAATTATCATGCAGTTAGAAAATTTAAAACAAAATATTACAGCAATATTAGAAGGGCTTGATTCTACAGAGAACAAACTACAATCTATTTGTGATTATTTAGAAGCTCAGATATCATATTATGATTGGGTTGGGTTTTATTTTAAAAACGGGAACAAAGAAGAATTGAAACTTGCACAGTATACTGGAGAACCCACAGATCATATTATTATTCCATTTGGAAAAGGAATTTGTGGTCAAGTTGCCGTTAGTAATGAAAATTTTGTAGTGCAAGATGTAACAGATCAAGATAATTATATTTCTTGTGGATGGAAAGTCAAATCTGAAATAGTAATTCCGATTTTTGTGAATGGAGAAAACATTGGACAGATAGATATAGACTCTCATACAGCTAATGTTTTCACTAAAAAAGATGAGGAATTATTAGAATTCACCTGTCTAAAGGTAGCAGAAAAGCTATAAGTTCTACTATGGAAAAAATATCCATTAAACTATTGATTTTCAGTTTTTTTTCGTTAAGTTTGTTTCATATTATTTATTAGAATTCAATTTTGTAATCATTAATTCCCCCTAAAAATGAAAAAACAAAACAATATTATCAGTGCTTTTGTCAATAAAATATCGAACTCAAGAAAGAGCGATTCTACTTCAAAAAATTACAAAAACTACACAAGTTTAGTCAATAATTTCAGAACAAAAATAGAACTACATTAGTCTTTTATTTTTCATGAAAATACTATTGTAATAACCTCTGAGATTTAGTAGCTTTGTGTGCTTAACAACACAACAAAATGAGCAACTCAAAAACGATTAAATCTGCATTAATTTCTGT
>MAAC01009824.1_pt1 | contig 10123 bp, 11 predicted proteins | sample 1115981 | NCBI WGS metagenome assembly MAAC01 (sample SAMN04961126, study PRJNA320927) | seawater metagenome | isolation source: sample BD02T64 sea water enriched with oil for 64 days | place: USA:Gulf of Mexico | collected 2013-07-27 | reverse complement strand
GCGAAAAAATAATCAATTTGAAAAAATCGTTATTTTGCATCATTTAGTCCGCGTTATTCCCGATAACACCTGGCTGACGCGGGTTACCATTCACGATTCGGCCCTGGAAATAGAGGGTGAGTCAGAGAAGTCTTCCGACCTTATTGAAAAACTGGAGTCACTGGCGGTTTTTCATCAGGTTGAATTTGCCTCCTCCGTCACCCGCAATTCACTGACGGGCAAAGAGCGCTTCCAGATTAAAATGCAGTTGTCTGACAAGCTGGCGGGGCTGCTGAATAACAGTGTCGCCGTGGGGGAGAGCGCCGATGAATGAATTACCCCTGGCCCTGCGTCGCCTTATTGCCATCGGCCTACTGCTGCTGTTAGTGGCTTTGCTCGGCAGCTATGGGGTGGCGCCCTGGCTTGAGCATCTTATGCAGCGCCAGACACGGGTCGAAATGTTGCAGCGACAATTGCAGGGCAATCAGCAGCTGCTCGCCAATGAAAGCCTTATCGATGAGCAATTGACGCGAATCGAGCAGCTGAGTGGTGAACAGGCGCTATTGTTTGCGTCGACCAAGCCGGCCCTTGCCGCCGCCGATTTACGTGAGCTGATCGGAGAAGTGGTGGCCGACAGTGGTGGCCAGCTCGTTAGCGTGCAGGAATATGAAGCGGAGAGTTTAGCGGGTACGCGGGCAATTGGTTTGCGCGCCCATTTGACCGGCGAGGCGCAGAATTTGAACGACATTCTCTACGCCCTGGAAAGCGCGCGACCGGCCATTTTTATCGATAAATTGAAGGTGAGTACCAGTCGGCGCAGCACACTTCGCAACAGCCGGCGGCTACGTGCGCGGCCCAATTCAAGTCTGGCGCGGCGCAATAGTCTGGATATTCGTCTCGACCTCAGCGCCTACATTGTGGCGGGCTTATGAGTCGATCAATTTGGCTGGCCTCGACGCCCCTGGGCACGGCCTTGCGTCTTAGTGTCGCCTTTTTATCACTACTACTTTTGCTTGAGCTGGTGCTGATTGCCATGGAGGGTGGGCCTGATGGGCGCGACATCTCGGCATCACCAGCGGATTTTACACTGCATAGCCCCTTAGAATTACCGGCACAAAACACCTACGAGGAGTTGGTACGGCGCACCTTGTTCAGTCCCGATAGAAAACCCAAGGCCTCTGTGCAGTCGTCGACAGTCGGGGCCAGCGGTAAGGCATCCGAACACTGGCTACTGGCGGGCGTGGTTAAAAATGGCGCCGACAGCTATGCCATGTTCAATGAGAAGGTAGGCGATAGGCACTTAAAGCTGCAAGCAGAGATGTTATTAGATGGTTGGAAGCTTGAAAGTATTGAGGCTGACAAGGTTGCCTTAAGTAAGAATGGTGAGACCGATACATTACTTCTGCTGATTAGCGAGCCGCCGAAAAAATCCAAAAGAGCACGGCGCAAGCCATCGAGGTCGGCCGTTAGGGCCGGCAACAGCGATGCAGCGAAAAAAAGAAGAGCCGCTTCGCAAAAAATGCGAGCACCGAGGCTGGTTAAGCCCGCGGCACCAACTCAGGCCGAGGGCCTTTAAAATATAGGGCGATTTATGGCCTGCTTTAACGATGGGAAAATAAAGACGTGAAAAAATTAATGTGTGCAGTTATTGCCATGGCACGGGGCCAAATGAAGTACGGCCTTGCAGTTGGCCTGTGTAGCGCCCTTTTAATCAGCGCCTGTGCCGAGCAGCCGTTGATGGCGAGGGTTGATGAGGCGCTAAGTAAAGAACAGGCCGAACAAGTTTCCGAGGAGGTTGTGGAAGTACTTGTACTTGCCGACCAGGGGCAGGCTGTTGCCGGTGGTGACGACAGTAATACTGCAGCCGCGACGGCGAGTGAAATTTACCTCGGCAATGGCCGTTTTTTGGCAAAGGGTGCCACTCAGAATCCCTACGGCGCCGATAGTGATGGCGATGTGACCTTAAATTTTGAAAACTCACCCATCCGCGAAGTCGTTAAAACCATTCTCAGTGATATCCTCAAACTGAATTACGCTATTGACGAGGGTGTTAATGGCAATGTTTCGATGCGCACGACCCGTCCCATTAGCCACGAGGCATTGCTGTCGACCCTGGAAAGCTTGCTCCAGGTCAATGGCGCGGTATTAATTAATAACCGTGATTTTTATGAAATTCTTGCGGTCAGTGATGGCTCGGTGCCCGCTGGCCTCACTGCCTCGACGCGCCTCGACCCCACTAAGGGTTACCAGGTTCTGATTGTGCCCCTGCAATATATTGGCGCCGGGCAAATGAATAAAATTATTGAAACCGTAAAGACCACAAAAACCAAAGTCGTGGTCGATGACTACCGCAATATATTACTGCTGGCGGGCCCCCATGGTGAGTTGGCGAATATCCGTCAAACCATTGGTATTTTCGATGTCGACCAGTTACAGGGTAAGTCGGTGGGCTTTTTTCACCTGGAAAATGTCGATGCCGTGACCATTCTTGGCGAACTGGAGATTATTTTCGGGGATAAATCAGAGGGGCCGCTGGCGGGTCTGGTCGATTTTATCGAGGTGGAGCGGCTCAATGCGATTCTTGTTATTACGGCGCAAAAACAATATTTGCACAAGGCTGAAACCTGGATCCGACGTCTCGATCAGGCGGAGAGTTTCAACGGCGCCAATATGTATGTCTACCACGTACAAAATGGCAAGGCAGAAAATTTAGCAGAGATCCTTAGCCAACTGTTTGACACCCAACGCAAGTCAGAGCTTAGCCGGGCCGTGCGGGAGGGGGGCAGGGCGAGTGTCGGCAATGTTAAAAACGCGGCTAAAAAATCGAGTGTTAAAACTCAGAAAAATCAAGCTGCGAGTATTCTCGATGTCGGTGAGGTGAGTATTATTGCCGATGTGGAAAACAATGCCCTGGTGATCTCCTCCACTCCTGGCGACTATAAGGGTATAGAGAAAGCCCTTAAAAAGTTGGATGTGCTGCCACTACAGGTGCTGGTTGAAGCCTCGATTGTTGAGGTGACTCTGGAAAAAGAATTGAAATATGGTTTGCAGTGGTTTTTTAAGAATAGCCCTGGCCGCTTCAACGGCGTGGGTGGCCTTAATATTCCCTCCAACGGCGATGTTGGCGGTGCCTTAAATGGTGTCTTGAATCCAGCGGATTTCACCTATGCTTTGTTTGATGCGGCGGGCACTCGGGCGGTGCTGAATGCGGTGGCCGGGGATTCTCGCCTCAATGTCCTGTCGTCGCCTTCATTGATGGTGCTCGACAATCATACAGCGACGATTCGCGTCGGCGATCAGGTGCCTATTCGCACCTCGGAAACCACCAATACCGCGTCTGATGACCTCAATACCACCAGCCAGATTCAATACCGCGACACCGGAGTGACTCTGGAGGTGACACCGCGCGTTAATGCCGGCGGCATGGTGATCATGGAGATCACCCAGAAGGTCGACGATGTTAACCAAACCGATACCTCGGGCATCGATTCGCCCACCATTATTCAGCGTGAAATTACCACTAGCGTCGCCGTGCAGAGTGGTGAAACGATTGTCCTCGGGGGTTTAATTCGCGAGAACAAGCAGAGCGGGAATCGGGGTATTCCCTTTTTAAAGGATATTCCCTATGTCGGTTTCATCTTTGGCGGCACCGAGAAGCTTGTGAGTAAAACCGAGCTGGTGGTAATGATTAAACCGGTGGCCATTACTAACAGCAATGAAGCCAGAAATGTGACCGAAGAATATCGCAAAAAAATGCAGGGCGTCGATTTCAGCTATCTCGATTAGATGCTCCCTAATTATCCTTGTCACTGCGCAAACTGCTGAGTTCGGGGGCTATTTCTCGCCTGCCCAGCAGCGCCGGTTCTCAAGCTCGCGTGGTAACTGCCTGTTTAAACTCTTTTTGGTAATTGTTAGTCTTGCGGGAATGACAATTAAAACCCGAGCTATTTAATGAAGGATAATAACCATTAGCACCCTGGAAATAAGACCCTCGAACTACGATTTCGGTGAAATTCACGATGCCATGCAGCGCTATGTTGATGACAATTTAGTCAGCGGCCTGTCGGCGGTGATTCTAAAAGGCACCGACATTGTCGATGTGAAAACCTGGGGCTATATGGATATCGAAGCCCAAACACCGATGCGCGACGATGCGATTTTCCGCGCCTATTCCAATACCAAAATTGTCACCTCCGCTGCGGCGATGATTCTCTACGACGACGGTGCCTTTGATCTCGATGACCCGGTTGAAAAGTACATTCCCCAGTTCAAAGATCTCAAGGTCTTAAAAAAGGGTGCGAAAGAACTCGATGACACGGAGGCCCTGCAAACGCCGCCCACCATTCGCCACCTGTTTACCCACACCGCCGGCTTTGCCTACGGCCTGTTTATGAACAACCCGGTGGACAAGGTTTATGTCGACCAGCGGATGATGGGCAAGGAGTCCTCACTCACGGAAATGATCGACAAGCTGGCCAAATTGCCCCTGCTCTACCAGCCCGGTGAAGAGTGGCAGTACAGTATTAGTGTCGACATTCTGGCGCGTCTGGTGGAAATTTGGTCGGGCAAGAGTTTTTTGGACTTCCTCAAAGAGCGCATCTTTGAACCCCTGGGCATGGTTGACACGGGCTTCGTTGTGCCGTCGGAAAACCATCATCGTCTGACCACCAACTACTCCCCCATCGATCTGCGTGATCCCATGGTACCGGGCCTGAAACCTTGCCCCGATATTATGATTGGCAGTGTGCTTGAGCCAAAGAGCTATCACTCCGGTGGTGGTGGTCTGGTGACCACTATCGCCGATTACACCACCTTTATTCAGATGATTATTAACGGCGGCGAGTGGCAGGGGCAGCGTATTTTATCGCCGCAGTCCGTTGAGCTGATGCACAGTAATCAACTGCGCAAAGGACTCAAGGTTAAACTCCCCACCTGGGATATGCCCAATACCGTCTTCGGCCTGGGTTTTGCAGTTAAAAATTCTCCCGCTGTGGGTGAACCCGACTGCGCCATTGGTGAATATCACTGGGGCGGCATGGCGGGCACCCACTCGTGGATCTCCCCTCGGGCCGGTGTCTCGGCGCTGATATTTACCCAGCGCGCCTATGGCTTTTGGCATCCCTTCAGTCACGAATTTAAGCGTCTGGTGTATAAAATTGCCGCTTAGCGTGAGCATTTAATCTAAAGCCAATATTTAATTCTAAAATTATTTTTCATCTATAAAAAGAGAATCAACATGGCAAGAGTAGACAATAAAGTCGCACTGGTTACCGGTGCGGGTTCCGGTTTAGGTCGCGCAAGCGCACTGCGTTTGGCGGAAGAGGGTGCGCGGGTCGTGGTGACGGACCTGAATGCCGAGGGCGGTGCTGAGACCGTGGCGCAAATTCAAGCCGCGGGCGGCACGGGTTTTTTTCTTGAGCACAATGTCGCAGAAGAGGTCGAGTGGCTCAGTGTTCTGGCAAAGGTGGAGCAGCGTTACGGCCAGTTGGATATTCTCGTCAACAATGCCGGGGTGTTCCTGGGCATTAAACACGGCATGGCATTAATGGAAAAGTCGGGTGGTGGTTCCATCGTCAATATTTCCTCCATTGCCGGACTTGTGGGCGCGGCAATCTCACCTGCCTACTGTGGTAGTAAGGGCGCGGTGCGCTTGTTGACTAAAGCCTGTGCCATGGAGTGTGCGCAAAAACGCAATAAAATTCGCATTAACTCTATTCATCCCGGCGGCATGCTTACGCCCATGCTGGAAGAAGGCATGGCAGCACTGGGCGGTGGTGATAAAGTACGCGCGAGTTTTGAAAGCATGGCGCCTATCGGTCATCTAGGTGAAGCCCTGGATATCGCCAATGGTGTGGTCTACCTGGCGTCGGAAGAAGCAAAATACATTACCGGTGCCGAGCTGGTTATTGATGGTGGTATTACCGCCGCTTAATTGTTTTCACCATTAAATTCCAAACATAATTGATAATTAATAGGAGTTAGTCATGGGACGAGTAGAGGGAAAAGTAGCGATTGTTACCGGTGGCGGTAGCGCCGGCATGGGTCGAGTGACAGCACTGTTATTGGCCAGTGAAGGTGCCAAAGTGGTGGTCGGTGATATTAATGAAGCGGGGGCGAAAGAGACGGCTGAGCAGATTGTCGCCGCCGGTGGCCAGGCTGTTGCCCTGCGTCATGATGTGGCGAGTGAGGAGGGCTGGGCCGAGATTATTCAGCTGGCACTGGATACCTACGGTCGCCTCGATATTCTCGATAACAACGCGGCGATGTTTATTGCCAAGCCTTTGATGGAGACCTCAACCACAGAGTTTCGGCGTCAAAACCAGGTTAATGTCGACGGTGTGTTCTTTGGTATGAAGGCAGCCATTCCCGCCATGGAACTGACGGGCGGCGGTGCCATCGTCAATATCTCTTCCGGTGCGGGTATCGTTGGCTTTGCGGCGGCGGGTGCCTACAGCTCCAGTAAGGGTGCGGTGCGTTTAATGACCAAGTCGATGGCTCTGGAATGCGCGCAGCGGCAGAATAATATCCGCGTCAACTCCATCCATCCCGGCCCGATTCTGACGCCCATGCTGGAACAGGGTATGGATGATCTGGGCGGCGGTGACGAAGTGCGCGGTATGTTCGAAGGCATGGCACCCATGGGTCACCTGGGTGAACCCCTGGATATTGCCAACGGCGTGTTGTATCTGGCCAGTGAAGAATCAAAATATGTGACGGGGGCAGAGCTCGCCATTGATGGTGGTTTTATCGCCCAGTAGATTTTCAAGATAGTCTTTGCCAACAGCGGCCTTGCTACAGATGTGGGCAGGCCGTTGCTATTTGAGTTTCCTCCCGTTTTATCGCCCTGCTTTCCTCTTCTGCATCTGACATTTCTCCAACGCAGCACTGTGTTAAACTCGTCCTTCAGGTTTAATACCTGACACAAATGATTACTAACAAACTCCGAGCTACGGGGCTCTAAGCTTTACCAGCCAGTTAATGCGCAGGTGAGTATGAACCCGACGCCGTGAATGCTGTTTTTGCTCAATACGAAACGTGTTGGGCGGCAGACGATTCAGAGGGATAGTGGGGAAACCTGCTGTCCTCCCGACATTGGAAAGGTGTTTGAGATGTTACATGACTACTTCGGGCGCGAGTTCCGTTATCTACGCCTGTCTGTTACCGACGTTTGCAACTTCAGCTGCAACTATTGTCTGCCCGATGGCTACCAAGGGGATGGTGGTCGTGTGGGCGCTGGTTTTTTGCGCCTCGATGAAATCCGCCACATTGCCGCCGCCTTTGCCGAGGCGGGTACGCGCAAGATTCGCATTACCGGGGGTGAGCCCTCGGTGCGCAGCGACTTGCCCGAGATTATTGCCGCTGTTAAGCAAACCCCAGGTATTGAAAAGGTGGTGATCACCACTAACGGCTATAAGTTGCCCGAGCGTATTGATAGCTGGGTTGATGCTGGTCTCGATGGCCTCAACCTAAGTATTGATAGTCTCGACCCGTCAATCTTTCAGGCCATCACCGGCCACCATCGCCTGCAGGAATTACTCGACGGTCTCGAGCGGGCCAGCGAACTGGGCCTAGCTTCGATCAAGATCAACGCGGTAATGATGCGCGCCTATAACGGTAATCAAATCGATCAGTTTCTCGCCTGGGTCAAACACAAACCCTTCACCCTGCGCTTTATTGAATTAATGCAAACCGGTGACAATGAAGAGTTCTACCGGCGCAATCATGTCTCCGGCGAGAGCATTAAACAGCGCTTGTTAAACGAAGGCTGGGAACAGGCCCTGAACTCGAAAGACGCCGGCCCGGCCCAGGAGTTTTATCACCCCGACTACCAGGGGCGCATCGGCCTGATCATGCCCTATAGCAAGGACTTTTGTGCCAGCTGCAATCGTTTGCGCATCAGTGCCACGGGTAAGCTACACCTTTGCCTGTTTTCGGATAAGGGCATCGACTTACGGCAGCTACTACAGCGCGCCGATCAAAAAGACGAATTAATTACCTATATGCAGATGCAGTTAAATGACAAAAAAATCAGCCATTATTTACAGGACGGTAACACCGGCGGCACCAGTCATTTGGCAATGCTCGGTGGCTAGTACAGTGATAGTGAGCACAGTGATGGTAAGAAAAGGAAATTAAGTGATGGCAAAGAATTACGCGGAAAACTTCAAGCCTTTGACGATTGCGGTATTAACGGTTTCCGATAGTCGCGATGAAAGTACGGACACCTCGGGTAAGTATCTGGTCGATAACTTGCTGGCGGCGGGTCACCGGCTGGGTGAGAAGATCATTCTCAAAGATGAGCTTTATCAGATCCGCGCCCTCGTTGCCCGCTGGATAGCTTCGGAAGATATTCAGGTGGTACTCATTACCGGCGGCACCGGTTTTACCGGGCGGGACTCGACACCCCAGGCTGTTCAGCCCTTGTTTGATGTGACTATTGACGGTTACGGCGAGCTGTTTCGGCAAATATCCTATGAGGATATTGGCACCTCCACCGTGCAGTCGCGAGCACTGGGCGGACTGTCTAACGGTACGTTGGTGTTCTGTATGCCCGGATCCACCAATGCTTGCCGCACCGCCTGGGATGGCATTATTGCCCAGCAGCTCGATGCCAGTCATCGGCCCTGTAATTTTGTAGCGCAATTAAAAGCAACGAGTGGCGTTGATTGCGGTAGTCGCGAAGAGCGAAATTAAACGAAATTTATTGTTAATTAAAGGCAAGCTATGTCCCAGTTAAGTCACGTCAACCAGGCCGGTGAAGCTGCCATGGTCGATGTTAGTGGCAAGGCGATCACCACGCGCATCGCCGTCGCCGAAGGCTATGTGCGCATGCGCGCCGAGACCCTTGCGCTAATTCAGGAGGGCGGCCACGCCAAGGGTGATGTGTTGGCCGTGGCGCGTATCGCCGGTATTCAGGGAGCCAAGCGCTGCCCCGAATTAATCCCCCTGTGCCACACCTTATTGCTGTCCAAAGTGCAGGTCGACTTTGAAATACAGCTAGATAACAGCGCTATTCGGATCGAGGCCCTGTGCAAACTGGATGGTAAAACCGGTGTCGAAATGGAGGCTCTCACCGCGGTATCCGTTGCCGCGCTAACCCTGTTTGATATGAGCAAAGCCGTTGACCCCGGCATGACTATCGACGGTATTCGCGTATTAACGAAAGAGGGCGGTAAGACCGGGCCCTGGCAGCGCAGTGATGAGAACACTGGCGTGGAGCCCGCATGATTAAAATATTATTTTTTGCTCAGCTGCGAGAAATGCTCGAACTGGAGTCCCTTGAATTTGATCTGTCTGAAGCGATCAGCGTTGCCCAACTAAAAAAACAACTCGCCGCAAAAGGTGGCCGCTGGCAATTGATGTTTGCCGAACAAGAGGTCCTGGTGGCGGTTAATCAAGTGATTCGCGATGACGAGCACGTCTTGAAAGCGGGAGATGAGGTGGCCTTTTTCCCACCGGTTACTGGGGGCTAACGAAAGACCCCTGCTCGCCCAGTCTTCATCGGCTTATTTTAAGCTTTTATTCATGCGGTCAACCCAGGCCATGCCAATGGCGGAGACGACAAAGGTGAGGTGAATAATCACGTACCACATGAGTTTGTCATTTTCGATTTCGCCGGCATTCATAAACTTCTTCAGTAAATGAATGGAAGAAATGGCAATAATGGAGGCGGCCACTTTTTGTTTCAGTGAGCCTGCATCGAGCTTGCCCAGCCACGATAATTTTTCATCACCCTCTTCGATATCAATGCTTGATACGAAATTCTCGTAGCCACTGAGCATCACCATAACGACCAGGCCGCCGACCAAAGACAAGTCAACCAGAGACAAAACAACCATCACCAGATCGGCTTCTTTCGTGCTAAAAATGAGTGGAAAGAAATGCAGGGCTTCCTGAAAAAACTTAAGGGTGAGTAGTGCCAGGGCTAAACTTAAACCCAGGTATAAGGGCGCAAGTATCCAGCGGGCTGAGTACAAAAGTTTTTCAATTGCTGCTTCCATGGTATTCCATTTGGTTTTAGTGGGGTATTTACCCCGATATTATTTTGCTCAAGCTCGCATCAAGCGGCTTAAGCGCCAGGTTTTTTTCAATGATTTTTGCTTAGTTCAGGGCTTCGCTAATAGCTGGTTTATCTTCCACATTG